>Ga0164315_10001287_pt1 | contig 18886 bp, 14 predicted proteins | sample GuaBasSedimGuay6_FD_113737 | JGI IMG/M metagenome (GOLD analysis project Ga0164315, IMG submission 113737) | Subseafloor sediment microbial communities from Guaymas Basin, Gulf of California, Mexico - Guay6, Core 4569-2, 0-3 cm | ecosystem: Environmental > Aquatic > Marine > Hydrothermal vents... | reverse complement strand
TGTTCGATCAGAGATTGCTCTATAGCCGCGTCGCGGCCCGGCATCATCATAGTCGTACACATGGGTAACAGGCGTTCGAGTGCGCCCTTCACGAATGCATACTTGCTGCCGTTTACCTCGTTCAAACTGGCTGAAAACAACCGGTCGGACTCATAGGGGATAGTGTCGATTTCAGGAAAGGTATTGGCCATTTCCGCCTTGACGACACCGGCCTTATGCGCCATCACCAAAAATGCCACATCCACCGCGTCGCCATGGTTAGACCAGCCGGAGTCGGTACGAACAAGAAAGCCTTCATTTGCCAGTACCGCCGCCTGGCATAACCTTTCCAGCTGCACTTTCTCTTGCGCCTGCGGTGCGCCGCGTGACGTCAGAATCGTACCATCCGGTACTACACCTTCACCGCTAACTTGCCAGACATCACTGCCCGGGAAGCTAATGCAGCGTGCAGTCAGTTGATTGACCGTAAGTGTGCCGGTCTTGTCGGTGGCGATGAAGGTACAGGAACCGAGCGCCTCCACCGCCAGAAGCCGGCGCACGATAACGTTTCGCCTGGACATTCTACGCATGCCTATTGCGAGGGCGACGGTGAGCGCTACCGGCAGGCCCTCGGGAATGACGGAAACGGCAAGCGCGACAGCGAGTAAAAACACTTCAGTAATTGGTGTGCCGCGCATCGCCGCCACCACGAACATTGTCAAAGCCGCTATGCCAACAAACATAGCCACACGATTGGTGAAGCTATCCATACGAATTTGTAACGGTGCTTTAGGTGACGGCTTGAACAAAACATCGGCAGCAATACGGCCCAGTGCAGTATTGAGCGCCGTGCTAATCACAACACCCCGGGCGCGCCCACGGCCCACCAGTGTTCCGGTAAAAAGCATGTTAACTCGATCGCCGAGGGCAACATCTTCGGCTAATACGGCATTACCGTCTTTTAGCACCGGTAGTGATTCACCGGTCAGTAAAGATTCATCCACCTCCAGGTCGCGGGACAGGAGCAGGCGTAAGTCCGCGGGGACCTTGTCGCCGGACTCCAGCAGTACAATGTCACCGGGAACTAATTCTTCGGCATTTATCTCATGAGTATCACCCTCGCGCAATACCTGGCAACGCGTGCTTACGAGATCTCGCAGAGCCGTTGCGGCACGCTGCGCGGAATGCTCCTGAATTGTGCCAATCACTGCATTAATAAACAGGACTGCGGTGATAAAGCCGGCATCAGACCACTCTTTAATCATCAGTGATATCAAGGCGGCAGCAACGAGAACATAGATCAGTGGACTCATAAACTGGCGCAGGAAGACCGTGCCTATGCCCGGTGGTCTGGCCTGGGGTAATGTGTTGCGTCCATATTGTCCAAGGCGGACCACGACCTCATTATGAGTTAGACCGTGAGCCGAACTCTTCAGTGAGACGAGGGCGGTCTCGCTCGATACTGCATGAGGAAATGAGATTGGACCTTCCGTGTCTGGAGTAGTCGTGCGGGTGCCGTCCAACAGGGAATTGTTGTTTAAACTGGAGTTATTCATGCAAGTAATTTTTATTACGCAATTTAGTACGGGATTCCGTTATTATGCTATTTCAATTATGCCGCTAATATACCCATAAACCGACTAGATAGATGCACAAAACCCGGGTATAAGCCATGCCAAATAATGGATCATTAATGCCAACAAAGGTATTATCTCGCGATTCGAGTAACTTAATAGTTGTCGTTAAGGGTGTATTTAAGTAGTTAAAAAATGACGAAATTCAGCATTCTAAATTCCGCTAACAATCTGGCTTGTTTATGCCGGCTATTGATAATCATTGCTGCTACTGCCCTGTGGCATAGTAGCCTTGAAGCTGAAGATCGGCAACAATCAATCCAGTACGAAATTACACCCTATTTATGGGCCGCCAGCATCAACGGCTCGACCGCCATAAGCGGTGAACCAGAGACACCCATCGATTCAGACTACAGTTTCTTTTCCCTGGATAACCTGAGTGGTGTCGCATCGGCAACGTTTACCGCGCGCGGGCAACAGTGGGGGTTCCTGTTTGACTTTTTGTATGTTGAATACCAGGACACGATTTTCGAAGGAACCCCTTTCCAGGCCACGCCAAAGCTGAATGGCCGCATACTTGAGTTCGCAGGAACCTACAAGCCAGCCTCGGTCAATGATTTTGAGATCATTGCCGGGCTACGACGGCAGGATATCGACTTTGAACTGGCAATACTGAATCGAACACCACAGGCCTCGGTAGGCTGGACCGATCCGTTTGTCGGTGTTATTTACACGCCCGCGCTGACCAACAAGTTATACCTGGGTTTGCGAGGGGATGTCGGCGGTTTTGGAATAGAAAGCGATCTCGCGGTTAACGCCGAGGCCATGTTGCGCTACCAGTTTGGCGACACATTTTCATTTAAATTCGGCTACCGTTACCTGAAAGTAAAATTTGATGATAGCAGCCTGATTTATGATATAAGCCTGGACGGATTTCTGTTTGGCCTGGGCATTCGCTTTTAAACTCACGAGCATTGGTTATTTTTTGTTAAAAAACTAAACCAGGGTAAGCTGAAATCCCGGTACAATGTTGTATTAAATTGACCGGGAAGCTCAGTCTGACCCCTTTATAATCCGCCCACCCCGTCTCCCACCTAAATACATATAAATGCCCGATATCCATCACAGGAGGCACCGATGTAATAATTTCACTAGCAGGATGTAAAAAATTCTCTCCTGCGTCGTAACAATTTCGCTAACGCCTCAATTTCATCCAATTGGGTGATTCGCCGGTCCGATTAAAACCCTTAAAGTTTAATTCAGAGTAATTCAACTAACCCTGAAATCGGAAAAAAAGTAGCGATGCAATCGATAGTAACCAGAACAATCCTGGCTGTAGTTTTTACCACCTTTCCTGCCGTGACGGCGTTCGCGGCGACCATCGATGGCAGCTTTGGCGGGGTCAATGAATACAGCTACAACACCGAAGCGGCGCCTAATAGTAAACACAATACCCACGGCGGCCCGGCCAACAGCGAGTACAATGACGGCAGCGGTGGTAATCCATGGGACATCAATTACCTCGGTACGGATATTGATCGGTCAGGAGCAGTATCGATGTTCCAGTTTGGTGTGGTCGGCGGCAGCATTCTGAGCGGGCAAAACCAGTATGGAAGCCAGAACCTGTTTTTGAGTGATATCGCCATCAATGTCGTTGCCGGTCACGAGTCCTCGACCGATCCGACCCATGATTCCACAGGATGGGACTACGCGGTACGACTGCTTAGCCTCACCGATACCGGCCTGGGTGGCGGTAAAATGCAGGCCGATTTTGAACTGTTTGAATTTGTTGAAAACCAGTCTTCCTGGGAGGGCAGAAATATTTATGGTCGTAATCCCGATGGCTCACAGGGACACGTAACCGAAACCTTTGAAATGCTCAATGGTGATTCGCGCGGAACATTCTCGGGTTTCTACACCGATAACGGCGCAGATTACAACGTCCTCGAAGGATCTTTCGATATGGGCTTGCTCAGCCTGTACACCGAAGCCGAGGGCGGCAGAATTATCACGTACATAACAATGTCTTGCGTCAACGATGAAGCGATCGTCTACGCGGACTTTTCTCCGGATACTTCTCCGGTACCCATTCCGGCAGGAATCTGGTTATTTGGTTCAGCCTTGATTGGGCTGGCCGGTTTTAATAAGAGAAAAAAATCAGGTTAGGTTCCTGTAAGAGGATATCTCAGTAATCAAATCGACGAGCTTTGCCGCAAAAGGAGATAAAGGATTCTTGCGGTTAGAGACGATAACAACAGGCTCCGGGGGTATGCTATCGGCGATCTTCCTGGCCTCCAGCGGTTTACCGTCATAACTAAGCTTTGATTGTGACCTGGTGTATGAGAGGCCAATTCCCAGGCCGTTCGCGACCATGCTCCGCATGATTTCAAGCGTGGCTGCGCGGTGAGCTATGTTAGGCGATAGATGATGCTCCCGAAACAGGCCGATCATGTGCCAGAGACTGTGTCCCTGGTCGACCAGCACCAGTGGTTCAGGGGCTATATCATTTAGTGAAATACTCTTGCGCCTTGTGAACGGATGATCAGGATAGAGCAGAATATGAGGGTGAATACTAGCTATTTCACGGGTATCGAAGCTTGAGTCTATGCCTAAATCATATGTCACTGAAAAGTCTATTTGGCCAGCTAACATTTCCTCGGACAAAAAATCGAAGTCTCCTGTGCGAATAGTAAGGTTTGCATCCGGATAGCTTTGCTTCGTCTGCGCAATAATCGGTCCTATTAACAGCGGGCCCAGATCCTCGTAACAGCCAATTACAACCGGTCGCCGCCGCTCGGCTAAATCACCTTCAGACTCCACCAGGGCTTCAAACTGGTTGATTAACCGGGATGCTCGATCTACAAAGTCTCGCCCCAATGAGGTGAGTACCAATGGGCTACCTTTACGACGTATAAATAGTGGGTTTCCAATATGTTGCTCCAGGCCGGCAATCGCTACCGATAAAGCCGGTTGAGAAACATGAATCGCCGCTGCCGCAGTGGAAACGCTGCCGTGCTCGGCAACCGCTACTGCATACTCGATATGCCGCAGGCTAACTGATAACATTAAGCTATACCCTGTATATTTATATATTATTTGAAATTATGACATTTGGACGCCAAAATCGCTATTAATATCATTTAGTTTAGAGGTTGAGATGCTTAATTCCGTATTTTTGGATCAGGCAAAAGTGGATGCTTATCGGACCGATGGGGTGGTGCTAATCAAGGGCCTGTTTGCTGACTGGGTTGATGTTATCAGGTCCGGCATTGAACTGAATATGACAAATCCAGGCCCTTATGCGTCGGAAAATCTGAATGAGGGGGAAGCTGGTCGCTTTTTTGACGACTATTGCAACTGGTCACGGATTCCTGAGTTTGAGGATGTTATCCGAAACTCCGAAGTGGGGCGGGTTGCCGCAGACCTGATGCAATCTGAAAATGTACAGGTTTTTCACGATCATGTTCTGGTCAAGGAAGCAGGCACCGGTAAGCCAACCCCCTGGCATCAGGATGCACCTTATTATTTTGTAGAAGGTGAGCAAACCATCAGCTTCTGGTGTCCCGTCGACCCGGTGAAAGAGGCATCACTGCGTTGTGTTGCCGGGTCACAACTGTGGCAAAAGCCCGTCCTGCCAACGCGTTGGCAATCGGAAACAGATTTTTATCCGGACGAAAATATCTACATGCCTGTACCCGACCCGGACGCTGAAGGTATGTCTATTCTGGAGTGGGAAATGGAGCCAGGTGATGCGGTCGCATTCGACTATAAAACCCTTCACGGTGCTCGCGGAAATAATACAGGTTTACGGCGCCGGGCTTTCTCCCTGCGCCTGATAGGGGACGATGCTCGATATGTCACTCGACCTGGCAGGACATCTCCGCCATTCCCGAAGCACGGTATGCATGATGGACAACGACTCAGGGAAGACTGGTTTCCAGTAATTTATTCACGTAGCTAGCCCACATGCTGCGGGTATGAAACCATTTCGATGGCGTTGAAAATTGTGTAGGATCAGCGTTAATCTGAAAGCGGTCCGGGAAGTATCTGTTAATACAATTTTCGGTCCTGGACTCGTTTTCAGCAATCGTCATGCTTAACCAACCCAATAGGAGATAAACCGTGTGGGCTGCAATTCGTTCGTCTTGGCCGCTCTTCACCGGCATGATCTTTCTCATGATCAGCAATGGACTATTGGCAACTCTGTTGACCTTACGCGCGGAAGGGCTGGGGTTTAGTGAGTCGGTCATAGGCCTGGTGCAGTCCGCTTACCCGGTCGGATCTTTGCTGGGATGTCTGATTGCGCCGCGTCTCATCATGCGGGTTGGTCACATTCGTATTTTTGCCGCACTCGCGTCGATTGCAAGTACAGCCGCGCTTGTCCATCTCATCACCTATGACCCCTGGAGCTGGGGCGCCATGCGCCTGCTCTCGGGGTTCTGTTTTTCTGGGCTTTATATTGTCGCGGAAAGCTGGCTGAACGGGAGCACTGACAACAAGAGTCGCGGTAGCCTGTTGTCGATTTATTTCGTGATTCAGACCGGCGGCGTGACGATAGGGCAATTACTGCTCAATCTTTCCAGCCCGGAAGGCATTTTACTTTTTATTCTGGTCTCAATACTGATCTCGCTCTCGCTGGTTCCGATTTTGATTTCGGCCAGTGCCAGCCCGCCTTATGAATTGCCGGAAAGAATCACTTTTCCTGAGCTTTTCCGCCTCTCTCCGATGGGATTAACAGGTAGCTTCCTGAATGGAATTTCGCAGACGATTCTGTATGTCGTGCTCGCCCTCTACGGCAGCGCGATTGGGCTAGCTAGCGGCTCGATCGGTAGCCTGATTGGCTTTATGACCCTCGGGGGCATGATCTTTCAATTTCCTATCGGCAAGCTTTCCGACCTGATTGACCGACGCCTGGTCCTCGTCGGTGCCCCGGGTTTCGCGATTCCTGTGTGTTTCTTCCTGGCCATGTTGGAGAATCCGGCCGACAACCTTGTTCTACTCTATGTCATGATCGCGCTGCTGGGTGGGCTCACGCTGCCGCTTTATTCTATCTGCATGGCGCACATGAATGATTACCTGAAACCCGGACAGGTGGTTGCTGCCAGCGGCACCCTGGTTTTGATACTGGCTTGTGGGATGATACTCGGTCCAACCCTGGGTGCCTTTACTATTCAGTACTTCGGCCCGAACGGAATCTTTTATTTGCTCTCCATTATTTCAGCCTTAACTGTTATGACAGCTTTCTTCCGCCTGTGGGGCGGCCAGCCCCAGGCGCAAAACCCCAGCAAAGCTGTGGCGATGACCGCCAACCTGACGCCGGAAGCTACACATCTCTATCCAGATGCATCCTCTCGCAACAGGCAGACTAATGCCCAGGAGTGACTATCGGTCTATTTTCACGCTAACCATGCGTTCAGATTATCTGGACTTTTGGGAAATGGACTCTTATTCTTCCGGTTTTTAAACACTGGGCTTTATTTCTTTTGCGGCATTTGCCGCATTTGAATACGCGTGCGGCGCATACAATAATTATATTCCAAGAGCGGAAATATATGCTTCGTCCGAAAATAATTCTGCGGGGCCGACCCGGTCCCTGTCATCAGCACATTTAACTTTACGAGGGGTCACCATGTCTTCAGTGGATCAGTTGAAAGCCGCGCACAGCACTGCCGTTGAGGCTAGCAAAAGCGGCCCGCCGGTGCGCACCATCAATCAATTTTTTGGGGTTGGGCCCATCACCGACATGACTTGCGACGAGGTGGACAGTCGCCGCATGCGGATTGATTTTGAGAACTGGCTGGAAAAAACCTATCGCAAACTCGATGACCAGGGCAATGATATCGGCCCGTTTACTACCGCCGAAATTGGCCGATCCATGCACCGGGGCTATCCTGCGGACGCGATCCTGCTCGACATGATGGGTGAAATTCACGGTTATTTCGGATTTCCCAAATCCAACAAGCTGGCCGTTGGCCTGGGTGGCGGCCATTCCGGCTTTACCGTCGCCATCATGCATATGATGGACGCCAATAACCCCGATCAGCATGTATTCATCGACACGCCTGCACCCGAAACCGATGCGGGTAAAGCGGGTGGTTTTTTCCGCCAGAGCTGGGGCACCCAGATTATCGAGATGCAGCGCTTTGCCGAAAATGGCGATGAATCACGCCTGCATTTCACCGATGCCGAAGGCACCATCCCATCCGCGCAAGAGCTCAAAGCGATGGGCGTCAAACTGTTTGTCGGCGTCGGTCATGAAACCACCGGGGCCACCACCTACACCGAGGAAGACGTGACCAACCTGCTGGCCTGGATCGATATGGATCCGGCCAACCACCACGCCATCATAGACGCTACTTCCATGCTTGGCGCGATGCCGTGGAGCCAGCCGAGCGTTACCGCGTTCACCGAAAAAGTGAACATGTTCATGCCCTTCCAGAAAGCCATCGGCGGTATATCGGGCTATTTCACTATTTCGCTGACCCCCGCCGCGCTTGATCTGATCGAAGGTATTCAGGCTAACCCGGCCTGGGCAATCCCGCGCCAGTTGAAGATGGTGGTACCGGTGGATCCCAAGATGCCATTGTCGGGCAAAAAGACCGTCGCGCTTGGCCCGATCTATGACCCTGAAAAACACGCGATGATGGGCGGTATCATCAACACCTATTCTACCCTGGCGTTTGCCGAAACCACTTTCGGCCTGCGGCGTGCCGCGGCAATGGTCGGTAATGTGGCGGCGATGAATGCCCGCTCAAGCGAAAACCGTAATGCAATTAATACCTGGGTTGAAGGCCAGAGCCTGCTCGAACTGGGCGTGGCCGACAAAGCCCGTCGCGGTGCCGCCGTTACCCTGTTGCGGGTCAATGATGCCGATATTACCGACCCGGATATCCACAATCGCATCATTGCACGCTCCAAGCAAATTCTGGGTTACGAGGGTCTGACCCACCCCAACGGCGACCGTGAACCGGGCCTTGACGTGGCTCGCTATGTGAACGCCTTCCCTGGCACGCCGGGTGATTACCGCGCCTGGATTGGCGGCATACGCCCGTTGACTGACATTACCGCGCTACTGGAAAATCTTTCTTACGCCTACCATCGTGCCAAGTGTGTGGTGCTGGAAGAAGAACTCGCCGCATTGGGCGAATCAGTCGCTTCAACCGCCTTGCCTGCTGGCACACGCACCCGCGTTGACGACACGACCAGGGTTTACAAAGTACTGGTGGCTGACCTCGTGGGCCTGAAGTTTGATGCCGATGGCAATCCCGATCATTCCGCGGTTAAGGCGCATGCCGAAAGCCAGGGTGCCCACTGGCACGATCAATCCGCCAAAGCGGCGGGCGATCTGGAGGCGGGTATCCACTTTTTCTACCAACCGGGCCTCTCCACCCATGACGAGCTCATCGCCGAGGCAGGTGACGGCCAGTACGACGCCACCATTGCCGCTGCTACCTTCTACCCGGCCGAGACTAAATTCCCGCTGGGCGGTGTGCGCATTGGCGCCGGTACCGGCAACATGGGATCCGCAAGCTGGGGCGGCGGCAATGGCGATGGCGGGGACGCGCCGTTGATGAACACGCCGTCCTTCAACTCCCGCGCCACCGCGCATATGGCGATCAAGGCATTGTTGAAAGTTACCCCTGATCTCGATGTGGCTAAACTGCACGAACGCGTATGTGCAGGCGATTTCGATACAGGCAAGAACCTGTGCGAATACCCGACCGAAAAGCTGGAGGGTAAAACCATGGCGGTGATCGGCTTTGGCAACATCGGGCGTGAAGTTGCACTGCTTGCCCAGGGCTTTGGCATAAACGTTAAAATTTACGCCCGCGAGCAGCACCGGGACTGGATTGAAAGTGAAGGTTTTACCTATGCCGCTACCCTGGTCGATGCCGCTACCGGTGCCGATTTCCTCTCGCCCCACACAGGCCTCGGCGCCGCGACCGGCGGCAGCTTCGCCAATGCCGGGCTGATAGGCGGTGATGTGCTGAACGCGATGAACGACGGTGCGGTGGTCGTAAACTACGACCGCGGCGAAGTGATAGATGCAAACGCGCTCGACGCCGCTTTGGCGTCGGGCAAGGTACGTTATGCCGCGATCGATGCCGATTTGTTCAAAAATTCTGAAACCGGTGATCTGTCCGGCCCGATGCTGCCTTATCTATCGGTGCAAAAGAACCACCCGGGAAAAATGGAACTGCTGCCCCATGCGGCAGCTGACACCGAACATCGCTCGCGTGTAGAAGGGGCCAAACAGGCGGTGGACCAGATCCTCGACGTGATCCGTTTCAAATCAGTGATGAACCTGAAAGGCGATCTGCCCGCAGGCTACACCAACGCGGGCGCTGTTACCGTCAACGGAGTCGGTAAAGTCACCAACAACACGCTCGCCGCTGCGGTTGCCGACGAAGCACTGACCGCCGACATGCGCCGCGTTGCCGAAGAGCTGGCAGCGATATGGGGTGCGATCGACGCGACCAAAGACGCCGCACGCCGGGCCGAATTATTGCAGCTTTATGGCGCTGACCTGGTTAAGGCCGGCAACAAAATCGCATCGCTGTCCAGTGCGAATGGCCTTAAGGGTCCGTTTGCCTGAGGAAGTAAAAGGAGAAAGTTAACCTTCTTGCTGATGCGCTTTAACCAGCTCAGCCATACTATTGAATCTAAAATCATAACTGGGCATCTTTTCCGGCGTCATGGTCGCGCCAAATCCTTTATCGGTATGGCGACGGTAGATATGGCAGTTAGCCAGGCCAAAATCATTTGCGGACTTATGATCGTGAAACATGCTTTCTGCGGTGTGGAGCACCTCGTCCCTGCTAACGCCAATGCTTTCCAGCTTATTTAGCATGTAATCAAAATTACGGCTAGCAGGTTTATAGGAACCGACGTCTTCCGCGGTGTAGATTGCGTCAAATTCGACATGTAACTTCGCATTGCTGTGCAGAAAGCTGTCATTATCAATATTGCTCAGGACAACCAGCTTAAAGTGCTTTTTGAGATACTGCAGCGCCCCGGCTGAATCGGCGAATGCCGGCCAATTTTTGACCGACTGGCCATAGGCCAGGCATTCATCCCAGCTCACCGATACACCCCATTCTTCTGCCAGGCGGCGATAAACGATTGGCAGCAGGTCCTGGTAACGTTTGGCGGGTGTGTAATCTTGCTGGAAAGATTCATGGCGTGCATGCGCTTCAAGAATATCGTCCCGTGAAAGCTCATGACTAACCCTGCCGGTCAGGGGCTTGAGTCCTTCGACCATACCGCTCTCCCAGTCTATCAGCGTTCCGTAAACGTCAAAAGTGAGTGCTTTAAAATCAGACAACTTCATTTCTTACCACCTCAAGTATATTTGGATTTTGCAAAATTAAAAATCTGCAACCGAGTTTTAATAATAATGCGCTGTTAGCGTAGATGCAGCGCTATTTTAAATAAGAAACGATGCAGGTATGTCAATTAATTGATACTAACGGCATAAAATGCTGCGAGACAACCTCAAAAATCAATGAGAGTTATCGCGCCATTCTGCCGGGTCCAGATTATAGAATGTTTTAAACTGCTGGTATAAATCCGGTAACTTCTGTTTCATTTGTAGCGATTTTTCGAAAAAAGACTCTGTTGCCACGGCAAAGAATTCAGATGGCGATTCCGCACCATATGCATCTATGACCGAGTTGCTATTCCGATTTACCCTGATCTGGAAAGACTCGTATTCCCGGTTGAGCACTTCCGCCCATTCCGCGTAGTGAGAGCTATCTCGAAGCACGGGGAGGCCGTCCATGATTTCGTTTTCCTCGTCGAGTTTATGTGCGAATTCATGTAGCACTACATTATGGCCATCGCTTTGGTTTGACGTACCGCGTAACACGTCCTGCCAGGATAGTACAACCGGACCTCGATGCCATGACTCGCCGGATCTAATGCTGTCTTCGTGAGCTTCTACCGGTCCATCGTACTTAACCGCTTTTGCTACATAGGTATCCGGGTAAATCAGAATTGTGGTAAAGCCTGGAAAGCAACGTTTATCCCGCTTGAGCAAAAGCAGGCATGCCGTCCCAGCAATTGTCACTCGAATTTCGTCGGCGATTGTCAGGCCAGCCAGACCGGTAAATTCTTTTTCGTCGAGGAAAATATTAATACGTCCATGTAGTTCATCACGCAGGTCAGGCGGCAATCGTGAATATAAAGAAACATTTCTTTTGAGTATTGCAACAGAGTCAGGCGGCAATGGCGTCTGGAAAAGATTATTGCGGCGGGATTGGTGGAATTTTCGCAGAATAACCCACAATAATATGGCCGCAACGATTAAACTTAAAATGAATGTGAAAAACATATACGGGAATTATTAATGCGGCGCCGAATGCGATCCGATTATGGTTGGATTTTCATTCTAGCACGTGGTTCGAGGCTGCCATTGATGATAAATAACATACGTGAGAACATAAACGCGTCATTTCGCGGCATACCGCAATATTGATGCGTAGTCAGGCACTAATCGGGGTCCTGTTTTGCCAAACGCGATATTGAATGCAGTAACCGACAAAATATTAGTATTAGTTATCTGAGAACCCAAGTTAATGAATAGATCAAGAATCGATTCCTACCAAAATCATCCCTATTGGTGGGATTCCGGTCCCGACGATCAACCGATCAACCTCGACCGGTTGGCAACACCAGCTAATGAAATTCCGTTGCAGGCTGATTGTGTCGTCGTCGGCGCCGGCTACACCGGTTTATCAGCGGCGCTCACCCTGGCAAGAGCAGGGCGGTCGGTAATCGTGTTGGATGAATCGCAACCCGGATACGGTTGTTCCGGCAGAAATGGCGGTTTGATCGGGCCATCCTTCCATAAGCTTGGCCTGGACGGTCTCAAGGCGAGGCTTGGGGAGACTAAAGCTAATGCGATCATGCGGGAATCGATGGATATACTGTTATGGCTCAAGCAATTTATATCTCATGAAGGCATAGAATGCGGGCTAATCGAGGCGGGTCGTTTCAGGGGGGCGGTCACGCACAAATTCTATGGCGAACTTGCCCGGCAGGCGGAAACCCTGGAAAAAGTGGTCGATCTGGCTTATGAGATGATTCCCGAGTCCGAGCAACGTGGCCATATCGGTAGTGATTTCTATAAGGGCGGTATTGTCTATCATCAGGATGGCCACCTGCATCCCGGGCTCTTCCTGAAAGGTCTCGCGAATCTTGCGCTGGAAGCGGGAGCCAAAATTTTTGCACCTGCCAGGGTAAAACAGATTGAATCAATCGACAACGGATACCGCGTCAAGCTGGAAGAGGCATCTATTCGATGCGGCGAGGTCATGATTGCCACCAATGGCTATACCGACCCGAACTTTCCTTATCTGCGGCGCAGGGTAATTCCACTGCGCTCAGCGATCATCTCAACTGAGCCGCTGTCACCGGACTTGATGCGAGAACTTAGCCCCAGGCAGCATGGTTTTGGAGATACCGGCCGGTTGGTTACCTATTATCGTCCTTCATCTGACGGTACGCGCATGGTCTTTGGCGGGCGCGCATTCAATCAGGCGGACAGGCCGGAAAACTATACCAGGGACCTGCATCGATTGATGACGCGGATATTTCCGCAATTGCGGGAAACCGGCATCAGCCATGCGTGGTCCGGAACCGTGGCCTATACCTTCGATCATGCCCCGCATATCGGGCGAGTACCGGAAGGCGCAATGGCGGGAGCACACTATGCCATGGGTTATTGTGGTTCGGGTGTTGGCCGTGCGACCTGGTTCGGCCGCAAGGCTGCTTTAAAAATACTCAAAGACCCGGAAGGATCAACTCCGTTAGATCATCTCACATTCGAGACTCGTCCATTGTATTCGGGGAATCCCTGGTTTCTGCCTGCTATTCTAAGGTGGCACAATTTGTTAGACCGATTTGGCTACTAGGCAGACTATTAACGTTTTCAGCAGCAGAGTAAGTGGTGAGCAGGGTCTTCTTTTACCAATAACCTTTTACAAACAATTAGTGCACGGGCCCTTTAAATACTCTATAACTTGTTCTTAACTATATAGTTTTACTCTCTTGTAGGAACCATGAACCAAAGTAAATTACATATTTTCTGATGAAGCTGCGAACACTGATCTTTGGTGCCCTGGTACTGGTATCTGTTTTGCCCGTGGGTATTCTTGCGTATTGGGTACAGCAAACGAATATCGACAATGAATTTAACGTGGTTGAAAATCAACACAAGGTCATTGCCAGGAATTTGACTATCGCCCTGGAGCGTTATGCCAAAGACACCCGATCGGCGTTTCGACTTGCCGTTCAAAACTTGCAGAATCCAGGCAAGATAAAAGAACTGGCGCAGCACCTCGGCGAATTACATTTTCGCCATATATGTTCCGTCGATTCCAGTGGGAAAATTCAGAAATATCAATGTGCGTTAATCTGCCCTGCGGACCAACAGTTCCCCAAATCCGTGCTTTTATCGTTAAAAGACACTATCCAGGCGGCAGCGAGTAAGAAGGGAGAAATTCTTTTTAGCAAAATCGTACACAATCCAATTGGAAATCCAGCTATTTACCTGGTTAAAAAGATGGCAAACGGCAACAATGCCATTGGTGAGCTTGAACCCACATATTTCATCAAATTACAAAAGGCAGTTGCATTTGGAATAAAAGGTCATGCAGCGATTGTTGATCAAACCGGTAGAGTAATTGCGCATCCCCTCCCGGGTTGGGTGAAGTCAATGAAAAATTTGTCCGCGGTTTCCGTTGTCCAAAAGATGATAAACGGTGAGAGTGGTGTAACCAGGTTTTACTCTCCCGCGGTAAAAGCCGATATGGTCGCCGGATATAATGTAGTGCCTGGTGTTGGCTGGGGTGTGATGGTTCCGCAGCCTGAATCGGAAATATACTTGTATGCGGACAGTGTTTCAAAAGCAATACTGGCGATTGCCATATTTGGGGTTTTTATAGCCGCTTTGCTCAGTTGGTGGCTATCGGGCATGCTTTCAAAACCAATGCAATTATTATCCAAAGCCGCCTATTCCGTCGCCGAGGGGAATTTATCAACGAGGGTGGTCAGCTTTACAAAACTTGGTCTAAGCGAATTGCTCGAACTTGAAAAATCTTTTAATCAGATGATAGCGAACGTGGTAAGCAAAAATACCGAGCTCGAAAAACTATCTCACGACGCAATTAGATCCAGCAAGTATAAGTCGGAGTTTATATCGTCGATGAACCATGAATTGCGTACACCGATGAATAGTGTTCTGGGGTTTGCGCAGATGCTGGAACTTGGTACCGAGGAACCCCTGAGTGAAGCTCAGAAATCTTCTGTCGAACACATTATCAGGAACGGCAACCACCTGCTGGAATTGATCAACCACATGCTGGATTTCAATAAGATAGAAATAGGCGAACTGCCCATTGACATCGAGGATGTCCAGGCGCGTGAGATAATTGACGCAAGCCTGTATCTAAACCAGGCGCGCGCAAGTCAGGAAGGTATCGAGATTATTGATCAGACTATTGACGAAGATCTTCCCCTGCTGTCGACCGACAGGACCCGTCTGATTCAGGTACTGCTTAATCTACTATCCAACGCTGTCAAATATAACCGCGAGCACGGTAAGGTGACGCTAAGTTGTCAGCGCAAGGCTACTCAAATGTTGCGCATCAGTGTCACCGATACCGGCATGGGTATCCCGTTGGAGAAACAGGAAGAACTTTTTAATCCGTTCGAGCGCCTGGGTCGTGAGTTGGGACAAATCGACGGCACCGGAATCGGACTGAGTATTACCAAAAAAATTATTGAGTTGATGGGCGGGCTTATCGGTTTCGAGAGCCAGCATGGCAAAGGCAGCACCTTCTGGGTCGAAGTCCCCCTCAGCAGAGATCAATCGTTAAACGAAAATACAACTGGCGCCAGGGATACAGCGAGTCAGAAAGCCGGGTCCAAAACCGACAATGGTCCGGCCTGCACGATTCTCTATATTGAAGACAACCCGGAAAACGTGATATTGATGGATGCCATTATCAGTAAGCTCGATAATGTGCGGATGGTAACCGCCTATAACGCAACCCTTGGGTTTGATATCGCCACAAGTAAAAAGCCGGACCTGATACTGATGGATATCAACCTGCCCGGTATGAATGGCATACAGGCTTTGAAACTGCTACTGAGAACAGAGGCAACCAGGGACATTCCCGTCATCGCTATTACTTCGAACAACACGCCGAGAGATATAGATGCGGGCCTGAGGGCCGGGTTTAAGGCTTATATTACGAAGCCGATCAAGGTGCCGGAGTTCATCCGTACGATCAAAAAATTTATCGACGACATTAACAACTCCCAATAGAGGGAACTCTATCCTTTCCGAAAAATAATGTTTATGCTTCCTGTACATCGACCGCAGGGAAAAACCAATGGACACGCGCAATGGTTTTATCGAAACGATAGGCAATACGCCGCTGATTCGTTTGCAAGCCGCGTCCGATGCAACCGGTTGTGAGATCCTCGGCAAGGCCGAGTTCATGAACCCGGGTGGTTCCGTCAAAGACCGTGCCGCGTGGTGGATGATTCGCGAGGCCGAGAAAGAAGGCTTGCTGCAGCCAGGCGGCACAGTCGTCGAAGGTACTGCCGGAAACACCGGCATCGGCATCGCCCATATCTGTAACGCACGCGGCTACTCCTGTGTCATCTACATGCCCGACAACCAGTCGTCGGAGAAGGTTGATATTCTCGAGACGCTGGGGGCGGAGGTGCGTGTCGTGCCCACGGTGCCTTATACGAACGAGATGAACTATCAAAAGCAGGCGGGTCGCTATGCCCAATCGTGCGAAGGCGCCCTGTGGGTAAACCAGTTTGATAATACCGCCAATCGACTCGCTCACTACGAGTCGACCGGACCGGAAATTTGGCAACAGACCGAAGCTAAGGTGGACGCTTTCGTATGTTCCGTCGGCACCGGTGGAACAATTGCCGGCGTGTCGAAATACCTCAGGCAACAAAAGCGGGACATCGAGTTTGTGTTGGCGGACTGCATGGGCAGCGCGCTCTACAACTTCGTCACCACAGGCGAAGCGATCATGAGCGAGGGACCAACCATTACGGAAGGGATCGGCAATAGCCGCGTTACCGAAAATCTGGCCGGTACCAAAATCGACTGGGCGCTACAGATATCCGATCAGGACATGGTCACCATGGTTTATCGATTGTTGCGCGAAGAGGGCTGGTTGTTTGGTTCGAGCACGGGCATCAACGTCTGCGGCGCAATCCAGGTAGCCAGGAAGCTCGGTCCGGGGCACACCATAGTGACGATACTTTGCGATGGCGGCGGCAAGTATCAGTCGCGGCTATACAACAAGGAATGGCTGGCCGAAAAAGGCCTGCACACCAACTAGTCCGTATACAGCACGGAGGCGACACCCACAATGATGCCGATTAAAAAAGATGCGGTTGTCGCTATAATTCAAAAAGCAGACACTTTCTTATTTATCAAAAGATCGGATTATATCAATACCGCTGCTGGATACTGGTGTCCTGTTAGCGGCAGGATTGAGAAAAACGAAACTCAAAAAGAGGCCTTAGAGCGAGAAGTAAAAGAAGAGGTCGGCCTCCGGGTTAAAGCGATAAAGAAAATTAGCGAAATCCCCTCGCATGACAATCAATTTAAATTACATTTCTGGACGACTGAAATAATATCGGGTGAAGCTTCCATAACAAGCAATGAGGCAACTGAATTTAAGTGGGTAACCTTAGAGAAAATGAAACAACTTCACCCCGTTTTCCGGGAAGACATAGAGGTTATTGAAAAATTGATTAATGACAGTAATTCACTACTGTCTTGAGTAATTCAAGCTTGTTACTAACCCCGATAAAAAATCCACTCGTCATCCCGGACACCGATCCGGGATCCATTTAAACTAAAGCATAAAACTAAATAAGTTGTTGATTGATGGGCCTATTACGGTGCCAATATTACTTTTTACGAAAATTCAAAATAGATACCGGCCTGCGCCGGCATGACGTTCTTTACTTTAATTCTATAATGTCAGATTAAGTCCAGCCTTTTGCCTTTTCAGTTAGCAAATCTATTCAGCGGATTATACTCGTTGTTTCACTTCTCCAACACTTTAACCACCTGTATTTTGATGCTTCTTGACTTGCATCAAGATACTTTATCGATATCCTATTAAGCTCTTCGATAACTCGAATGGCGATGACGAAACATGAGTTTGGCGATTAACCGATCTGAATTTATAAAAGGCGATCTTAAAGGCCGGAGTCGTCCTCTTAGACCGCCCTGGGCATTGCCTGAAATGGTCTTCCGTTCGCTGTGTAATAGTTGCGGTGACTGTATCGAAAAATGTCCAACCGGCGTTATTGAATTCGGTCGCGGCAAGGTTCCCCTCATCAATTTTGACAAGGGTGAATGCCTGTTTTGCGGTGACTGCCTGCAGGTTTGCGCGACTGGTGCGCTGCAGGAGGTTGAAGGACAGGCACCCTGGCTGATTAACGCGGTCATCGATGCGACAAAATGCCTTGCGTTTAAAGGCGTCGAATGCCGCAGTTGCGAGGATCCCTGCGAATCACGAGCGATTAAAATGCTTGCTTTAATCGGCGGCATTTCGAGACCGGTTCTTGATGCCTCGCTTTGTAATGGATGTGGTGCCTGTTATTCACTCTGTCCTGTCAATGCAATTGAAATGAAACCTCATGACGAGAGTAACCAATGAATATAAGTGGCGTATTAGTCAGGGTTTATCCCGAACAAATTACTTCGGTAGGTGAAAGCCTCGTTGCGATGCAGGGTGTCGAAGTGCATGGTAATAGCGACGATGGCCGCATTGTCGTCACCGTCGAACAGGATGACGCCAACCTGATGTCCGATGTGCTTACCAACATGCAAACTATTCCCGGTGTACTCGCTGCGTCGATGATTTACCACCAGTTTGAAGATTAAGACAGACCTAACGCGTATAAACGAATAAAGATTAACAGGAGCCCTTTCCATGAAACTGAGCCGAAGAAATTTTATTAAAGCCAACGCCATTGCGGCAACTGCCGCGGCGGCAGGCATCACTATTCCCGGTGTTAATCAGGCACTTGCCAGTACAAAAGACGATATTCGCTGGGACAAGGCGCCCTGTCGTTTCTGCGGCACTGGCTGCAGCGTGCTGGTAGGTACCAAGAGCGGCCGTATCGTGGCCACCCAGGGTGATCCGGATGCACCGGTTAATCGCGGACTCAACTGTATCAAGGGTTACTTTCTATCCAAGATCATGTACGGAGAAGACCGTCTTACCCAACCGCTGTTACGAATGCGTAATGGTGTCTATGACAAGGAGGGTGACTTT
>Ga0164315_10001286_pt1 | contig 18888 bp, 16 predicted proteins | sample GuaBasSedimGuay6_FD_113737 | JGI IMG/M metagenome (GOLD analysis project Ga0164315, IMG submission 113737) | Subseafloor sediment microbial communities from Guaymas Basin, Gulf of California, Mexico - Guay6, Core 4569-2, 0-3 cm | ecosystem: Environmental > Aquatic > Marine > Hydrothermal vents... | reverse complement strand
GTCCCGGATCACCCCGTTTGAGATGATGGCTACATCTGCAAAAGGATCAAATCCCTGTGAATAGTTTTTTATGCCGGCGCGTATGGAATCTGCCAGAAAATTTCCCAGGGAAGATTCTTCAGCTCTAATTTTCAGGTCAAAATCTGTATGGGCCACTATTTTTTTAAAGGATAATCCATGGGCACTTAAAAATTCTGTATTGATTATTTTTTCATATTCCTGGATGATTTGTGAAATTTCATCATCGCCTTTAATGTCGTCATTGATGGGTATGGCCTTATAATTTGTTATTTCCACCTTTCCATCTTCCAGGGCAAGGCTGATATGGCCGAGCTGTTTGCCATATTCCCAGGCCTGAACAATCAGGGTGTTGTTTACCCTGATAGGGGCTTCCATTTTTGTATGGGTATGACCACTGATGATCACATCAATGCCGTCCACCTTTTGTGCCAGCAGTTCATCTTCGGATTTTTTCCTGTTTTTGTTCAGACCACTGTGGGACAGGCAGATGATGATATCAGCCTTGTCTTTAAGGGCTGCTACCATTTTCTGTGCCGTTGCAACGGGATCTGCAAAAGTGACGGGACTTGAAAATGGGGCCTTTTCAGCCGCATCCATCCCCATGAGTCCGAATATTCCGAATTTTATGCCATTTTTTTCCAGGATAATATGGGTCTTGATAAATCCTTTGGAAAAGGCCTGCTCAAGGGAGTTATCCTTGGGACTCTCCTGGCTGAAAATCATATTCGAAAGCAGAATGGCAGGCAAGCTGTCATGTTTCTGGGCCGTGTTCAGTATCTGGGCAAGACCATCGGGCTTTAGATCAAATTCATGGTTTCCCAGGGTAATGGCATCATACCCCATTTCCCCCATGAGATCCAGTTCAAAGGCCTTTTCCCTGGACAGCATGTGGAAAAAAGAGCCCATGAGAAAGTCTCCCCCGTCAAGAACCAGAACCGGGCCCTTGCTCTGATTTTTTATCTTTTTAATCATCGTGGCGATTCTGGCGTATCCGCCAATGGTTTCATCGTCTGAAACAGTCCGGGGGGTATAATCTTTGTTGGGCGAAAATCCCAGGAAATGGGAGTGAAGATCATTGGTATGGAGAATGGTTATTTCTGTTTTAGCTGCATCTACAGTATTCAGGCAGATGAGGAGGGAGATCAACAGTGTTACAAAATATTTAATAAACCGGATCATGTCCTATTCCTTTGATTTTTTTGTATGCAACGGGTCAGGTCAAGTCCTGGAAATCCGGCAGGGCCATTGCCCAAATGTAAGGTCTTTTTGCACAAAAACTATAAAATTTTTTTATCCCGGGTTGAACTGGAATATGATCCCGGCAGTAACAAAAGTACACACAGCAGGGGCAGTACTGCACAGATTAAAAAACCAGGATGTTATAGGTTGATAATGTCAGGTTTATCAGCCTGCATCATAGGTGCATGAAGTAAAATCTATTTCTTCTCCGCATTTATCACATTTATGGGTTTTTTCAAATTCATCTGAAAAAATTTCCTTTGGTGCATTGCATTTAGGGCAATTACAGGTAAAAGATTTTAAATTTTTAAATTGTTCAAAACCTGGGCAATGTGCTGGGGTTGTCATAATACCCTCCATATTTTGGATTTAAATTTTAGAATAAGAACCTCGATAAAAATTAAAGTTTAATTTGCAGCCATTGTCAAGATAAAATAAAAACAGTAAGAAAAATTATCCACAAGCCCCCTCCTTTATAAATCTTTTTACTTTTTTAAATAAATTTGATATTTATGCCGGAATGAAACCTCAAAAATTCCAGACCGGCAGGGTAGCAACTGTTGCATTCTCTCATTTTATCCATGATATGTATACAAGTTTTCTGGCACCATTACTGCCCTTAATAATTGAAAAATTGTCTTTGACCTTAAGCCAGACAGGGCTTTTATCCACTGTGATGCAGATCCCGGCACTGCTCAACCCGTTTATCGGGCTGTTTGCTGATAACAAGGGCCTGGCCCGGTGGCTGGTTATTCTTGCCCCGACACTCACTGCCATACCCATGAGTTTTATATTGAATGCTTCCTCCTACTATGTATTGCTGGTTCTGGTCTTTTTTGCAGGCGTCAGCGTTGCATTATATCATGTCCCTTCACCTGTCCTGGTTGCAAAATATTCCGGAGATAAAAAAGGTCGTGGTATGAGTCTTTTTATGACGGGCGGAGAAGCTGCCAGAACCATGGGACCCATTATTGCTGTGGCCGCTGTATCTTTTCTGGGGGCAGATCATTTTTATTATGTGATGGCTTTTGCCGGTTTAACCTCAGTATGGCTTTATTTTACCCTTGAAAAAGTGGAACAAGAGACTTCCATTAAACGAAACAGGTCATTAAAGGCATCTTTTCTTGAAATAAAACATGTGTTGATCCCTTTGTCCGGCATCCTGATGGCACGATCCTTTATGCATGCCTCCATGGGGATTTTTCTCACGATTTTTGTGGAAAGACAGACGGGAAGCCTCTGGTATGGCGGTGCTGCCCTTGCCTTGTACGAGATATTTGGTGTGGCCGGTGTGCTAAGCGCTGGAACCTTCAGCGACTGGCTGGGAAGACAAAGAGTCTTGTTCTGGGTATTGATGGTCGCACCCGTGGCTATTTTGATCTTTGTTTTTTCAACAGGTATTTTAAAATTTGTCATGCTGGCCATTACCGGATTTACGGTTCTTTCAACGACCCCTGTCATGCTGGCCATTATCCAGGAAAACGCCAAGGACAATCCTTCTGCAGCCAATGGCCTGTTTATGATGATCTCTTTTGCCGTAAGGTCCATTGCTGTTCTCCTTGCAGGGGTCATTGGTGATCTGGCAGGGCTTGAGAATATATTTATTGTAAGTGCAGTCATCGGGTTTACTGCGATCCCTTTTTTATTAAAACTTGGCACAAAAATTCAGCATATAAAATATGGAGAGGATGATGTTAAAAACCAATGAAGACAGGCTTGTTGAAATAGCCATGCAGTGCAGACCCGGGCCTCCTCGGATCAAACCCGGATGGAAAGTGGATCATGAAGGAAACCCCTTTATCCTTCCTGGTATTGGTGGTATTACCTTAAATATACGGGTGGGAGATTCTGCTTTCGGGCTTGCAGGAGACCATCTTGAGCCCTGTGTCAGTTGCTCGGCAAATTCGGAAAAACCCTTTGAATTTCCCAACAATTCACTTCAGCTTTTGTCCTGTGTGGGCAATGCGGCTGTTATTGTATCCGGAGACGCTAAGGGGGAAAAAGGGATTGTTACTGGACATCATGGGGGCTCGGAACATGTGATGATTGATTTTCCCAAAAAGGTTCTTGATTTGCTGACCTATGATGATAAAATTATGATTCAAACAAAAGGCCAGGGTATGAAATTGATGGATTACCCGGGCATCAAGTTGTTTAATCTTGATCCGGGTCTTTTAAAAAAAATGAAAATAAAAACATTGCCGGACAACAGGCTCAAGGTGCCTGTAACAACCATTGTGCCTGCCCGGTGTATGGGATCAGGCCTTGGTTCAGCCCATGTTGCAGCTGGAGATTACGATGTAATGACCAGTGATCCTGCAACAGTTAAAGAGTACAAATTAGACATGCTTAAATTCGGTGATTTTGTGGCATTGCTTGACCATGACAATTAATACGGCAGAGCCTTTGTAAAAGGTGCGATCAGTATCGGTATCGTGGTGCATTCAGATTGTCTGCTTGCAGGCCATGGACCTGGTATAGCAACTTTGATGACCTGTTCAAAACCATTGATTGAACCAGTGCTTGATGCAGGTGCTAATATTGCCGATCTTCTGCAGATAGGAACAAAAAGAAAAAAAGAATTATCCAAAAAATAATTAAAATGGATTAAAAAATTTGAATATAAGTAAGAAAACTATCCTTCAAAAAGGAAAAGGCAAGACCAGAAAACAGGCAAAGCTTGAATATCTGTACGAAAAAAAATCATTATATTTTGCCCAGATTTCTGAAAGTGTAAAAGATATTGCCATAAGAGAACTCAAAGACTTGGGGGCCTATGATTTAAAACCTGTTTTTCGAGGTGTATGGTTTAAGGCAACGAAAAAAAATTTTTATCGGATCACTTATTTTTCAAGACTTATTTCAAGGATACTTGCTCCCCTTGTTTCCTTTGAATGCCATGACAAGGATGATCTGTATAAGGCGGCCAGAAAAATACGGTGGGAAGAATTCTTAACTCCTGAAAAAACCTTTTCCATTATGGCAAATGTATCTGAATCGGAAATTACCCATTCCAATTTTGCCGGGTTGAGGGTCAAAGATGCCGTAGCTGATTATTTCAGGGACAGGACCAATAAAAGACCCAATGTGGATTCAAAAGACCCGTATATTATCATCAATATACATATTCATAAAAATCTGGCAACGCTTACCATTGATGCCTCGGGCGGGCCTTTGCACAAAAGAGGCTACAGGGAAGAATCTGTCGCGGCTCCCATGCAGGAGACCGTTGCCGCAGCCATTATCAGACTTTCGGAATGGGATGGGAAAGTACCCTTGTATGACCCCATGTGCGGCTCAGGTACGCTTTTGTGCGAAGCCCTGATGATGTATTGCAGGATACCGGCACAAATATTTAGAACCGGTTTTGGATTTGAAAGACTGCCGGATTTTGATGCCGGTTTATGGGAACAGATTAAAAAAGAGGCCCGGGACAATTTTAAGGAACTTGAAAAGGGTCTGATTTCGGGAAGTGATGTGTCCGAACATTCTATTAATGCTGTTAAAACCAATATTATGGGACTTCATTTCGGCAGTGAAATTACCATTGAACAAAAAGACTTTCAGGATATTGAATCCATAGACAATAGTGTGATCGTCACCAATCCTCCCTATGGTATCAGAATGGGGAAAGACCAAAATCTTAATAAATTTTATGAAAATTTTGGTCTTTTTTTAAGAAACAAATGCCGCAAATCAACGGCCTTTATATATTTTGGAGAACCCAAATATATTAAAAAAGTTCCCTTGTCTCCTTCCTGGAAGCGGCCATTGAAAATTGGCGGCCTTGATGGTAAACTTGTAAAATACGAATTATATTAAATTGTCAACTTTCGGAGTTGCCAAATTTGAGTGGGGTCAGGCTTGCATTATGGAAAAGTCAAATACAGGTGGACAATACACCTGCAATGAATATAGAGAGGAGATGATCCTTTTGGGATTGCAGAAAAGGCTTTCTTCCAAAGGGTTAACCCGGAAAGAAAAAGAAAGCCTTTTAAAAGAGATTGCTCAAGTTGAAAAGCGGATGGGAATATATTAGTCGGCTTCCACGCTATTTGTTTTGATACTGTCTTTATCTCCGGCCAGATGCCGTCTAAGTTTTTCCTTATTTTTTTTAACCTGTAATTTCACTTTATCCGTCATTGTATCAATGGCGGAATACATATTTTCAGCTTCTTCTTTTAAATGAATTTTGAATTTATCACAATTGAGATTTATTTCAGCTATATGTCGGATTTTTTCCACGGATAAAACAATATTTGCGTCGGCAGGACTATCTAACATTTTGTCTAATCTGTCTAATTTTTCCTGAATGTGTGATTTCAATGCATCTGAGGAATCAATATTTCTGAAAGTAATGGATATTTTCATAGGCGCCTCCTGGATAAGGTGAATTTTTATATTTCACAATATCACAGCCTCAACCCTTAATCAACAAAAGTAAAGATTAAAATCAGTTTGGTCAGAATATGGTTTTCTTGGAGCCTTGCCTCTTGCCTTGCATTCTTATTCTGTTTTTAATATAGTTTAAAGGTTTTCGGCACCACCATTGGGTGTTGCCAGACAAAGGAAGCGTTTTTGTTATGAATATTATCTCAACCATTATTCCGATTTTTATTATTATTTTTTTGGGATTGTTTACAAAACAAAGAGGGTTTATCACACCGGATTTTTTACACCAGGGCAACCGCCTGGTATACTATGTTGCCATTCCAGCCATGATTTTTTCTTCCATTTCAAAGGCTGCTTTAAAAACCCAGATGAATTTTGCAGTGATTGCCGTTACATTGGCTTCTATCATATTTATTATGGCTGTTTCCATGGGAACAGCCCGGTTTTTAAAAATGACAGGACCTTCAAGAGGATCTTTTGTTCACTGTTCGTTTCATGGGAATCTTGGTTATATAGGTCTTGCCGTTGCATTTTATTATCTTGGGGACAGTGGGTTTGTAAAAGCGGCAATTCTATCAGGGTTTGTGATGATACTGCAGAATGTAATGGCAGTCATTATTCTGCAATACCACAGCGGGGACAATAAAGACCGCCCAAAGATATTTGATACCATGAAAAAAACCATGGCCAACCCTGTAATATTATCAGCTCTGGCAGGCATTTTATTTTCTCTGTTCAATATACCAATACCCCTTATCTTTGACAGAGCCCTTAAAATTTTAACAGGCATGGCCTTGCCCCTGGCACTCTTGATTATCGGGGCATCTCTTTCTTTTGAAAAATTAAAACCACGCTTTTTAAATGTCCTGATATCCAGCTTTTTAAAAGTGATCGTTACTCCGGCCATTGGATTTGTATTGTTCTCTTTTTTATCTATTCCTTCAAGTGATTATCTTCCCGGACTGATCCTGCTTTCTTCTCCAACGGCAACCCTAACCTATATCATGGCAAAAGAGATCGGCGGGGACCCTGATTTTGCCGTGGCAGCCATATCCATCTGCACCATTATTTCAGGCCTGACCTATGGATTATGGCTCAGCATAGTGTAGAAGCCCTGTTAACTTTTTACATGGCAAGGGTGGATTTTTTTTGCAGTTTTAGCGGCAAAGTATGATTTCAGAATTATCCCCATGGTTTTGGCATCAATATTTCCGCCGCTTAAGATAACCCCTACCTTCCCCATTGGCACAACCTTTTTGTTTAATTAAGATCAGGTCCATGTTTATTCTTCGTGGGCATAAACTATCTTTCCATCAACGATGGTATTGACAACACCAATTTGGGAAATTTCTTCCGGGGGGATAGACCACGGATCTCGGTTTAATACGACCATGTCGGCAAGCTTACCTAACGAAAGGGTTCCTTTGATGGTTTCTTCACCTGTGGCATAGGCTGCATAGGCAGTATACATTTTGAAGGCTTCATCAATGGATATTTTTTCCTGGGGCCTGATAATTTCTCCCGTGGATGCCTGTCGAGTCACCATGCATTGTAAACCAAGCAAGGGTGATTGAAGCCCAACAGGGTGATCCGAGGAGGCAGCCACCCGTACTCCGGCATTTAGAAAGCTATTATGGGCAAACATTCTGTGGGCCCGCTGGCCGTAAAACGGTTTTAATTTTTCGCCATGCTGCCACAGGTAGGATGCAAAGGGTAAAGCCATCACATTCAATTGATGCATGCGTTTCAAAATATTATCGGTAATCATGGTGCAGTGTTCGATTCTGTGGCGTGGGGTTAATCCGGGTCGTTTTTGCTGGGCCTGTTCAATGGCATTCAAAGACATCTCAATGGCCAGGTCTCCATTGGCGTGAATGCAGGCCTGGTAATTCATATTATGGATGCGCTGGACAACCTGATCCAGTTCCAACTGATCTTCTATAAGTAAAATCCCATGATCATCAGGATCATCTTCATGCCCATCTTTAAGTGCTGACGTGTGGCCGGCAATGGCACCATCGACAATGATTTTGATTCCAGCCGAGCGGACCCATTCGTTTCCCCATCCACCAATAAGGCCGAGGTTTTCAAGGTGATTCAGAAAGATATATGGAATTATTATGTTAACGCGCAAGGGAAGCTCTTTTGCAATCATTAAATCATGATAGGTTGTAATATAACTCGGTGGGCAAAGCGCATCACTAACCCCACTGATTCCTGAACGATTCAACTCCTTGGCTGCCTCTATAGCCGCTTTCTTTCTAATCATTCTTGGAAATGGCGGCACAATGGTCGGCTTAGTTGCCAGGCTCTCAAAAGCAAAATCAAACATGGCCATCTCTAACAAAACGCCATCAAGACTACCGGTGGAGGTGTCTCTACCAAGCGCACCTCCCCTGGGATTGACAGAATGGCGGTTTAATTCTCCCAGTTTAAGTGCCGCAGAGTTAACAACAGCCCAGTGTCCGCTAACATGAATAACGATAACCGGATTATTGGGAGCTGCAATATCCAGATCGCGGCGGTTTAGAAAGCGGTTTTCAGACATCTTAGTGTCATCATATAGTACTCCCCGAATCCATTCTCCCGGTCTTGCTATGTCGGTTTCCCACTTCACGAGGGATAATAATTTTTTAATGGAGTTTACTTTTTGCGGCGAGCAATTCAGTGTTAATGATGACTCCGAAAACCACGATAAATGTTCATGGGCATCAATGAATGCAGGTAGAACAGTCTTTTCCTTGAGGTCAAGCACGATGGTGTCAGGCCCGGCCAGGTTCGCAAGTTCGTGGTTATCGCCAATGGCTACAATTCGACCATTTAATACGGCTAATGATTGTGCAAGCGGTCTGCTGGTATCCATTGTTCGAATTTTAGCATTCGTAAGTAATAGTTCGGCCTTCAAATCGCTTTTCCTTTCCACCGAATCAATTATGGGGGCAGATCTTTTTTCCTGTTTTAATCCAATGCTGCACCAAGCCCTTCAATAAGTTGAGTAACTTCATCCTTGGTAGTATAATGGAGAAAAGAAATCCGTAGCACTCCTGTCTCAATAGGGATATTCATTCCCTGCAATGGACGAACCCCATAAAAATGACCGCATCCGGTCATCAATTTTCTGGCTGTCAGTACCGTAAAAATATCATTAATTGATTTCCTTTTGGGTACAATCGATACGGTTGGTGCACGTAGCTGGGGATTATCCGGACCCACAATGGTAATATCATCATGTTGTCGCAAGCAATCCATAAGCGTTGTTAGCAGTTTTGTCTCATAACTCTGAAACATTTTTTTAATCCGCCTGCCCTTTTCAACAGAGTCAACATTTTCAGAAAAGTGATGATCATAGACAGTGTCAAGATAATCTAATATACCTGAAACTGCTGCAATCTGGACATGATCCGGCCCTGCCGGCAGCATTTTTTTCAGTGGAAAAGGCTCATTAAAATAGTGTCCCTGGTTGGGTAATGTATCTAAAAGTTTCTTTTTAATAGTCATGAGCCCAAGATGCGGCCCCCATGTTTTGTAAAACGTGTCGATATTTTTTTTGAGATCCCTGTAACGCCATATTTTCATGGTTTCTACATGTCATGAAAAAAAAGGCTTTTTGCAAAAAACCGAAAAGTGTAAACTACTTTTGGGGCTTTATGAAGGATGTCAAATTTTGGATGAAAAACAGGATGGAGCTATTTTTTTATCAAGCATAATATTTCTTTTGTTTTGGTAACTGAACGGGATATCCCCGCTCTTGAAAATGACCCGGATATGGTATATGATGGCTCGGGTTAACGAGAGCAAAAGTGGCAATCGGCTGACTGTATTGGTGTTTAACTGTCTATTATAATTTTAATCAAAACCAAGACAATTATATGCACTTTTAGGTTCTCTTGGATAGCATCTTAGCATGAGGTTTAAAGATATGCCATGAGCTTGATTATTAAAAATGCCAAACTGCATACCATGGAAGGCAGGGTTTACCAGGCAGCCGCAATTGAAGGTGATATTATTACCAGGCTTGGGAGCAACGAAGATGTCATACGATACGCAGACAACTCGGCCAATGTGATTGATCTGAAGGGAAAATCGGTAGTCCCCGGTTTTATTGACACTCATGTCCACCTTGTCGGATATGGATGCTCTCTTAATTCTGTGATCTTAAACGGTCTGACGTCCCGGAATGATGTGATTGAAACAAGCAGAAGCCATCTTGGGCAAAGCCAATTAGATGCCGGTCAATGGCTGTATGGGAGGGGTTGGGACCAAAACCTCTTTCATGATGGCAAATTTTTGACAAAGGACGATCTTGATAAGATTTCCATAACACATCCGATTCTGCTTCTCAGAAATTGTGGACATGTTGCAGTGGTCAATTCCATGGCGCTTGAATTAACCAGTGTAACGCGTGACACGGCCATTGCAGGGGGGCAATTTATAAAGGATGATAAAGGTGATCTGAATGGGGTCATCACCGAAGCAGCTCTTGAATGGTTTAAAAAACAAAAAAATGCGAACCAGAGCATCTTTGAAATAAAAACAGCCATTCAAACCGGCATCAATAAACTTCTATCCTATGGTGTCACCTCGATTCATTCTGAAGAATCCTATGATCTGGGATATTCTGGAAATTTTATGGACATATACACTCTTTACAAGGAAATGGCCGACAACAAAGAACTTGCAATGCGAGTATACCAGAAAGTGGCCCTGCCCTACGGACCGGATATTGACCGCTTCCTTGAGAACGGTATCAGAACAGGGGACGGTGATCACTATTACCGGATGGGTCCTGCCAAGCAATGGGTTGACGGCACCCTTGGTGCAAGGACGGCAGCCCTTCTTGAGGACTATTCTGATGACAAAGGAAACAAGGGGCTATATTACTATACGGCAGGTCAATTGTATCAGAACATGGAAAAATTACACCTGGCGGGTATGCAGATTTGTTTGCATACCATTGGAGACGGATCTCTGGAAATGATTTTGAATCAGTTTGAAAAATTATTGCATCACCATCCCAGAAACGATCACAGACACAGGTTAGTCCATGTCTTTGTCGGGAATAAAAAACAATACCAGCGCATTGCAGCATTGGGATTGAATATCAATACGCAACCGGCTGCGTTATCCAGTGATTTAAAGATGCTTGACAGCCGCCTGGGTGAAAAAAGAGGCCGCCAGTGCTACGCGTGGAAAACATTGAGTGACTGTGGTATCTGTGTAAACTGTGGTTCGGATATCCCTGTTGAAACACCCGATGTTTTTAAAGGAGTTTATGCGCTGGTTGAACGTAAAAATCTTGAAACGCCGGATGGCCCTGCCTACAACCAAAATGAAACAATATCCGTGGATGAAGCGTTGGAAATGTATACAAAGAACGGGGCCTACGCTTCTTTTGAAGAGGCTGTAAAAGGAACTATTTGTGAAGGAAAACTGGCAGATTTAGCAGTGCTGAGCCACAACCCATATGAAGTTGACAGCAAAACACTTAAAAATATTAAAGTGGAAATAACAATCCTTGGCGGCAAGATTGTTTACCAGCGGGAAAAAAGCTTTTCTGTCGGCAAATCATAGCAGGCGCATTGATTCGGTAAAAGCCCTTAGGGCCCACTCAAAAATAACTTTACATTTTGGAATAGAGTGATGGATAAATCAACGCTTAAAGAATTAATCACAATTTCTTCATTTATCAGCTCAAATAGCGACAAACCGCTTCTGTAAATATTTTGACACCCACATCAAGAACCCTTTCATCCAATTCAAAATGTGCAGAGTGCAAAGGGTGCACAATCCCTTTTTCCTCATTCCCACACCCCAGCATAATCATGGTGCTGGGACGAGCCTTTGCAAAAAATGCAAAATCCTCTGCACCAGTGGAAGGTTTCAGGTATTTGATATTTTCAGCCCCAAGTACTTGAACACCAATGTCATGCATAAATTTACATACATCAGGGTCATTAATACAGGGGGGATAACCGTCATGAATGGTCAATTCGCAACTAACGCCGAAATTTACTTCAACCCCTTTTACAACATCCTGTAATCGCTTGAGCACCAGGTCACGGACACAAGGGGTTAACGCCCGAATACCACCCGCTAATTCCGCCTGCCCGGGAATCACATTTCCAGCTTCTCCTGCCAAAAATTTTCCTATATGCACAACAGCTGTTTCCAAAGGGTCTACATTGCGTGCAACGATTGTCTGCAAAGTCGATACAAAATAGGCTCCGGCAACAATTGGATCAATGGCTTCATCAGGATGGCCACCATGTCCTCCTTTTCCTTTAATGATGAGATGAAACGGATTCGTTGAAGCATGACTCTGTGAAGGATGCAGACCTGCGGTTTTAACCGGCAACCCCGGCTGGACATGGCATGCCAGTATACGATCCACATGGGGTTCTTCCAGTACACCCCGTTTTATCATGGGATCTGCACCACCATCGCCCTCTTCGGCGGGTTGAAAAATAAATTTAATGTTTCCCTTGAATCCTTTGATCAATTCAGATTCAACGAGATATTTGGCAACTCCAAGCATGATGGTCGTATGGGCATCATGGCCACAGGCATGCATCATCCCTGGATTCCTGGATTTAAAAGAAACCAGGGTTTTCTCCTCAATGGGCAACGCGTCAATATCCGCCCGCAGCGCAATGGTTTTTCCTGGTTTCCCGCCACGAAGCAATGCAACAACACCGGTCATATCTTCATAACCATAATTTTCAATGTTCATTTGGGTAAGAAGGTCTTTAATTCGCTGGCATGTGTTGACTTCCTGAAACATGATCTCAGGAATTTTATGGAATTGACGTCGTACATCAATCAACCATTGGCTAAACGCATTATCAAAACAGATCATAAATTGTCCTTTTCTATTTTTCTTAAAATGCTCCGGCATAAAAAACAAAGTCAAGACTTACCCATTTCTTTTCTTTTGAATTGCCCCAGAGTTTATTCATTTCTGAGTAAGCATAGGCAAAGAAATGATTCCCAATTGCACCCATACATTGACGGGTTGCAGAAAAGGTATGAACAAAATTGAAAAAACCATCCAAGTCCCATTTTATAGACATTTCAAATTCAGGGGCATTCTTTTCTTTAAAAGGGAAATGGATGTCTTTATAGTGTTCCCAAAGCAGTTTATTTCGGGAAGCCCAATACGGTTCAATAACATCCAGCACCAACTGTTTGAAAGCGTCATCCAATTGGCGATTAATTTGTGGCCAAGTATACCCCCAGGCAGAAAATATGCCATTGGGTTTAAGGACTCGAGCCACTTCAGGCCAAAAAAATTTTAAATCAAACCAGTGCAGCGCTTGGGCAACGCAGACCAAATCCAATGAATTTTCCAAAAAACAGGTGCTTTCAGCAGGAGAAACACTATAGTGTATTCCTGGGTGTTTTTTGGCGTTTGAAATTTGTTTTTCACTGATATCTGTAGCAAAAACCATATCAAATTGCTCTGCTAACTCAACAGCAGCTTGACCATTGCCGCAGGCACAGTCCCAGACACAATTGGTTGCTGAACACAGACCTGCAAGATAAGGGTAAAGCGCATGGGGATATGTAGGGCGGGCAGATTTATACAAATCTGCTTTGTCGTTGAATAGCTTTTGATGATGCATGAATCACTTGGCTGAATACAGATGACAGGCTACCTGGTGGCCCTCACCTTTGTCGATCAGATCCGGCTGTATTCGACTGCAGATGTCCATTACCCTGGGGCAGCGGGGGTGAAAACGGCAACCCGACGGGGGGGTTATGGGGCTGGGCACATCACCTTCCAAAATGATCCGCTGTTTTCTTGCTTTGGGATCCCGTTGAGGGATCGCCGACATCAATGCCTGGGTATAGGGATGTTTGGGATCGCTGTACAATTTGGCATAGGTTGTAAGTTCAACAATCTTGCCGATGTACATGACAGCGATCCGGTCACAGATATATTCTACCACTGCCAGGTCGTGGGAGATGATAATATAGGATAGCTGGAATTCCTGCTGGAGATCAATGAGAAGATTGATGATCTGGGCCTGGATGGAAACATCCAGGGCAGACACGGGTTCATCTCCGATGATGACCTTTGGATTGAGTGCCAGAGCCCGGGCAATGCCGATGCGCTGGCGTTGACCACCGGAAAACTCATGAGGATAGCGATTGCCCTGTTCCGGTGACAGCCCCACCTTTTCAAGAAGATAGGCAACCCGCTCATCCAGGGCCTTGCCGGAATAGACGTTGTGAATTCTCATGGGATCGCCTAGTATCCGGTTCAGGGGCATTCGTGGATTCAGCGAGGAATAGGGATCCTGAAAGATAATTTGCATCTCACGTCGCAGGGATTTTCGTTCTTTGTGTGTCATCAGGGCAATATCCTTGTCCTGGAAAAAGACCCGGCCTCCGGTGGGATCTTCAAGCCTTAACATGGCCATTCCGGCGGTGGTTTTACCGCAGCCGCTTTCACCCACAATACCAAGGGTTTCTCCCTTGCCGAGTGTCAGTGAAATCCCATCCACGGCATGCACATATCCGCTTGTACGTCCCAACAATCCTTTTCTGACTGGAAAATGAACTTCCAGGTTTTCTGCTCGAAGAAGTGTTTCCAACTGATAACATCCCCTGACATGGTTTATAAAGTTAAAAGCAGGCAAATCAATGGTTGCCGGCTTCAACGGGTTTCAATACAGATGGCATCGTACTTTGCGCCCCTGACTTTGAGATTTTAACTCGGGCAGGATTTGTGTACACTCGGGCATTGATTCCTGGCAACGAGGCTGAAAGATACATCCCCGGGGCAGTTCGTACAAACTCGGAACAATACCGGGTATTTCAGTCAGACGGTCCCGCCCGTATTTGGCCCGCAGTCCCAGTACAGGTATCGATTTTAACAACCCTCTGGTATAGGGGTGTTTGGGATCATCGAACAAAGATTGCGTGGGGCCCTCTTCCACCACCTTGCCTGCATACATGACAATCACCCGCTGAGCAATTTCAGCGATCACCCCCAGATCATGGGTAATCATCAATACCGCAGCGTTATACTGCTCTTTTAATTCAAGGATCAGCTCAAGAATCTGGGCCTGGATGGTGACATCCAGGGCCGTGGTGGGTTCATCGGCAATTAAAATCTCAGGATTGCAGGCCAGAGACATTGCAATCATGACACGTTGACGCATGCCTCCGGAGAGCTGAAACGGATGCTCACGTACACGTTTTTCAGGAGACGGCATCTTTACACGGGCAAGCATGTCTATTGCCCGCTCATGGCTTTTTTTCCTGGTCAGCCCCTGGTGGACCTGAAACATTTCTGCAATCTGGTTCCCCACCGTATACACCGGATTCAGGGATGTCATGGGTTCCTGGAAAATCATGGAAATTCGATTCCCCCGTATCTTGTGCATCTCTCGTTCAGACAGGTCCAGGAGGTTGGTTCCATTAAACTCGATGCGACCTTCCACCACCTTGCCGGGCGGATTCTGGATCAGCCGCATGATTGACAGTGCTGATACACTTTTACCACTGCCTGACTCCCCTACAATACCAAGCGTCTCCCCAGCACTTGCGTGGAAGGACACATCATCCACGGCTTTGGCAATACCTTCCACCGTACGGAAGTAGGTTCGCAGGCCCTGAACCTTCAGTATATGTTCGTTGTTACTCACCAATGGCTCTCTTTGTTTTCATTAGGATTGATATTTTATGAACCGTCCCGGTGTTTTCCCGGTGTGCTCACCCCCATGTATGATCACCTCACCATCCACAATGACGGTCCCGATACCGGAAGGGTATTGCCGAGGTTCATCAAAGGTTGCATTATCAACTACATTGCCGGGATCCAGAAGAATGACATCAGCCCTGCAACCAACAGCAAGTCGTCCTCGATCCGTAAGGCCCAGTCGCCTTGCTGTCATGCCTGTCATCTTGTGGATCGCCTCGGCTAGTGTCAATACTCCAAGTTCATTTACAAAACGCCGGATAACCCTTGGAAATGTGCCGTAAAGACGTGGATGGGGGCGGCCGTCTCCTGGCAGTCCGTCCGAGCCGATCATGGCAAAGGGAAGTGATAAAAAACGGATGACATCTGCCTCATTCATGGACTCAGCAATGATCGTTATTTTGCAACCTTTTTCAGCAATAATGAGATCCAGTATCCACTCAAAAGGATCGCATCCCTCATCCCTGGCCAGGAAATCCAGTGTCCTGCCCTGCATATGTTTTCGTTCACTGCCCTGGATGGCAGCAATGGTGATCTTGTCCCAACCAGCGTTGTGATACATGTTCTCCCAGCCGGGAAGGCCGTTTTTGATTTCATCAATGATTCTCGCCCGCATGGATGTGTCTTCTAATCGCTGCAGGAGCGATGCTGCCCCGCCTTCAAGGCTCCAGGGCGGCAGTAACGCCAAAAGGGTGGTGGAGGAGCAAAAATAGGGATAAACATCACAGGTGATGTCCAATCCGTTTTGCCGGGCTGTTTCAATGCGTGAAATAACCGAATCCACCAACGACCGATTGGTGGGGCCAGCAACCTTTAAATGGGAGATATGGACCGGTATATCGGCAGCCTGGCCGATTCGGATCACCTCATCCATGGCATCCAGTATCAGGCCTGCTTCGTTGCGCATGTGAGAGGCATAAAAACCCCCTTTTTGGTGCAAAACATCTGCCAGTTCAAGCACCTCCTCCGTATTTGCATAACAGCCCGGGGCATATATCAGGCCTGTGCTCAGACCGCAGGCGCCGTCATCAATTGCCTGGGCAAGAAGCTGTTTCATACGCCCCATCTGGCTGACATTTGCTGCTTTGGCAGACATTCCCATGGCTGCAACTCGCAGAGTTGCATGCCCCACCAGAGACATCACATTGATGGACAGTCCGTTTCGTTTCAATTGATCAGCATATTGACCAACAGATGTCCAGGTGACACCCCTTTCCCTTAAACCAATGTTGCTGAAAAGATTCCTAAGAACAGAATCCCGGGAGCTTTTATCAAAGGGTGCCACTGACGACCCGCAATTACCCAGCACTTCAAGGGTCACACCCTGCCTGAGTTTTATTTCCGTTTCCAAGGGCTCTAATACGGCAACATCCCCGTGGGAGTGGATATCAATAAATCCCGGTGCAGCTACCAGGCCCTGGGCATCGATAACCTGTCTTGCCTCTCCCTGGATAGACGTATCTATTGCAATAATGCATCCATCTTCTATGCCAATGTCAACCACCGGAGTATCACTGGTTCCGGTGCCATCAATGAGGGTTACATTTTTTATTAAAAGATCAAACATGGATTTTTTATCTTCCTATGATAACCTGTGGGCATTTAAAAAAATATCTGGGCTGCGTCCGGCTGTCCATATTTATTTGCAATAGACAATGTCACCATCGACAATTGTCATCTCCACGTTCACATTATGCCATTCCTGGGCAGGCGTTATTGTCAGGTCCTTTTCAAACACGGTGAGATCAGCCCAGTTTCCCGGTTCCAGTGAGCCAAGATGTTCTTCTTTCTGGGAGGTATAGGCTGCTGTCCGGGTATACCCCGCCAGACTTTCCTCAAGGGTCAGTTTCTGTGCCGGCTGCCATCCGCCTTGGGGTTTAAGATCGGACGTCTGGCGGAGAACTGCTGCCTGTAGCCCAAGAATCGGTCTGTTTGACTCCACCGGAGCGTCGGATCCGAATTGTACTGGAATGCCCATTTTCATCAATGTTTTCCACGCATAGGCCCTGGAACATCGTTCACTGCCCCAGCGTCTGTCTGCCACATGCCAGTCAGACTGGACAAAAACCGGCTGAACAGAAGCCACAATCTCCATGTCACGATACCTGGCAAGATCTTCTTGCCTGCATAGCTGAACATGCTCTATCCGGTCCCGCCAGGGTCCGGGATACTGTTCACGTCCGTGGGCAATGGCATCCAGGGCATTTGTGCTGGCCTTATCGCCGATGGCATGGATGGCCACACTGAGTCCCCGCTTGTATGCTTCTAGGATATTCTCTTTAAGTTCCATGGCATCCAGACGATGAATACCGCAATTATCCGGCTCATCATCATAGGGGTCATGCATCAGTGCGGTGCCCGATCCCAGAGATCCATCTGCAAAAAGCTTAAGATGGCCGATCCAGAGCCGCTGGGTACCGCTGGTCCAGGCCAGGCCCAGTTCATCAAATTCAGCAAGATCATAGGGCTGAACCAAATGGTGCACCCTCAGTTTCAGTTGATCTTTTTCATCCATTTCTTTCAGCAGTTTCCATTCTGTCAGAGATTCGCAGGTATGCAGCCCGGTCAAACCCAGCTTCAGGGCCTCTGATTGGGCTTTGTGGAGGGCGGTTTTCAATTCTTCGTCAGCAAAGGGTGGAATCGATTCCATAACAAGTTCTCGGGCTTCATGCAGCAGTCCTGTAAGCCCTCCTGCTGCATCCCGATCGAACCGAAGGCCTGATGGGTCGGGTGATTCCGGTGTAATACTGACCATTTCCAGGGCTTTGGAATTGAGCCACTCACTGTGACCGCAGGTGCGGATCATCATCAGCGGGTTGTCAGGACTGATATCATCCAGGTCTTCTTTTGTGGGTGTTCTGGCCTCAGTCCAAAGGTGATGGTTCCATCCGCGTCCCAGTATCCATTGGCCCGGCTTTGCCCTGGAAACCACTTTCTGTATACGCTCACGGCAGTTTTTTAAACTGGTAAGGCCATTAAGATCGATCATGAGCTGGGCACGTGCAAACCCCACCAAATGGCAATGGCCATCTACAAAACCCGGTGTTACCAGACGGCCCGGTAATTCAAAGGCTTTGGCATCAGGCATTGCGGCTTTTACTTCCTGGTTGGTCCCTACGACAAAAATGCAGTTGTTTTTAATTCCTACAGCCTCTGCCCAGAGCTTGTCAGGGATTCCGGTAAAAACAGTAGACGAGTATATGGCAAATTTTTTAGCTGACATGATAATTCCTTTATATTTTTTTATAAGCCTCGTTCGGTCTGGGTGTGCGGATCTAGTATGTCCCGAAGTCCATCCCCCAGAAGGTTAAGGCCCAGCACTGTAACAAAAATGGCAATTCCTGGAAAAATGGAGATCCAGGGTGCGGTAAACAATTGCTCTCGGGCAGCAGACAACATCCCGCCCCATGAAGGGGTGGGGGGCTGCACACCCAGACCGAGAAAGGAGAGGGCAGCTTCCAGAAGAATTGCTCCGGCAACGCCCAATGTTCCAATGATCAGGATGGGCCCGATGATATTCGGCAAAATCT
>Ga0164315_10001285_pt1 | contig 18891 bp, 17 predicted proteins | sample GuaBasSedimGuay6_FD_113737 | JGI IMG/M metagenome (GOLD analysis project Ga0164315, IMG submission 113737) | Subseafloor sediment microbial communities from Guaymas Basin, Gulf of California, Mexico - Guay6, Core 4569-2, 0-3 cm | ecosystem: Environmental > Aquatic > Marine > Hydrothermal vents... | reverse complement strand
GGTAAGAGTGTTTGGCTCGCTTGGAGAAGTGACATTTCGACCCAAAGGACCAGAGTCACTCGGGCTTTCTGAACGTTGCCTGGTGGGATTCAATGCTGGTCCGCCACTTATACCGAGCGCCTACAACAACAACATCAGAATCGTGCAGGCTGCCCACCATATTGTTTTGTTCACAGAGATGATTCACGACGCGCGCATTATAACCATGGATGACAGTGCCCACCTACCGAAGGGCATTGAAAAATGGTCTGGCGATTCAAGAGGCCACTGGGACGGGGATACGCTGGTCATCGAAACAAGCAATTTCACAGATAAGACGCCAGTTTTTCAATTGCCCATCAACTTGAAAGATCCGTCCATGAACGGCGTGGTAGGGCGAGGCAGGGACTTTCACCTGACCGAACGCTTAACGCGAATCAGTGATTCTCGTCTACTCTATGAGTACACCATTAACGATCCCAACACGTTCACAAAACCCTTTACTGTGGCAATACCAATGAAAGCGACTGAGGATCAGATGTTTGAATATGCCTGTCACGAGGGCAACTACGCGATGGCGAGCATGCTGAAAGGCGCTCGAACTCTCGAGAAAGAGGCAGCTATCGCTGCCCAAAATTAGAGCTCTTAATGAGCTAAACCGGGGGCCACAATGGCCCCTTTTATTTTGACTGGCAAACAACCTCAGCCTAATAAGTCGAGGTCATAAGGTCAGATTGAAGCTCCCCCAGTTTGACGCACACTCTCTAACGGGGACCATCGTCCTGTAGGAAAGTAGTCCCCTAGGAGAGTAATTACACCAAAAACAGGGGTCTTTGATTTATGATCCCTAACAATGCCGATGACAAATCCGAGGACAAATCAATGACACAACCACTAGGCACGATCCGTCAGTTAGCCTACGTTGTAAAAGACATGAATACCGCACTGGATTACTGGATAAACACATTGGGAGCTAGACCATTTTTCACCATGGAGCACGCTGCTCTGGAGAACCAAAAGTATTACGGCGAGCCCACCAATGCCGATATTTCTGTCGCCCTGGGTAATAGCGGTGATTTGCAGATTGAACTGATCGTCCAGCACAACGAGGCTAAATCTGTGTATAAGGATTTCCTCGAAGCCGGCCGCCAGGGCGTCCACCATATTGCCCTGATGCCCGAGGATTACGCTGCCACCCATGCGCAATATCTATCGTCGGGGCACAAACCTGCCTTTGAGTTATCCCTGGGCGGTGCGCCGGTAGTTTATTTTGATACCCTGGACAAAGTCGGGCACTATATCGAGCTGTGGGATAACAGCAGCGTTTTCAAAGATATGTTTTTGCTGGTAGAAGACGCCGCTAAAAATTGGGACGGCAGTAACCCTGTTCGCCCTATGCCACTGGGATAGGCAAACTTTCAACTTTCAACTTTCAACAAGAAGAGTCAAATATTATGAATACTAATGAAAACATTATTCGCGACTTTGTAACTGCCTGGTCAAGGCTTGATGTAAAAGAGTTAAGCGCTTTTTTCACCGACGACGGTTGCTACCACAATATGCCCTTGCAGCCAGCAAAGGGTCGTGAAAACGTTGAGCAACTTATCGCTGGCTTCCTGTCCACCTGGACAGAAACTGAATGGGAAATCATCAATATTGCGTCATCGGGCGATATCGTCATCGTCGAGCGCATCGACAAAACAAAAACTACAGCTGGTAATGTCGACCTGCCCTGTGTCGGTGTTTTTGAGCTGGAGAATGGAAAAATCAAAGAATGGCGGGACTACTTTGACATGGCGACATACGCTGGAGCGATGAAAGCTTAAGGAAGCTCTTGTATAAGGGCCTATAAATGCGGTTCTGTAAATTTAATCTGTCGAGTAAATAAAAACCGATGGACATGATCCAGCTTATTAAAACAACTATCGGCTCTTTTTTATTTAGACGATACGCTCAGTTAAAACATGGCCTTACGTTCAGGGTGGCATCACAAGCAGACATGGAGGCTCTGTACCGCTTTCGATTCGACGTTTACACCGGTGAAGGTTATGTCAATCCCGACGACTATCCGAACCAACAGTTTAGTGATCAATACGATCCTTTTTCTATCAGTGTTATCACCGTAAAAGATGATCGTATCATTGGTTGCGGGCGGGCCACCCGCTGGTCTGATCTGGATTTGCCGGTTTTTCAGTTTTTCTCCATCAAACTACCGGCGGACATCGAGCCCGAGTCGATGGTTGAAATGGGCCGCTTTATGGTTGACCCGGCGTATCGAGGCAAAGCCCGACTGGCTACGCTTGGTATGTCTATGCAGCTTCGCTCTTATGTCCGCAGTGATAGTTCAATAAAGTGGTTGATTGCCTTTATGTCCAGCAAAGTGCGCGATGCCTTCTATCCAATTGTCCCCTTCGAAATACTGGACGAAAACCCTCCCGAACCAAAACACCTTGAGGCCAGAACGGTACGGCAGGGCTATTGGGATAAGGGCGTCATCCATCCAGTGATGGCGCCGTCGTCTCAATTACTTTGAATTTATCTGACTTTTAATTCCCAGTTTATTTGACCTTTAGTCCCCCACGTTACCTGACCTTGTTCATCTGACTTTCAGGCCCATAGTATTGGCGATCAGATTACGTTGCATTTGTGACGTGCCTGCAGCAATCGTGGTACTACGCGCATCGCGATAGTGACGCTGCATGTCATATTCCATCATGTAGGAATAGCCGCCCATTATTTGCATACCCTGATTGGCGACCTCAGCAAAGGTTTCCGACCCGAAGAGCTTGGCCTGGGTGACCTCGCGCATGGCATTTTCGCCTTTGGACAGTTTTACCGCTGCACGCAACATCAACATCCGCGAAGCATCGACGTTGGTTTGCATGTCCGCCAGCATATGTGCGATGGCCTGAGAGTGTCCGATAGGCTTGCCGAACTGCTTTCTTTCTTTGGCATATTCCAGCGCCTGATCAACCACAGTCTGCGCATTGCCCACATAACCCGCCGATGTGACAATTCGCTCAAACATCAGGCCTGAGAGCATGCACTGCCAGCCGCCATTGACCTCACCAACGCGCTGACTGTCGCTAACCCGGACATTTTCAAAAAACACCTCGCTGAGTCCCAACATATTGCAGCCAAAGGTTTTCAGCCTCCTGATCTCCAGGCCGGGCGTATCGTTGGGTACCAGAAAGGCAGTGATACCTTTCTGGTAGGGAACATCGTTGTCGGTTTTGCAATAAAGCGTGATGATATTGTTTTTCGCATCAGCCGCTGTAGAAAATACTTTCTGGCCATTGATCACCCAGCTATCACCGTCAGCAACCGCCAATGTGCGCATATTCCCGGCGTCGGAGCCTGCATCAGGTTCCGTCATTGAAATCGACATGCGGATCTCGCCATTAATCAGCTTTGGCAGGTAGTGTTTTTTCTGCTCTTCGCTACCATTTTGTAGCAATGTAAGACCGCTGAAGGCCGACAAACCATAGGCCTCCAGAAAAGGGTAGGCCTTGCGGCCGAGTTCTTCACTGACAATGGCCATATCAATGACGTCACCACCATAGCCACCATATTGTTCAGGGAAAGGCAGGCCTAGCAGGCCCATTTCCACCCATTTTTCATAAACTTCGTAAGGGTAAAGTCCATTTTCATCGTGTTCACGAAGATAATCAGAAGTCGCGATATCGTCCATCATTTTACGAAGGTTGTCTCTTAATATGGTCTGTTCTTCGTTGAGATCAAAATCCATAACGCTCACCTAATGTTGTTTGGTTAAATAGCCCTGTATTTAAAGGCACACAGCGAAAGCTATGCGCTCGATATGGCCAGCTTATCCTGTATTCCATGAAATGGTACACCCGGATCAACATCCAGGTAAGTGCCTATCAGAAATTATGTTTGTTTAAAGGAACCGTCGATACAGGTAGACATCGCTAACAATAATTTTGTATAAACCTTTCTTGTATAAACCTTTGCTGCCGATACAAAAAAGGAAAAACCATGTCTACGGAAAATACAAATCTCACCATTGATAACGATAGCTCCAACCCAGCCCCCAACATAGAATCGGCCATAGCCGGTGACTACGATTTCACCATTAGTGAAGTACTGACCGAGAGCTGGAAAAAAACCAATGGTATGAAAGGCCCATTCTGGGGAGCGGGAGTCATTGTATTTATTGTCGCTATACTCACCGGCATCGTGCTCAACGGCATCGCTGGTGTTCTGGACTTCAACGTAAGCGCGAATTCAAGTAATGGTAATCCGAATGTTCTGTATAACTTATTGAGTCAACTGATCGGTACGGCGGTTATATACCCCTTTATGGCGGGCATTATTATGCTTGGGGTCCGCCGCTCCGTCGACTTGCCAATTTCTGTCAATGAGGCTTTCGCCTACTTCGCTTATGTACTCCCTCTCGTCGTAGCAGCCATACTGATGAGTATCCTGATGACCCTGGGGTTTATATTATTAGTCATACCGGGCATTTATCTTTCCGTAGCTTACCTGTTTACGGTACCGCTAATTGTCGAAAAAAATATGGAGGCCTGGCAGGCGATGGAAACATCGCGCAAAACCGTGACTCGTCACTGGTTTAAATTTTTTGGTCTGATGATAGTGATGGGAGTGATTGTTCTAGTCAGCGCATTGCCGTTTGGCATAGGGCTGATATGGACCTACCCCATGCTGGTGATTGCACTGGGCATCCTTTACCGAGATATTTTTGGCGTTGAGCAAACTGAATAAAGGCCGTTAACCCCAGTGTCACTAGAACCTGAGCTAGCCGAAATTAACAACCAAATTTATTAAGGAAGCCCTGAACAGGTCATTAACTAAACAAGTTATTAACTCAATTTTTCGACAATAACGCGCATGCCTTCGACAGCGAAGGGAAAACCGGCATAGGCTGAAAGCATGACCATTAATTCTTCCAGCTCTGCTTTGCTGACCCCATGTTCAATGGCGCCGGGCACATGAATATCAAGCTCATCCTTACGACCCAGTGCCGTTAACGCCGTCACCACAACCAGACTGCGATCACGGCGCGATAATTCTTCTCGCGACCAGACTTCGGCGAACAGAAATTCAACTGCCATAGTACCCACATCACCTAGCTGGGACTTTACAGCGGCCAGCCCCTCTTCGGGATCCGCAGGAAAAGCCCCACCCGTTACTCGACTGAGACCTTCAATGCCAAGGGCGCGACGCTCCTTTTGATCCAGCCGCTTTGCCGCTGGCAACTTTTCATCTTCCGCAGCATGGCCCATTTTCACCAGCACTTCATTGGTCACTCTCATCGCGTCAAGGGCACGGGGAAAGCCGGCATAGCCACAGAGGTGCATAACAATTTCACGAATTTCCGTGGCACTAAGACCATGATTAATACCCCCGCGCACATGAATGCGCAGCTGGTTTAACTGGTTCAATGAGGTCAGCGCTGCAATCACGATCAAACTGCGATCTCTGCGATTTAAGGCCGGGCGGCTCCATAAATCCCCGAAAATATAATCGACAGCATAAGAACCCAGTGCCCCATTGGTATCTTCCAGGCGCTGGGCATTCACTTCTGGTTCGGCAGTACCGGTCAATGATTTTAGAATATCGAGGCCAAGAGCCCGTCGTTCTGCGTGTTTTTGATCTGACATTGTTAACTCCGTATTTATTTAGGAATAATTTTATTTATTTCGAGGTAAAACTGGCTGTTAAATATGCAGCTAACAACATAGCACTAAAAATACATCGCGCTAAGTATCCAGGTTAAAGTAATCCACATCAGCACCGTCAACGGCAAGCCAACTTTAACAAAATCACCAAAAGTATAGTTGCCGGCGCTCATCACCAGCAAATTTGTTTTGTAAGCCATGGGTGTGGCGTAGCTCATATTGGCACCAAATAATACTGCCAGCACAAATGGCTCAGCGGGCAAGTTAAGGGTGGAAGCGATGCCTATAGCAATAGGCGTACCGATAACCGCTGCAGCATTGTTGGATATAACATTGGTCATAATAGCGAGTAGCAACATCAGTGCGGACAATACAAACGTCGGACCGGCCCCGGCAGTGAGTGCCAGGAAAACATCGGTGATATAAACCGTTGCCCCCGTTTCCTGAAGCGCCATACCCAGAGCCAGGCTTACCACCACCACAAAATAAACCGACGGACTGATCGCGCGGATGGCTGCACCTATGCCCAGACAGCGAGTAAGTAGCATTACACAAACACCGGCCAGAGCAGAAATCGCGATAGGTAATATGCCTGTCGCCGCCAATACCACTACCGAACTCAAAATAAACAATGCTGTATAAGCTTTATCCGTACTGGGTAGTTCAATACTGCCATCAAGCACCAGGAATTCTGTCGAGCGTTTGATACTAGACACTTGCTCCCGGGAACCCTGAACCAGCAGTACATCACCAGCCTGGAGGATGACATCCGGGATTTCTTCTTCGCGCTTGAGGATATCCTTGCCCGCCCGGTGCAGCGCCAGCACAGCTAACTGATAGCGATCAGGAAAGCGGGTGTAGGCGAGATTTTCCCGATCCAGCGTGGAACCCTGTACTACTGCGATTTCAGCCAATACCTGATTACCAACAGACAGTGGGTTATCCTCATCAACCCGTTGCTCGCCGGAATACAAATTGGCCTTGAGCGCTTCTTCAAATTCTTTCAACTTTTGTGGCGTATCCCTAACCCTGAGTTGATCGCCTGCTTTTAACAGCACATCCGGCAAAGGGGTTATATAGGTTTCGCCGCGACGAATTCGTATCACCTGAAACTGGCCTCCAGCCAGTGCTATCACCTCTGCCAGGGTGTGGTCACAGGCTAAGGAATCTTCAGTCAGCAGCAGCCGCGCCTCAAATAGCCGTGGCGACCCGTCGATCAGTTCCAGTTTCCGGTCTGGTAGTAAAAGTGGTGCAATCAACCACAAATATACCGCGGCGACACTGGAAGCAATAACGGCCGGCAAGGCAAAATCAAACATACCGAACCTTTCCAGACCCATATCTGCAGCAACACTGACCACCAACAAATTAGTCGATGTGCCGATGGTCGTCGCCATACCGCCCACCAGAGTGGCAAAGCCCATTGGCATCAACACCCTCGAAGGCGAGCTGCCACTGCGCATACACACACTGATTAGTATCGGTAATAACAACACCACAATAGGTGTGTTGTTGACGAAGGCTGACAACACAGCACCCACCACTAGCACAAGAAGGAAGCTCAAGCGCGGCATCTTCCCCCACAACTTGCCTAACATCCGCCCCACTGGCTCAAGAGCCCCGGTACGAACCAGTCCCTGGCCGAGCACCATCAACGCACAGACAGCAATTAACGCTTCGTGGGCAAAACCTGCAAATAAATGTACCGGGTCAAAATCTTGATAGGGAAAAATAGCGAAGCCCACCGCGATGACTGCCAGCAAACCCAAAGACGTCATTTCGAGGGGCCACCGTTCGCGCGTAAACATATAAAGCGCGACCACCGTCATGACCATGGTCGCGATGGCGTGATTATTGGGTAACGCAGGTAATGCTGCTATCAGTTCCATGAAGTGTCTTTATAAGATCCAGAGCTGAGTGCAAGTTGTGATTCTAGAGGCCCCGCTGAAACAAACAGGACGGACAGAAATCGAGACCTTCCCTCAGGCCTGCTGATAGTCAGGACTCCAACCCCAACAAATCAGCGGTATTACTCCGCATAACCTTACGCACATCGGCATAACTTAAGCCACCCAGGCCATCAGCAAATTCTATGGGGTCGGCTAAGGCTTCGGGGTGGGGCCAGTCAGAACCGAATATCGCAACATCCGGGCCTACCGCTTGAAGAAGCTCGGGAATATTGTCTTCTGGAAAAGGACAGACGCTAATGCGATCAAGAAATATTGCGCTGGGGCGGTCATGGAGAGGACCAAAAGTGAAATTATTGCCGGCCACCTTCGCTGCCTTGTTGAGCCTGCTTAGCAAAGGCTTGACCCAGGAAGAACCGTTTTCGATGGACAACACCCGCAGATTGGGAAAGCGGCCAAACAGGTTATGCATAATCAGGGCTGCCAGGGTGTCGGTCACTGGCCGCTCCATCATACCGAGCATATGCTGAAAAGCAGTGACCCGGTGATGTTGTGGACGAGGGTTTTCGCCCCATGCAGCAGACACAAGCTCTTCAAACCCCGCATTACCCAGATGAAAAGCCACCGGGATACCGGCCTCTTCGCAGCGCGCCCAGAAGGGATCGAAATGGGGATCGGCAGGCGAACGGCCCATAACGGGGCCCGCAATAAGATTAACGAGCAGTGCGCCTTCCTTGATGACCCGATCCAGTTCGGCAACTGCCAAATCCACATCGACCAGAGATAACTGCGCAACACTATAAATGCGATTTTGGTAATTCCAGCCCCAGTCATCCTGAATCCACTTGTTGAAAGCCCGATGATTGGCCATAACAATCTCAGGGCCGGCATCGCGCAGCGCCATTTCCACACCAACGCCCAGCGATGGTAGAAATAACCCCGCTTCAACATTATGCTTATCCAGCCACTTTAAGCGTGTATCCCTCTGCATAGACTCCGGCAGGTCGAAACAGGAAATAGGATCTGCGGCCAGTATATGCGCGCCCTTGTGGTTTTTATTCTCATAAAACGCTTTATATGAACCGGGCTTACCCGCGTATTCCCCAGGCGGGGCGGCAAAAAAACCGACGCGCTCACCACGAAAATGTACCTGGGCATGTTTGCTTAGACCACGCACTACCATAATCGCGTCATCCCGATATTTAGATTCCATATGACGCGTATAACAGTCATCCGGTTCATAATAATGACAATCCGCATCTATGAGCGGATAGTCAATCAAGTCGCGAGGGTTTGGCTTGCTTGCTGGTTGAGTCATGATAAGTCGATCCCGTGTGTCGTCTCCATGGCATCATGATGTCATAATCAGCTACTGAATGTTCAACTGTAGCTGAACATTAGTGAGCCAAAAAAGTGAGCCAAAAATCGCATGATAGAAAAGACAACGCACTGTTTTTAAGACTTATAATCGATAGTTAAATAACTGGGTAAACGGAGTAGATAAAATGAAAGATGTAGAGGGCAAAGTAGCGTTTATTACTGGCGGCGCCAGCGGCATGGGTCTGGGCATGGCAAGGGCATTTGCCGCAGCCGGCATGAAGGTCATGCTCGCGGATGTAGACGAAAAGCGGCTTAGTGCTGCTGAGAACGAACTTAAAGATAAAGGCGCGGATGTTGCTACTATTATCTGCGATGTGAGCAAAGAGCAATCCGTGATAGACGCGGCAGATGCCACCGTCGCGCATTTTGGCAAAGTCCACGTATTGTGTAATAACGCGGGCATCAATGTGGGCGGCACTTTCGAAGAATTATCACAACAGGACTGGGACTGGGTCATCGCCGTTAACCAGCTCGGCGTACAATACGGCATGAAAGCATTTTTGCCCCTTATAAAAGCTCACGGCGAAGGCGGTCATATCATGACTACATCTTCTATGGCAGGCATAGTCAATGCCGGGCCCGGCTGGGGACCCTATAACGCCAGCAAATTTGCTGCCGTGGTGATGAGCGAAGTGCTGCGTAGTGAACTTAAAGAAACTAATATTGGCGTGTCAGTGCTATGCCCCGGTGCGGTAGCCACCAATATCGGCGGAGCAGGCGAACACCGCCCGGCAGATTACGGCAGTTCCGGTGACAAGCCAGTTATCCCCGGGGGTGTCGAAGAGCTATTGGCTCAGGGGCTGGATCCCGATGTAGTCGGCAAGTTGGTGCTCGAAGGGATTCAGGAAAATCAGTTTTACCTGTTCACTGATCCGCGCATGGCCAAACAAGTACAACGCCGCTTTGATCGTATGCAGGCCGGGTTTGAGTGGTCGGCAAATTCAAAAGCTCTGGTAGATGCAGGCGCTCCTGGCTCCGCCGGTAGCTAAAAAATATTTTGCACGGGGGTGGCTGTATGACTTACCCCCGTGCAGATATTTACTGATGGCCATCAAGCGGGAATGGCTTCTGCAACCAACACTTTACTGTCACTCAGTTGCATAATTTCCTGATCACTCATATTCAGACGCTCACGCAAAATACTCTCATTATGCTCGCCCAGGTAAGGCGCTTCCAACGTCAACAAATCCTTAAACCTGGAAAACCGCAACGGCATACCCGGAATCTGAAACTCACCTAAACCCCTGTCACTAATAGTGCGCACCGTGCCTCGCTCAATAAGGTGGGGATGCTCCATCGCCTCCCCAGGTGTCAACACTGGCGCGACCGGCACACGGGCGGCTTCCAATGCCTCTCTTGCAGCATTATCACTGGGCATTGATGCTATCCAGTCTTCGACTAATTTAACAATGTCTGGCAGGTGCGCCGCGCGCTCGCCAAAGGTGCTATAGCGCGGATCACCAATAAGGTCGCTTCGACCCATGGCTCCACACAGGGCCTCCCACTGTTTGGGGGTCAGAGCAATAATAAACAGATAGGAATCCTTACCCTTGAAAATTCCATCAGGCGCTACCGCCGGGTGATGGCGACCGTTGCGCGTTGGTTGCACTTCGCCATTGGTATTACTGCATAACTGCACATTCATGTCGTGACAGTGGAAATAGCTATCTAACAGGGAACAATCAATATACTGACCGCCGCCGGCCTGGGATCTATAAAACAGGGCAGAGCTGATCGCGGCCAACGCATGAACACCGGTATTGACGTCACCCATGGCTAACATCGGCATCATGGGCCCATCATCTGGATCACCGATCAGGCTGGTCACACCAGCATAAGCCTGACCCATATAATCATAGCCAGGCAGGCTGGATAACGGGCCAGTTTGACCAAAGGCAGATATAGAACAATAGATTAGCTCGGGGTTAATCTCACTGGCCACCTCCCAGCCCAGGCCCATCTCGGTGATCACCCCTGGGGTAAAGTTTTCTATCAGGACATCACTTTGGGCAACCAGCTTTTTGAGAATTTCAACGGCCTCTGGCTTACGCATATCGAGACATAAACTTTTTTTACCGCGGTTTTGCTGGATAAAATAACCGCTGCGGCCATCTTTAAAATAGGGCATACCGCGAATCATATCGCCACTGGGAGCGAGCTCTACCTTAATAATATCGGCACCCATTTCAGCCATTAATCGAGTCGTGGTAGGGCCGGCAACGGCATGAGTAAAATCCAGAATTTTTATATTTGATAAAATATGCTTATTTTTCATCATATTACCCTGCTTAGTTGTTGTAATTTATAGGTATAGAGCGCCCCGTTAGAGTGGCATTTAACGACAATCCCTTTTAAGACTCCCCATCACGCAAAGCTGTTTACTTTCTGTTTTACCGGACTTAACTCACTGTTCCTTCGCCCCACGGCCCTGCCTGAAATACTCCGGCTCCCCGGCCGCCCAGACCTCTCCCAGCATTTGATAGCCGCCATCAACGGCCAGCGTTTCGCCGGTAATAAACTCACCGGCTGGAGAACCCAGATAAGCACAGGCCTCAGCGATATCCCAGACATTGCCGGCGCGCCGCATGGGATTACCGTATTTGAACTTCTCCGCTGCTTCGCGCGGATAATTGCGCAAACCATTGGATGCGATCGCTCCTGGCGACACGCAGTTGACACGAATATTTAGTGGCGCCCATTCCACGGCAACACTTTTACTCACATACACTACTCCGGCCCGAGCCGCCGCAGAGTGAGTCGCTTGCATGGTGCCACGGTATATATTTACAACAATGTTAATAATATTGCCGGGCTGACCTTCATCCCGCCAGCGCCGGGCCGCCGTTTGCATCATGAACCAGGTGCCGTTGAGGTTGGTATCAATGACCGCATTCCAGCCTTTGGTGGAAAAGTCTATGGAGTCCTGAGCAAACTGGCCGCCACCATTATTGATCAGTATGTCCAGGCCACCAAATTTATCCCAGACCGCATCTATCAGTATCTGGATCTGTTCCGGTTCACGAATACTCATGGCTTGAGTCATTACCTCAACACCATCACTCACTCCCTCGCGAATAAGCGCGGCCGTTTCTTCCAGTAGTTCAATACGACGGCCGCAGATCACCACATTGGCACCCAGACGAGCATACAAAACCGCGATGCCACGGCCAATACCCGTGCCACCTCCCGATATCAACACCGTTTTACCCTTGAACAGCTCGCTGTCGTAGATTGTGGGATGGGCTAATAACTCCGCATCGTCCAGGCCAAATAAATCTTTGTCGTCGATCGTTGCGTCACTCATTTCGTTTGTATCCACACTGTTTTTATCGCTGCTTATTTCACACTACAAAGTTTCGCACTCAGGGAGTCTCAAAATATTCAGGTTTACCGTTAGGCCAGGCCTCGCCCCACAGGCGTTGTCCACCATCGACGGTCACGCACTCTCCAGTCACAAACTTACCAGATGAAGTGCCGAGGTAGACCACCGCCTCGGCTATATCCATAGCGTCACCACATTGCAACATGGGGTTGGCCCGATGAAAGTCCTTTGCCGCTTCCTCCGGGTAAACATTCAAACCCGGTGTGGCAATAGTGCCCGGCGCTACACAGTTAACCCTGATTTTGTAGGGCGCCCATTCCACCGCAACGCCACGGCTGGCAAACACCACACCGGCACGCGCAGCACAGGTATGGGCTATACCTGGCATACCCCGCCAGATATCAGCGACAATGTTGACGATGCTGCCCGGTTGATCATGATCCCGCCAGTGCTGCGCAGCTTTTTGCATCATGTACCAGGTGCCATTCAGATTGGTATCAATAACCGCTTTCCAGCCATTCACGGAATAATCGATAGCCGCCTGGGGAAATTGACCGCCACCGTTATTGACCAGCATATCCAGTTTGCCGTATTTGTCCCAAACCGTGTCCATCAATTTTTCTACGGACTCAGGGTCGCGAATAGTCATCGCCATGGTGTCGATGTCGCGGCCCAGACGCTGCTTGATGCCTTCGGCAGTGCTATCCAGATTTTCCTGATTACGGCTGCAAATCATCACCTCCGCACCCAGGCGTACAAACAGATAAGCCATAGCACGACCTATCCCGGTACCGCCACCGGATATGATCACCGACTGGCCCGCCAGCAGGTCATCGCGATAGGCGGTGGGGTAGACAGCTATTTCATCGTCGTTCAGGCCCCAGGATTTTGCCTCAGTCAGTTCTTCAGTATTTGTCATGCACTACTACCCACTACTATTTTTTTAAAAAGTTAAGCAACCTATTTATTCAGAAAGTTAAGAGCAAGGCCCGGTCGCGGCCAATCCATGGATACCAGACGCCCTGTAGTGCCCAGGGTAATGTATGCCGTTTTCAGCTCAGGGCCACCGAAACAAATATTGGTGGTGCCTCGATCTGGGAAGGGAATATGCTCAACGTCAGCACCGTCTGGTGACACCACGGTAATCCCCCCATTAGCCAGCGTTGCCACACAAATATTCCCTGCGCTATCTACCGCCAGCGAATCAAATAATTGATGACCAGGCACACCCACCACCAGCTTGCCCCGCACCGGCCCACCGACTTTTTGTTTGCCACTGGCAAATTCACCGGGGCCAGCCAGGTCAAATGACCAAAGCCTGCCGGTGGGCGTTTCAGCCACGTACAAGATCTTTTCATCCGGCGACAAACCAATACCGTTAGGTCCCTCCATAGGGAATACCATTTCGGTAATTTTCGAGCCATCGGGCTGTGCATAGAAAATGCCAGTGACATCCCGCGAGCGTGGGTAATGCTTGCCGTGATCGGTAAACCAGAAGCCACCGGAAGCATCAAAGACAATATCGTTGGGGCCTTTTAGCGGCTCGCCATCACAATCGGCATAAAGCACTTCTACTTCACCGGTATCAATATCCACCCTTTCAATACGTCCCGTCGTGTAATCTTTCGCAATCGCCCCGGGCGAGATTTTGCCGTTACGCTCGGTAAATTCAAAACCGCCGTTATTACAGACATAACACTTACCATCCGGCCCAATTGCAGCCCCGTTTGGACCGCCCCCGGTGTTAGCCACAACACTCACCGTGCCATCAGGTGCAACGCGAGATAGCCGCCCCGCAACAATTTCAACCACCAGCACGCTGCCATCCGGCATGGCGACCGGCCCTTCCGGAAACATTAGCCCAGATGCAATCTCAGTAAATTCTGTCATGACTTCCCCTTAACATTAATGCTGATTATATTGCCGATAGCGACTTGCCGAGACCGACCTGTAATTTATTAAGCTGAACAAACTTGTGTTGCTCTTTGTAGCATACGGCGCTGGCAAGTATAGGCATAAAACAGCAGATCAAAGCAATGGAATATTGCATTTATAGTTGCAATGATACCGATCTATTCTGAAACACGATTAATAAATTAGTACACAGTGTAATATATAAAAGAGTGATGTTAATCAACGATTGAGGCTTATGATAGACTCAAAAACCAGGCTTTTTGGGCACATTACAATCCTCCACAAGTGGCTCTTAAGCAGATAGCTCTTAACCAGACGGCGCTCGCAGATGGCACTTAATCAGGCGAGCATATCGATTCACAATTTGACACCGGGACAATAATCCTGGCAGAGGCGCCATTGACGACAATCCGTATTACCACGACCGAAGGAACAGATATTACGGTGAGCTGCGCAGAGCTTGTTCGTAGGGTCGCTGGAAAAAGAACCGTATACCGTGGGAATCTGGAAACCAGTCAGGTATTTGTAAAAATATTCGTCAACCGAAGTTCAAAACGGCGTCATTTCGAGGCTGAGCTAAACGGACTACAGGCACTCACAAGAGCAAATATCCCGGCACCCGAGGTGTTATACACCGGCCAAACAGACGAAGATTACCCGGCAATTGTCAGTCGGGCGATTACCAATGGCATAAGTATGGAGCTCGCCTGGAAACAGCAGATCGATGAAAACGGTCGGCAGACACTCATTAAACAGCTACTCAAAGTCCTGGCCCTTCATCATGAAGCAGGCCTACAGCATAAAGACCCTCATCTTAAAAACTTTTTCGTTACGTCCAATGCAATCTACACTCTGGACGGTGCCGATATCAGTACCGGTAAAACACCCTTGAATAAACCTGCATCATTGCAGAATCTTGGTCTGGTTCTCGCCCAGTTTCAGCCCAGTGATGACCGCAGAGCATTAAACCTGTTGCCCAGCTATTGTGACGCCCGTGGTTGGCCAATGACACCGACACTACTACAGAAAATCCACGAAACTATTTTGCAGAAGCGGGAATGGCGTAAAAAAAGGTATTTGAAAAAGATTTACCGAGAATGTAGCCAGGTTGTTTCACTGAGCGAAAGCAGCTCGTCACAGTTAATGGAGCGGGCTTTCGACACACCTGCCATGCGCGATTTTCTCCAGCAACCCGATAGATTTGCAGGAAGCGGAACGGCTGAATGCGTCATGCTCAAGGATGGCAATTCCAGCACGGTCGTTCAGCTACAGATGAGCGGCGACTCATTTGTTGTTAAACGATATAACATCAAAGGATCACTGCACCGACTAAAGCGGATGTTCAGCCGTTCGCGGGCGGAACGGTGCTGGGAAAACGCTCATCTATTAGGATTTTACGGCATCCCCACCGCAGAGCCGGTGGCAATTCGTGTCGATAAAACGGGGCCTTTTCGAGGCCGGTCATGGTTTATTGCGCAGCATCTGCCGGGGCAAACACTGATGCAATTTATCCTCGATAACCGGGACAATGAGAAGGCGCTCGCAGATATTGTCGTAGAGGTTACAAATATTATTGAGGGATTACAGGAACAGCAAATCGCCCACGGCGATTTCAAAGCGAATAACTTCCAGATATCCCAGGGTAAAGTTTATCTGATTGACCTCGACTCTATGGAACAACATCGCGATGCCGCTTCATTTGAAAAGGCCCAGCAAAAAGATCTCACTCGATTTCTGCAAAACTGGGCCTCTATGTCCGAAGTGAAAGAATTATTTCTACGTGCCCTAAACGGAAAGGACACTTGAACCTAGCGGGTCGCGTCGATTCTTGCCTGAACCAGATTCATCAAATGTCTGGCGGTTTGTTTTGAGTATTTGTCGCCCAGGTAAATATGTAACAGCCAAACTTTTTCGCTAACACTTAACCAGTCCAGTGCCGGTTCAATAAGACAGGTTATATCCTTGATCATCGCGTGTCGTCGCCTGAAACTCAGGTAAAAAATATTTGCCCGTGGACAATCTATCCATATAGGCCTGGCGGATGAATCGCTAATAAGCACATTACGCCAGTGTAAATCCTGATGAAAAAAGTGTGCGGCGTGAGCTACGCGAAGCTGGTCTGCTAACTGACGAAGAATGGGGATCATAGAATCTTTAGATGCGCATCGGGCATAGGCCTCCAGATCCTTCGTCTCATCGATCCCTTTAGTGATGACAAAGGCGGACCGCAGGCATCCATACCAACGTCGTTCACCTAGCGCTACGACCTCAAGCGTAGGTATATTAAGACGCTGTAATTGATGATAACCAAAAACTTCAACAGTGGGTTTAGCAGGGCGTAAAAAATAACGCCAACGGCGTCTGTTGTGGTAGCTGTAACATTTAAAAAAGACAGATTTCCCATCCGCCACAGACACGCGATAACAGTTTGTTATGGTACTGGTGGCAACGGCCTGCCCCGGTTTCAGCTGATGCCAGTCAGTTCCTTTGTATAGATTTAGGGAGGTTCCCAGATCTTCCCAGCCCGATGAATAATATATGCGCTCGCCGTGAAAAACATTGATGCGTCGGCTATGTGGAATCATACATTTACCAAAATAGTCTGCTCTAAAATATAGCTAATATCTGAGGTGCGGGATGCATCGATTTTACAGGCCGGCTGGCCGCTACGCCAACCTCAGTGACCATAGCCCAACTTTACAATAGCTATTATTTTTACTGTATTCTGAAGTACCTGATTTCAATGTGCTCAATTTCAAATGTGTCAACTTCAAAGTACTAAATGCACTGAAGGTAATGACAGATGAATTTTTTACACTATACCTATATGAAAATGCTGCCCAGAATCTATACTGGAACACGGTCAGATTTAAAACCTGTGCAAAATCACCAGGCCACCCACCAACGACGGGAGAATGGATATGAATTTCAGCGATAAAGCGGTCATTACAGGTGTGGGGGAAACACCCTACACCCGTGGCGGTGATAAAACCTCGGTAGAGCTGATGCTGGAGGCAATCCGTAATGCCGCTGCGGATGCCGGTCTCAAACCCAAAGACCTCGACGGCATCATCCCGCCGATGATGGACACCTACTCCGAAGAGCTGGCAGCCAATCTCGGTATTGCTGATATGCGTTACTCCGTCACCGTTCACACCGGTGGCGCAAGCGCTGTTACCGGACTACAGGATGCCGCCATGGCAGTGGCCAACGGCCTGGCTAATCATGTCTGCGTAGTGGTGGGCTGGAACGGCTATTCAGCATTGCGCCCCAAACCCGGGCACAAGCCGAATCGATCGCTACGCGAAACCGCCATGTCATTGTCTACTAAAGACTTCTACTTTCCCTACGGCGTGGCGGCTCCGGTTCAACTGTATGGCTGGCTGGCTACACGGCACAAACAACTTTATGGAACCCAGCCCGAAGATACCGGTGCGATTGCCATGGCCGCCCGCAAACATGCCCAGTTAAACGATAAGGCCATGATGCAGGGTCAGGAGTTGACCATGGAGCAATACCTGAACGCGCGCTGGATATCAGAGCCCTTTCGTCTCTACGACTGCTGTCTGGAAACCGATGGCGCCTGTGCGATTATTGTGTCCAGCCCCGAGCGCGCTAAAGATCTGGCAAAAAAGCCGGTCTACATCTCTGGCGCTGCTGAAGGGCACCCCTACCCCGCCGATGATATCGCTGCGCGGCCCGATCCCTTCCAGATTGGCCTGTCTTTCGCCGCACAAAAAGCCTTCGATATGGCCGGGGTTAAAGTCCACGACATGGACTTTATGGAAATATACGACTGCTTCACTTACGTCGTGCTATTACAGATGGAAGCCATGGGTTTGTTCGAACGTGGGGGCATAGCCGATTACGTCAAAGATGGCAGAATTGAACTGGGCGGGGCCTGCCCCATTAACACCCATGGCGGCCTGTTGAGCGAAGGTCACGTATGGGGCGCCAATCACATTGTTGAAGCCACCCGCCAACTACGCGGCGAATGCGGTGAACGCCAGGTTAAAGATGCAAAACTCGGTCTGGTCACCGGTTGGGGTGATCTGGGCGATGGCAGCATCGCCATTCTTCACAATTAATAATCTGCGCTATCAACTGAAACAGGGAACAATATTATGAACAATCCATTACCCCAGGCACGACCTATACCAAAATCATCCGACCACCTAAACGGCCAGTTTTGGGAACATTGCAGCGAAGGTAAGTTGTGTTTTCAGCGCTGTCTCGATTGCGACACATGGCGACACATGCCTCGCTATATGTGTGCCAAGTGCGGATCAGACCAATGGGAGTGGAAAGAATCCAGTGGCAAAGGCAGAATCTTTTCATGGATTATTACCCATCAGGCCATGCACCCCAAATTCCGTGATGAAGTACCTTATGCGGTACTGGTCGTAGAAATGGACGAAGGCGTGCGTTTTGTCAGCCGGCCGCTGGGTATAGCCAATGAAGACTTGGCCATTGATATCCCAGTACAGGTAATTTTTGAAAATATCGGCGAAGATTATGCGTTACCCCTGTTTCGTAAGGCGTAATAGCTTAACAAGGCCAGATAAACACTGCTACTGAAAGCGGGCCTGGGTTTTAGGGCGTCCACCCACTTCTCATCATCGCTCAATATTGTTTCGCCACAGCATCCGTCAGTAAGCAGCGGGCGCTTTTACCGAAGCGGCGAGGCATAGAATCCCTGTGGATTCAATCGGTAGCCATATCTGCT
>Ga0164315_10001284_pt1 | contig 18897 bp, 28 predicted proteins | sample GuaBasSedimGuay6_FD_113737 | JGI IMG/M metagenome (GOLD analysis project Ga0164315, IMG submission 113737) | Subseafloor sediment microbial communities from Guaymas Basin, Gulf of California, Mexico - Guay6, Core 4569-2, 0-3 cm | ecosystem: Environmental > Aquatic > Marine > Hydrothermal vents... | reverse complement strand
TAACGCTGCTGATGATGCTTATATGCCGGGGACAGATAATCAAGATTCAAAAACAGCCTCGGATCAATTTGAAAATATAGCAAGCCTTGGGACTCTTGATGTCAGAGCAAAGTCTGGCGACCTTGATGGCACTGGTGTAAGGGATCAGACGAATACGGGTGATCTTGATATAGCTGGGCAGGATAGATCAACTACCGAGCCAACCATAGGTGCGTGGGAGGTTGTAGGGAGTGGTTTATTGCCTATTAACTTGACTGACATAGTTTCAGGCACACCAGTTTTAGGCGCCCCCACTATCGGCCAAAACCATGCTCTTTCTACTCCTGGAATCACGGCAGGGAGTCCTTCTCTCGGAGTGCCATCTATTGGTCAGTCTCATGTTTTAGCTGCAGATAATATTGTTACCTTGGCTCCGGTTTTAGCTTCCCCTGTTCTTAGTCAGTCCCATATCCTGGGTGCGACTAATCTTGTTATTGGCACTCCAGTTTTAGATTCCCCTGCCATCGGGCAAACACACAATTTAATACCTTCAAATATTACTACAGGAACACCGATTGTAGCATCTCCAGCCCTTGACTCAGAAGAAGTTAACGATTTAGAGGCCTTATCTATAACAACTGGCCTGCCAATCCTGGATTCCCCCACACTCGGCCAGACTCATAATTTAACTGCAACTGGAGTCACAACAGAGGCCCCCACACTCAGCACTCTTGCCCTTGGACAGACCCATGCCCTGACAGCTATTGGATTTACCACAGGTATCCCGGTATTAGGGTCTCCTGTGCTTGACCAGGTTATTGCAGGGCCTATTAGCCTATCGCCGGGAAAGTCTGCACCGAAACAAAAATATTTTGAAAAATTCCAAATACCACTTGCATTTTGGGGTATGGATCAGACTTTTAATTTTACGGCTTTGGGGATTACAGCCGGTGCCCCTGTCCTTGACTCACTTGCTATAGGCCAGACACATAATTTAACGGTATCCGATACAGTATCAGGCGTACCTGCCCTGGGCTCACCGGCAATTGGCCAAAACCATGTCTTGTCGGCATCCGATACGGTATCTGGTGTTCCAGTTCTTGATACTCCCACTATCGGCCAGGCCCATAACTTAACTGCAACTGGGATCACAACCGGCATACCTGTGTTGGATTCTCCACAGTGTATTGCGAATCTGCCGAATAGCGTAATGGCGGTATCGTTCACGACAGGTGTGCCAGATTTGGACTCTCCTGTCCTTGGGCAAATATATAATTTAACAGCAGATGATATAACGGTTGACATTCCGACTCTTGATTCTCCTGCTCTGGGTCAAGACCACAAGTTAACGGCAATCGGGATCACAACAGGCGCACCGGTCGTTGACATTTCATCATTTGGCCAGGTTCACAGCTTTACAGCCGTGGGGGTCACGACAGGGGTTCCCTCTATTGGTTCTCCTGCCCTGGGGCAACGTGGTTTATTTCAAGCAAATGGGATTACGACAGGGGTGCCTGTTTTAGATTCTCCTGCCCTGGGACAAGTTCACAGTTTTGTAGTCCCGGAGATATCAACCGGTATACCAGTATTGGAAGTGCCCACATTCGGCCAGATACACAGCTTTACGGCAGTGGGGATTACGACAGGGGTTCCCGTATTTGGCGTTCCATGGTTGGTACAGGCCCCTATAACCCCGGCAGAAAGACTTTATGTAATTGACAATGAAGATAGGTATTACACAATTGAAAGTGAAGAACGGTATTACACGATTGAAAGTGAAAGTAGGATTTAATTTAATTTAGGAGTTTTAAAATGGCCTCATTACACGATGATGTACTCGACAATGGTTTAAGCGTAATTAATGACGATGCAGAGAATCTGTATCTATGCGACACTTTACCCACGACTTTTACACATGCTTCTGACACTTATAAACTTGGCACAAAGGAGCTGGACGGATCTGTAGATGACATTACCGGTCCGTCAGATAGGACTGGTGGTGGAAGGGAGGTTGTTATAGCAGCAATCACAGATGGGGTTGTAGATGCAGAAGGGCTTGCGGGGTATTATGGTATAACTGATGATTCCACATCAAGGTTGCTTGCAGCTGGTTCTCTGGCCTCACCCCAAACGATTTATGTTAGTAACCCTTTTACAACCGCTGAATTTGCAATTGGAATTCCTGACCCTGCCTAATAATAATGGAGGTGGGATGTTATGAAGACATTTACAAAAGATCCTGATGCTCTTTTGGATTACGGGTGCAATTGGGCTCCTTGGCTGGGGAAAGGGGACACAATAAAATCAAGCTCTTGGGTAGTCCCGGAGGGCATCACGAACGAAGGGGATGACCATACTGACACGAGAACCACGATATGGTTATCTGGAGGTACAGACAAGACCAAGTACACTCTCGTTAATAAAATTGAGACTGAGGAGGGGCGGAAAGAGGACCGTACAGTGATTTTCAAAATGAAGGAGAACTAGGATAAATGGAACGGATAAGAATTGTAAGTAGCACGATAGAAGAAGCACTTGAATCTCTTCCGCCTTGGGTCCAGTGTGTCCTCGCTCCTGTAATGGCGGTTATCTCACATTTAGGCACTCTTACAGCAATCTTTGCCTTTATAATTATTTTGTTCCAACTCAAAGTTGTTTATATCAATGGAAAAATTAAAGACAATGAATTGAGAGTAAAGAAAACCGAACTGAAATTAAAACTTCTTCAATATGAAAAGGAGTGTATTCCATCAGATGAGCTTATCTAAAAAACAACAAAGATTCACTGTCTGTATTAGCCAGCTTATTACCTACGCTGATTCTAAGGGATATGGATTGACTCTTGGGGACGCTTATCGTGACCCCCGACTCCATGGGGGTTTTGGAACAAAAAGCTCTTATTCGGCAGCAAAGAGTGTCCACAAAATCCGTCTGGCCCTCGACATGAATTTATTTGTTGATGGTGAATGGATTGTAAATAGTGACCACAAGGCCTGGCTTGACCTGGGTGAATATTGGGAATCCCTTGACTCTGATGCACGTTGGGGCGGGTGGTTCCATGACGGGAATCATTTCAGCTTTGAGCATTGGGGATGTGAATAGTTTTATAAAAAGAAGGGGTTAATATGAAAAGTGTATTGCATTTAAAAGAAGAGGTGGGTAACAAGGACCGAAAATTTGGAAGTTTATTATCATACTATCCGGTGATGATCCAGAATCAGGAGGGGCACGAAACCCCTGCATTATTTACTCAGGCACAAATCGAAGAGGCACAAGAACGTGCTGCAAGGAATCCGGAAGATATTCCGGAAGAATCATTTTGGGGGAGTATATTCGGATAATGTTTATTTTCATGAAGAATGTTGAAGGCCAGCCCAAGATGCGTGAATTAACAAGTCCTTTGTCATGTGGAACGCAAAATGGGAATATCGAAAGTATCCCTGTAGGGTTTACTTGGGATGGATCGTCTGTGCCCTGGTTATTCCAGGGACTCTTTCCCCGGCATCGTCATCCGATTGCATCCTGTAGACATGATTTCCGTTGTGGGCGGGCCAAGAATAAAGCAGACCGTAAGTTTGCTGATGAGCAGTTTAAACAGGATGTAACAGTAACCTCCTGGAAGATAACAGCAAGTGTGGCCTACGTAGGGGTCCGTGTCGGATCCTTCCTGGGTATCGGTAGTAACTTTAAAAGATCGGAGGTGTAATGAAAAAATTACTAATAGGGCTTACATTTGTCCTTATGTTTAGCACGTTTTCCTGTAATATGGGCGCCGATACCCGGGAGGTACTGAAACAGGCAGATACCTTATATCTGGTAGTCCGGACAGTTGTTACTGACCCGGGAGTATTGCCTTTGCTGTCCCGGGATACATTAGAAAAATTGATGACCCTGGAGGCTCGTTATTTAGATGCCAAAAAACTCTATCTGTCTGGGATTGATAAGGAGGGCCTCAGAACTAAAATTCTTGCATACACGGGCAGTTTGATTGGTATCTTTGAAAAGTTACCGGTGCTAGACAAGTATTCAAGCCAGATGGCAACTGCCCGGGTCGCTGTGAAGATCCTTAGGATTCAGCTTGAATAGTTATTAGTAAATAAAAATTAATAATCAAGTATTAAAATCCCCGAGACAATCAAAGTCCTGAGGATTTTTATTTTTAACTCCAGCCAGAAGCCTTCTTGATTTTACTCTGCAGCATCTGAGCGGTTGGGTGCAGGTACCGGCTGCTGATCGTCTCCGGAGTATCCCCCAACAATGCGGCCACATGGGTGAGCTCCATATTTTTGTTATAATGCAAATCGGTCGCAACAAAATGCCGGAACGTATGTGGGCCCCTGCCGTCCCCTTTCTTTTTCAAACCCAACTCCGCTAACATTCTATTGGTGATTTTATATAACTGATTTTTCCCGGGGAAAAGTCTTTTAAACGAATCCGTGGTAGGGTCTGGAAATTTATCTTTCAAGAATTTTTCCAGGTAAATAGAAGTTTCCCCGGAAAAGAAAACTGTCCTGGGGATTGTTTTGCTGTGCCGGAGCAGGATCTGGTTCTGTTCAATGTTCACATCCCCTCTTTTTATATGTTCGATTTCACCGACCCGGGCGCCCGTTTCGCAAAATAGACAGATGAGCAAATGATTCCTGTTGTGATCCCTGTCGAATCGGTGAGTCTTGCACATTGCAATGTCCCGGTCAGAAAACCATCGTCTTTGGTGTTTCAGGTCCCATGCCTGCTTATCCAGTCGTGGTATCCGATAGGTAAACTCCAGGGGCATTTTTAAAAATCGCATGAAAAATTTTGTCACGGTGATATAGTTCTGTGCGGTTTTTGCGGACAGATCATTGCTCCGGAGGAAATCAACATAATCCTCCATGAGGTCAACCAGGTCAGGCGTTAGTTTTGGTATGGAGTGCAACTGACAAAACGGCAGCAGCTGGTTTACCAGGATTGTTTTGTAAAGATCCCGGGTTGTTTTTGCAAGGCCAGTTGTTCTGGGGTGGGTAAGATACGAATTGATTTGAGCTTCAACTTCAGATACAATAGGTTCAGACATAATACATCTCCGATTCAGGTGTGTTTTTGTTTGGGCCCTGATGATGTTTGGCGCATCATTGGGGCTGTTCTTTTAGGATTAGACTCCCGGTTTATCCACTGGGTTCAACTCCCAAAAATATTTTGTTCTTAGTGATTTTTTGCCAGATTTTTGCTAAAAAGGTGCTGGGTATGTGCTGGGTAGCATTTGAAACGCTTGATTGGCGGGGCTTTGGGTGACAAGGCGCGGGTTCAACTCCCGCCGCCTCCACCATCATAGAGCCCGCAAACCAAGTGTTTGCGGGCTTTTTTGTTTCCATGGTCCCCATAAAAAGGTGCTGGGTATGTGCTGTGTGAATCATATTATCCCCTTCCCTTCTTTTTGGGGAACTCTAATACCTTTCCATCCTCTTTGAGCAGTTCAGCCATTTTGAAGGATGTATCGCTCTGGAACTGGCAATATCTATCAAAGGCCTTGTTTGTTTCATGTGCTGAAGCTTCCCGGGCATTTTTGGTACCGGCAAGCCTAGCAATTTCGGTTGTGCTGGTGTGCCGGGTGCCGCCGTACATATCCAAATCCCGAACTCCTAATTTTTTACAAGCCCGGTCCCACCAAGTTTTAAAATACTTCGGGCCAAACGGTTGATTGACCTGCATACTTTTTATCCCGCCATGGTGCCGAAAAAATTTTAATTCGGGCAGGGCAGGGAACTGGTCTTTCATCTCGATAAAATATTCTATGTGATCCTGGAGCAACCGAACGGTTTTCTTTTTATTTTTTGATTTGGTTGGATATTGGATAGTGATTATCCCATGCTCGGTATCGATATCCTTTTCTTTGATCTTGAGCAGATCCCCTGGGCGCAAATTAACATAGGTGGCCAGGAGGTCAATCCCAAACCAAATTACCGGGTTGATATCCTCTGTCAGATCCATAACCTTATTAATGATTGCCCGTTGTGTTCTCATATCGGTGATGGTCCGGTAACCAAGTTCAAATTCTATTTCCGGAAAAGGGGGAACTATTTTTATTATCTGCCGTTTCTGGACCCATTTAAAAAAATCATGGAGGGCACTTTTATAATTGTGTCTGGTTTTTTCTGAAATATTCGGAATTTCAAAAAGATAATCCTCAACGTCTGCCCCGGAAATATATTTTACATTGGCATCATAAAAATATTCCTGGGCCACTGTGATATGCCTCTTTTTTTCCTTGAAACTTTTTAGGTGCTTTTTCCGCTTTAAATATTTTTCAGACAGAGACATGAAAGAATATGGTTTGTCCGATTGGTAATCTTTAACGTCAAAGGAACCCTCTCCCGTTTTAAATCTGAGCCCATTTAAAAATTGAGCTGCTTTATTATAGTAGCTGAACTGTCTCTGGATGTGCCGACCGAACCGGACAATGAATATCTTTACTGCGGATATCTGCGAATGTTCCGGACAAAACAACCCATTGCGCTTATCATCGTGCTTTAACACCTTGTCGCATACCATACACCGCTCGGTTGTGATAATATTCCCCTTCATACATACCTCCCCCATTGATCTATACTGATCTATGAGAGTGTTATATTTCTGGGGTAGGTGTGTCAAGATTTTTCCTTTTAAGATCCTTTTTTGGCTAAACTTATTATATTAACTACCGTTTTTCCTGTCAATTTCTTAAATCTCCCCATACAAACAGGATTCGTTTTCTTTTCCGAAAAACTCGCACAGCGACCCGGCAGGGCAGGAACACGATTCTGATTTTATGTTCCCGAAACAGATTTCGGGAACATCCTCATCCGGTGCGGCCAGTATATCGTTGACCGCCATCCGGCAGCACGCTTTCTGGTGCGGGTCAAGGGCTTCAAAGATCTTATCAGGGCTCGTGCCGGTTTCGTATTCATGGGCGTATCTCCATTGGGCGAAGGTTGCGGCTTTGTGGCGTTTCATCGCCCCTCCTTTCGGGCCTGGTCATACTGACTATAGCCTTCATCTTCCCATCCAGATTCAATCCATTCACAAACCCTATCCCGAGATCCCGGCGTAAGCTTTGAAATGCAAGATTCTGGAATATCCTCCAAGTAAAAATTGTCGTGAAAATCATCCCAGACCTGGGTATACGTCCATGAATCAAAAAAGGTGTCTCGGATACTTTTGCAATCGAGACAGGTCTTATACGCCTGCGGATCTCCGTCCCATATCCCCGAAACATATTCATATTGTTCTCCCGGCTGAATGTCTTGAAAGCACTCATAGCAGCGGTGTTTTTTTCTTGCGGTAACAATTTTTTCTCTGTAGCAGTCTGGTCCGCCTTCATGGTCAATATTTATTGTGCAAGAACATTCCATTTTATACCTCCAGAAAACTAAATTAAATTACATACTAAGTTGATCATACCACCCACGATTCATATTTATCCAAAGCCGACAGGTGGATTTCGTGTTGATTGAGTTTGGGGTCAAGGAGTTTGATACACCAGATGACCCTTTTAATGACTATATCCAATTGGCGTTTGTTGTTTTGACTGGCATGACTCCAAAGATCAATAAGTCCACAAAGCAAGAAAGATAAGACCTCCAGGACGTTCAAGACTTCTTCGAGTGGGCAGATGTTCTCTATCTCTTTTCCGACCTGTCGTAGTTTGGATTTGCTTTTGTTTACGCTGGCATATTTTGCGGTTGCATTCCACCCGGCTTCAACCAGTTTTGTACCTCTGAATTTCGCCCGGTCATCTTTTTCCCTGGCCATGATAGTCCCGGCGGTTGCTGACAGGCTTAGGATGGTCAATGCTTTGGTGCTGGCTGCCAGGGTCATATGATAACCCCTATGATAATGCCGTTTAGTTCATATTTACAAAAACAGGGAACTTGCTCCTGGACGAAAAAATCCGATTCGGGCGGGATGCCTTGCTCGGACTCTTCAAGAATGTTGGTAGACTGATTGTTTTTCATGCGGTCCCCCTTGCTACAGGGACCATGTGATTAGTTTGACCCGCTAATCGTCAAGAATAATACTAAAGAATAATATTAGATGTCAAGGAAATTTTTCTTATGTTTTTCTGAAAATTCATTGTCGGATTCCATGGGGATTTTTTTAAATGGTTTCCTTTTTGGTTTTCTAAACTCATCTATCACGAAACACAGGATTACAAACAAAACAATCCAGGTAAAAACCGAAAAACCACCGTTTGGACCCGGGGAAAAATGTCCCATATCACACTCCTTATCTTATAAAGTTAAAAGATAGCCATACCACCCAGCACACCCCCTGTAAATAGGTAGAAGTACCTATCCTCGGGCTTGCCGGTAATTATTCAACGCCAGGAAGAGTTGTAATTGTATATCATGTATGTTGTCATCGTACGGTACTTGATGCACAACCCAAGCCTGGATATTCCGCGCCCATTCTACCAGGACCACAAAAGTATTGTCGGCTACCGTATAATCGCACCACTGCGGTTTTCCGGTTGCAAAGGCTTTGTATAGAGCATATTCATACGCCGTCACGCTGGCCTTGGGCAATATCTCATATATGCTCTGGCCGATGATCGTATCACCGATGTACGGGGCTGTTACGGTTGATTCAACTATTACTCCGGTCATATCTATTATATGCCGGTGATACTCTTTTAATGGGAGAATTAACCCATTTTGTTTCCCTGGGTATCTTCTCCTGGAGCCTTCTTTTTCCGAAGCCGTTTAAGCTTATTATCCAGGTAATCGTCTATGTCTTCCATGGCGTCTTGTGACAATCCCTCGATCTCATATATTTTTTCATTCAATTGGAAAGCAAGCTCTGGGTGCCGGAATTTGTTCACAAGGTCATGGTGCGGCTGGTTCTTCTGGGCCTTGCGCCTTTCTATGTCGTTCTGGGGCCGGGCTGGTGCTTCTATTGCTACTGTGGGGAGTTGTGCCTCCATGACAGCCGTGACCTTCTTATCAACTGCCTCCTGGATCTTCTTGTCAATGTCTTGGGTTTGGGGTTGGGATTCTTGGCGGCCTGTTTCTATGATTTCATCGTAGTCTGATGGGAACTCGTATTTATTCGTCAATACCTCACAGATCCTTTTGCAAACATCTGGTTCAGGCCCCTTCGATTTGGTGCCGAACCAACCCGAGATAGTCCCTGGTGCGACACCAACATCTTGGGCAAGGTCTTTGCCTTTGGCTATCCCCTTCATCTTGAGAACATCTTTTAGCCAAATTGAAAATATTTCTTTGTCTGCAAGCATATCTTCAATATATTCGAGTGCCACACACATAGTCAACTCCTATGATCTTCAATTATATCAAATAGTTAATATCTATGTTCAATTAAATTGACTATTTGTCAAATTAATTGTTGACAAGTTCAATAAAATCAAATAAATTGAATCCATGATGAAAAATAAAGACATTGCAATTGCACTAAATATCTCTGATGCCCTGGTCAGCAGGCTGCTAAGCGGAGAAAGAAAAGTTTCCTGGCCACTGGCAGAACGGCTATCAAAAATGTTTCCAGGCCGGTCAATATCAGAGTGGAAAAGGGTCAACCCGGAAGAGATCAAACGGGTATTCGAACATCTTGAAATAGGAGAAACCGTATAGATGGCAAAAGAAATCACGATCACGTTCAAAGTATCAGAGCAGTTTGCAGACTTATTGGGCAGGGCGTCATTCGACATTGACCGGGGGAAATCAGAAATCATCAGAACCTGCATTTTACTTTCTATCGACACCATTAAAGCCGTCCCGTCTCTTGTCAATAGGCTACAGATTGAGGACAGAATAAACAATAATATTGAAATAATAGAAAGGTAATACCATGGAATCTAAGGCTCTTATCACAGATGAAATCCAGACACACAACAACCCTTCACCCGTTGAGATTACAGATGAAATTAAAAATTGCTTATATTATCTGGGCGAAGCTTTGGAGAACCATGCACAAACCGGCATCAGAGTCGGGAAAGAATTGCTCAGATTAAAAGAAGTTACACCTCATGGCAAATACGGTGAGTTGGCTGAATGGAAATTTGGGTTAAAAGAAGATACCAGGTTAAACTTTATGAATGTCGCTCGTATTTACGGTCAAAACCCTACACGTGAAGGGTTTTCAAGTAGTGTCCTCACTCACCTTTCCCGCCCATCCACACCAGAATCAGCCAGCCAAGCAGCAGAAAAAGAAGAAAGGCTAACCGTCAAACAGGCCAAGGAATTAATTGCGGCCCAAAAACGTATTGACGAACTTGAAGCGGGCAGAACCCCGGATCTAAAAAACCTTATCCCCGACCTCATGAGAAAATATAAAGGCGCATCCATTACAATAGGCGCTGCAAATCGTTTATCAGTATTAAACAAGGATCAGCAAGAGCTTTTCTTAACCTTTATTGAATCGAGTCTGTTTGCCAATAAAGAAAAGCAAACTGCTTTAGATGACAAACTCCGGGCTTTAGAAGACCTAAACAAGATATCCAAGGAACGGGATGAAGTAAAAAAACAGCTTGAAGAAATCGCAGAATCCGATACCGCAAAAATTCTTTTGGACAAAGAAAATAAAATCAAACAACTCAGAAAAGAATACGACAACCGGCTTATTCAAGAGCGTGATTCAATCGGCAAACAGGCTTCTGAATTTCACGAGGGACTAAATAAGGACAAAATAGAAAAGGCTGAAAAAGATCTGGAAAAGGCACAAAGAGAGAGAAAAGACGCTGTTGCCGGCAGATCCGCCGCCAATGAAGATATGGAAGCCATGGAGCGTAAGATCCGCGATCTTGAGAGCCAGCTTGAAGTAGACAGCCCTACAAACGTGGATAACGCAAGGGTGCGGCACATAGAAGACGCTGGCCGTGGTTTGTTGGTTAGTCTTAACGAGCTTAGAAAAGATTTAGATGGACTTGGTGGTGGTATGGAAAATTCATTAACAACCGCAGCCAATATCATAAAAAAAGCAACCCTTGAGTTATCGAAGCTGCAAGGGCTGCAAGATGCAATCATTAATGTATAGGAGTATGACATGAGTTTTAATTTTGAGCAAGAAAGAAGTTTAGAGTTTAAGTATCAGGGTGTCGTGGGTTATGTGGATGCCAAGCAATTCTTGGGCAAGACCCCGTACACGGCAGCGAAAATCAATGGAGCAATTAAACGATTCTGCAATGCCGAAGGTGTAGAAAAACCAACATCTTTTATAGACATGGAAACCTTCGTATCCGACCTGGCCGACTTCTGGCTGGACAATAACCCCGATGTTCATACCGATGGGGAAAAGATTCTGTATCGTGCGCTATCAAATTATATCGCCTTTGCAATTGTATGGAAAACCAAGGCTAAGACATCAAGTATATTTGATCCCACACTGATGGGGTCGGTGGGCCAGATGATCACTTTCAAGAATGGGCTGGGGCAGGCCGTCAAGATTATCAATTCCTACGCCAAAAGGAACCCGGTAATAAACAGGGAAGAAGTAGCCGAAGGCTTTGTCCTTGGCTTTTCTGCCATCCTTCCCCTCATAGCAAATAACACCCTGCCCGAAGTCACAGAAGAATTGACCCGGTTAATCGGCGCATATTACGCCGGGGATAAAAATGTTCTGGAAGCCGCAGAGTCTTTGAAGCAAATCGAGGCAGCATAATACTGCTGAGTCCGCACCTTGGAAACAATCCCGGCTAAGCACGGTGGAAACAAGGGCGAAAATGGCGAATAGGCAAGAACCCCGAAACATTAACCAACAACAACCAAAGGGACCATGTGAATAGTTTGACCCGCTAATCATGTGGACCCAAAGGAGAAGGGAATGAAAACGGATTTAACACAAACTCGGTTGAAGGGACTTTTACATGGAGAAAGTCGCCCAATAGAAGGATAAGAGTTGGTGATATTGCAGGACACAAGAGGCCTAACGGGTATCTGGTGATTAGTGTTGACGGCGAAAGTTACCAAGCCCATCGACTATCTTGGGTTTATTATTATGGGGTATTCCCAGATGATTTTTTAGATCACATAAATCGTGATCCATCCTCCAATCAGATTTCAAATTTAAGAGAAGTCTCACAGCAGTGCAATATTAGAAATACCGGGAACAGTAAAAGGAACACCTCTGGCATAAAGGGAGTTCGCTGGGTTAAACCAAACAAAAGATGGGCGGCATTTATAGTAGTAAGCCAGAAAAATATATCTGTTGGCTACTATAAATTATTCAGCAACGCAGTTTGTGCAAGATTGGCAGCAGAACAATGTCTTGGCTGGTCAGGCTGTGACTCTTCATCCCCTGCATACAAGTATGTCTGTAAAATGCAAAAGGAGAAAAAATAATGCAAACGGCAATCACGAACTTATACGGCGCAATGATCATTGCAGGATTTGTACTAATCATGTGCTGCGACACCGAAACCCCGGGGCAGTTGCTTGTAATCTGTCTGTCTGGATTCGCTATGATTTGTCTTGGCGGCCGGGCGCTTATCAAGAGAGGGAGGGAATAATGGAGAAATTAACAGACGCCATAATAGGCATGGTTGAATCAATGTCAGACCGCAAGGCCAAAGAATACCCGATCCGTGTTTTTCTCAAGGGCCAGGAAATATCATTGGATGATCAGTGGATAGAAAATGGTGAAATCCATGTATCAATTGAAGATCCTATTTATTTCGCGAAGTCTGGGGCACGTGGGTTTGTGGTAACTGAGACGCCGAAACGGATGGCGATATAATGAAAGATTCTCCAAAAAAAGCAAAATGCAGGGACTGTGGATGGGAAGGGCTTTTGAAAGAATGTCTCCGGGTTATCCGAAAAGGTCAAGAGAATGAGCCGGTATGTCCCGAATGTAAACAAAACAGAATTGATTGGTAAAGAGGAGGAAGTATGAATCAGACAGCAGAAAAAATAACACCCATTGAAGCTGGCAAAGACCTTATCATTTTCACCAACGCCCTTGCCACATTCGACATTAAAGAAAAAACCATCCAGGAACTTGAAAAAGCCACAGATCTTGAAATTACTGATACAGCATCTGAAACAACTGTTCGGAAATTCCGACAGGTTGCCAAATCTCTACAGGTGAACATTGAAAAACACAGGCTTAAGCTCACCAGAGAATTTAAAAAGAAAACCGATACCGCCGCCGGTCTTTTAGAGCCCAGGGTAACCGCTGTTTATGACAAGCTGGATTCCAAGGTTAAGGCGGTTGAAGCGGTCAAGGCTAAAAAGAAAGCCGAAGCGGACCAGATACGGCAGGAAGCAGAAGATAAGATCAATAGTTTTTTCGTTGAACTCGACACCCTTGCAAAAACTGGACTTCAATACAATCGGTCATCCGAAGAAATAGCACAGGATCTTGGCAGGCTGGAAACCTTTGAGCTCTCAGTGATTGATTTTGGTGAACGATTTGACGAAGCAGAGCTGGTAAAGGCTGACGGTATCGCCACAACTCAGACAGCCTTTGATAACCGGCTGAAATGGGAAAAAGACCAGGAAGAATCAGCTCGGATAAAAAAAGAGAAGGAGATCGAAGCAAAAAAGCTGACTGATGAACGAGCAGAGTTTGAGGCTGCCCGAGTTGTCGAACGGGAAAAACAGGCAGAGATTCAGGCCAAGCTCGATCTTGAAAGAGAAGTCAAAGAGCGGGAAGCAGCCAAGATTGCCGAAGAACAGGCTAAAAAACTCCGTTTACAGCAGGAACAGCTTGAAGCCGACCGCAAGGCCCTGGAAGATCAGCAGGCGGAAATTAAAGCCCGTGAGGAAGCCGCATATCTGACCGTTTATTCCGCTATGTGGGATGAGGCAACCCGGCTGAATATGGTTGTTGTGAATGATTCAGCCATTGCCATGAACGCAGACTTTGACCGGGCCAAGGCGGAGGATGAAAAGGTCCGAGTTGAACAATTGAGCGCTGCAAAAGCCAGGGCCGAGCTGGTCGTAAAAGACCAAAAGAAAATTCAGGCTGAAATCAACCGGGTTGACCTGATGTTGTCCGAGTCGGAAAATTATAATTACCATACAAATGAAGCTGCCCAGATTATTGCGGATTTGTATATCAGTCTCAAAACGGCCCTGGATGTTGCTGAAAAGGCCGGGTTGGATTTGGGTTAAAACTTGATTATACCCGGCTGGAAAAGGTCCAGCCGTAACTATCATATAGGAGCAAGATAATGAAAACATTGTGTCAAGAATTTATTATGGCGAAAGCCAGAGAGAAAGCGGCAAAGGAAACCCGTCTTTTAGCAGAGGCGGCATTGATCAAGGCTATTGGGCCGACAAAATTAGAAGGGACCGAAACAAAAGCCACGGACGGCTTTAAGGTTTCTGTTACTTCAAAGCTTACTCGCAAACTGGATTATGGAGCTTATCAGGAATTGCAGCTGCCTGAGAATATGAGTTTCGTCGATCTGAAACCTGCGATAAATCTGAAAAATCTCAGGATGATTGAAAAGATTGATCCGGCTTTGGCCGCAATGTGTATCACCAGCAAGCCCGCTAAACCGGCATTGAAGGTCGAGGGGGTAGCGTAATGGATTTAAAATCACTGATTAAAAAACGGCCACAGTTACCGCCCCGCATCCTTATATATACGATTCCAGGCTGGGGGAAAAGCACACTCGCAGCGTCCATGCCAGAACCTATTTTTCTTGATACAGAAGACGGCTTGATGGGTATGGATGTTGATTCTTTTCCTGCTATCGAAAAATACGAACAGCTTGAAGAATACATGCGGGTGTTGATCAACGAAAGCAACGGATACAAAACCGTTGTCCTCGACACAACATCCAGTATTGAAAAGCTGATATGGGACAAGGTTTGTCGGGACCATGAAAAAGCATCCTTGGAAGACTTCGGATATGGAAAAGGCTATGTGTTTGCCATGACATATTGGGAAAAACTCTTGAAAGGGTTGGAAATTCTCAGAAAAAAAGGTGTTGCCCCGGTTTTGCTGGCTCATTCAGAAGTTAGGGCGTTCAACTCCCCGATTGTGGACCCATACGACAAATATATCCTGAAACTCCATAAACACGCAGCAAGCCGGTTAACAGAGTGGTGTGACAACATTTTCTTTGGAGATCACCGGATTACAATTACCAAAAAAGGTGATGGATTCAACGCAAAATCAAAAGGTATTGGGCAGGGTGAAAGGGTTATTTATACAGAAGAACGTCCCGCCTTCCTTGCAAAATCCAGAATGGACCTGCCATTTGAGATTGAAATTCCAAAGGAAAACGGATGGGCAGCAATTGCACAATATTTTAATAAACCAACAACAATTAAAGAAGAGGTGGCAGCATGACAAGTTTAGCAGGGATAGCACTAGATAAAGATGTCGAAGAAAGTTCAGGTGGGTTCACAGTATTACCGGCAGGCAAATACAAGGCATGTATCGTAAGGGATGAATTGAAAGACAATAAAGCCGGGACCGGCAAAATTCTTGTCCTGAAAATTCAGGTTATTGAAGGGCAGTACGCCCAGGAAATCTTGACTGACAATATTAATATCACAAACCCGTCTGCACAGTGCCAGGCCATCGGGCAGGGGACATTGAAAAGGATCTGTAATATGTGCCAGGTGCAGTATCCTCCACAGGACACCAACGGGCTTATGGGGAAGCCTATGGTAATTACGATTGGAGTTGAGGAATTTACGTCAAACACATCGGGCAAACCATTAAAAAGCAACAAAATCAAGAAGTACGATCCCCCTAACACCCCTATCCCGGCGATAGCTCCGCAAACAGCAGCGCCAGCACAAGGACAGGCACAACCCCAAATGGCAGCGGCAGGCGGTTGGTAAAATCTATGCCGCCTCTTTAATCGGGGGCGGCTTTTTCTTTGAGGGGGAGGGGAGTTCTATGTCTAATCTTGCTGAAATTATAAATGAAGTATCAACAGTCAAAGCCGTTGATCTTGCATACGAAAAGAAAAATGTCATTAGAACAAGGCTTGGGTTGTCTCAATGTGGTCATAAATGCGCGAGATATCTCTGGTTCTGCCATAATGGTTTCGTTGGGGAACAACCTGACGGGAGAGTTTTAAGACTGTTTCAGTTGGGCAATATTCTTGAGGACCAAACAATAGCTGACCTGTCATCTGCTGGCTTTAATATCCATTCAGGACAGGCACCTGTTGAGTTTACCATGGACGGTATCACATTAACCGGGTCCATTGATGGCATCATTGAAGGTTTGGTCGAAGCACCGAAGACTCCCCACCTCTTTGAACACAAGACCTGTAGTAAAAAGAAATACAATGAACTGATCAAGAAAGGATCTTACCGGGCATGGAACGAGGGTTATTACTGGCAAGTCCAGGCTTATATGTTGGGTTTGAAACTCACCAGGGCGGCGGTGTTTGTTTATTGTAAAGATGATTCTACATTATATATGGAACGGGTGCCATTGGATGAAGAAGCAACTATCAATAAGTTACAAGATGTCTTCGTTGCAATTCGTGGGGAGATACCACAAGGATCTTGCCCAAGGGCAGATTGGTTCGAAGCTAAGTGGTGCCCATTTTACAAGGAATGTTTTGAAAGATGAAAGTGAAAAGAACAGAAGCAATGATTCAAAAATCTTGTATGGATTGGTTAAAGTTCCTTCAAAAGACAAAAGATATTGTGTTTTTCAGGGCCAATTCAGGTGCTTTCCAAACTGCCCAGGGAAGATACGTTAAGACAGGAACGCCGGGATTAAGCGACATATGCGCCATTTTTAATGGTGTTTTTTATGGCATAGAAATCAAGACCGCAACCGGCAGAATGAGCCAGTCACAGAAAGATTTCCAAAAAAAGCTAGAAGCTTCGGGCGGTAAATATGTTTTATGCCGGTCTGTTGGTGATTTGAAGGAGGTTTTCCCGTTATGAAAAAATGCTCTAAATGCGGGATTAAAAAGCCTTTATCTGGTTTTTACAAGAACAAGAGTAAAAAAAATGGAGTGCATTCTGCCTGCATTGAATGCTTTAAACAAAAAAACAGAAGACCGTTTGGAAGAGAATGGAACTTAATCGACCGTAAGATGCTCATGGCTCAAAAACTGCAAAGATGTTCTACGTGCGGGTGTATTAAAAGTATTTCAAAATTCAATAAAGAATCCAGAGATGCTTTTGGGATTAGAAAACGATGTAAACAATGTGTCAAACTTGAAGTTATATCGAGAACGGACCAGATACAGGAGTACAGAGAGAAAAATAAAGAGACAGCTAAAAGACGTACCAAAAAATATAGACAAAAAAATAAAAAAGCGATTTTCTTGAAACGTAGGGATGAAAGAAACACCCCATCGAAAAGCAAAACCCTTTTTGATCAATTATTAATAATAGACAATCCCAAAATCGATGATACTGGATACATAAATGTTCAATGCTATTTTTGCCATAAAATATTCCGACCAAGAAAAATAGAAGTTCAAGGTAGAATATCCTCAATTAAAGGTGTACTTGGTGGTGAACGTAACTTTTATTGTTCCGATGAATGTAAGCGCAAATGCCCCACTTATGGCTTTAACCCATATATACAGATAGACCCCCACTCAAAACTATACATCCCGCCAACAAGCTCTGAATACGTCCGAAGCAAGCAAACAGATAAACTAAAAAAGGCTCAATGCAAAGAATATGGCTATAATTATTGTGAACGCTGCGGTGATATTATTGACGTAGAATTACATCATACCCTGCCTGTTGCGGAATACGGCGAAGAGGCTATTGACACAAATACCCATATCCTGCTTTGCGCTGGATGCCATGTGCGGTTGCATGGGGAGTGTGCTTGATGACTTTCGAGCCAAGACCATATCAGGCAAAGGCATTGGATAAAATCTATACGGACTTACAAATAATGCCTGAAGTTTTGTTGTCAGGAATTATGGGGGCAGGCAAGACGTTTATGTCAGTCCGATTAATCCAACGATTATATAATGAAAACCCTGGGATGAATTTTTTAATCCTGGCGCATAAAAGAGAATTGATTTCTCAATTCCAAAATGCTTTTGAAAAATTTACAGATATCCATTTTCGGCATATCGGTGTCTGTTGTGCCGGGTTGAAAAATAAAACCTTAGAAAGACCCATAACAATCGCAACTATACAAACCTTTGTCGGCATGAAGGAAAAATATATAGGTGCCGGGTTAATTATTATTGATGAATGCCACAGAATAGATATCAACGGCAACACACAGTATAAACAGCTCATAGACTATTTAAGACTACAAAGGCCACAATGCCGAATATTAGGAATCACGGCCAGTCCGTTCAGGATGGGTTTAGGCTATATTTTTAGTAATAAGTGCAAACCTGGGAGCGTAAATCTTTTCCCCGTCCTGAACCATACAATCACATATGAAGAATTGAGAAAAGACGGGCATCTTGTAAATTTAAAAGGGGTTGTCGCTTCCCATGAATCCCTGGAACAAGACTTGGCAGGGATTAGTGTAAACGGGGATTATAATCTCTCAGAATTAGGCGAGATATGTACGAGAGAAATACATCTTGATACCTGTGTAGAGGCTATAAATAAATATTTGTCTGGTTATGATTGTGTCTGTGTGATTGCGGTTGATATTAACCATGCCCAACTACTCTATAACCTTTTGGGTCCAGAAGAAAGTACTATTGTTCATTCTCAATTAAGCGATCTTGATAGACAAAGTAACATGCTCAAGTGGGAACGTGGAGATGTTAGGATTATGGTGTCTGTCCAGATACTTATTGAGGGATACGATCTTCCCAGGCTTAAAGCAATTGTTATGGCAAGGCCGACTTTGAGCGCAGCACTATACCTTCAGGCGGTTGGTCGAGTATTGAGAACCTGTGAGGGGAAAGACCATGGATTTTTGCTGGATGTTACTGACAACACTTCAAGGCTTTGCCCCTCCTATGACCTGGATAACGTAAAAATAACAGTGCCCAAATCAGTAGAGAAAGCAGAAGCCAAAGAACGG
>Ga0164315_10001282_pt1 | contig 18902 bp, 12 predicted proteins | sample GuaBasSedimGuay6_FD_113737 | JGI IMG/M metagenome (GOLD analysis project Ga0164315, IMG submission 113737) | Subseafloor sediment microbial communities from Guaymas Basin, Gulf of California, Mexico - Guay6, Core 4569-2, 0-3 cm | ecosystem: Environmental > Aquatic > Marine > Hydrothermal vents... | reverse complement strand
CAAGAACTTTTGTACCATTATCCTGCAAGCCTGTAATAACATCATTACTTGACGTTTGCGAAACCCCAAGACGGTATAATTGACTGATAGCCATAGTGTTTGTTAGATCCGTCCATGATCCGCCACCGTTTGTAGTTTTGTATAAACCTCCATCGTTGCATTCAAACAACGTGGTGTTGTTTTGAAAAGCAAGAAAATGATGATCGGCATGAACAACCGGTGCTTGCGGAGTGACATTGTTATAGGTTGTGCTCCAGGTCCAGCAGTTGACACAATTCCAGCTTGATCCGCCATCAGTGGATTTATGTGTATTGATACCGCCCACATACACTTCGTTTGCGTTTGTAGGGGATACGGCAATAGCCAGATCATAATTTCCCTGGCCACCCGTACCTCCGCTTTCATTGGCATATAAGCTAAGAAGGTTAGTTGTTGAAGATCCGGTATAGACTGTTGAAAAACTGGCACCGGTATTTATTGAACGGCAAACATAGCTTAATCCGCCATTACGGTTGGCAACTACCGCATACACATAATTACTGTTGGCAGCGGTAACAGCCAGGTCAACACGTTTATCGGTTACTGAAAAAGGTGTAGAAGAAGCCGTCCAGTTGGTTCCGCCGTTTGTAGTATAATATATCATTGGAGTCATCCAATGATCGATGGTGGAGGCATAAAGAACAGAGCTATTGCCAGGATTCATTTCCAGATCAATGAAATTTCCCCAGAGCTGTTGCGTCCAGTTGGTTCCGCCATCAGTAGTCTTAAATACCCCGGTTGAAGTAGCTGCATATATGATTTGACCATTGGAAGCAGGATCAGGTATTAAACGAGAAACTGTTATTTTCTGACTGGCTGAATAAGAAAGCCCGGTTGTATTCCAGGTCACCCCTCCATCAGTGGATTTCAACACCCCCACACTGTTGTTATCATTGCTTTGTTGCCCGCCGAGCGACCATACACTGCCGCCGTCTTTATCACCTGTGGCTATATAAAGAATATCAGGATTAGCCCCCTGGTTTATAACAATTATGTCACTAACCCCCAAAACAGGATTACTGTCACCTAAAGGTGTCCATGAGGAACCTCCGTCTGAAGATTTCCATATACCCCCGGATGCCGCTCCGACATAAATTGTATTGGCATCTCCAGGCCGGAATGCCACACAGTTTAATCTTCCGATTCCGGCATAACCACCATTTGACGCACTTGGTCCCATGGAAGTCCAGTTTCCTGATGGACTTCGGGATACTGCCGGATTTTGTAACAGATATTTTTCATACTCTTCGGCTGCGCTTGTTGTTGGAAAGGCTCCGGTTATCGGATCAACCCGATATTCCCAGTACCATTCCCACCGTTTGAATTGTTTCCAGCCGTAAGCCTTAACTTTTTCGCCTTTTTCATTGATATAATAAGCTTTCTCAACATGAAAAGGCTCCCAGTAGTCATAAAAGGCTTTTTGGTAATCATGTAAAGTTAGCGTACCGCTTTGCACCTTATCCTGCGGCAGGTTTTCTAACCAGGTTTGAGCATTTACTAAATTGATTGTGAAGATAGTTACAAACAAAATAGTCGTCTTAAGCAAAATGCTTTTAGTCTTTTTAAGTTTCATGATCTGTTTGTTTTTGTTGTTCTTACCCTGTTTCTTCGTATATCCTCTTATATGAGTTACATACGATTAGTACAAAGATACGACAACTCTTGACTTTTGTCAAAAATGCAATAAAAAAAGGGTGCGAAACACCCTTTAAAATAATTAGAAAAAACCTAGATTTTTTTCTGTATAATTTGATTGAAATCATTACAGGGTTTAATGCCCGGATTGTAATTCAACCAAATTTATTAATTGATGATTAATTTTTTGTTCACAACAGTTCTGTTATTATTTGTATCGGTAAGATAAATACGAACCGTATAAACACCACTAGTTGACATGGAAGAAATGGATATTTTTTTATCGATTACATTTTCTGAATAGACAACTTGTCCATCAAGGGTAACTACTTCAACTTTAGACATGGTTAATGAACTTTCTATTGTAAAGAAACCATCATTAGGATTGGGAAAAATATAAACCTCCGGTTTAATCGTATGATCAATAATACCCACACAATCATCCACAAAAATAGAATCCTGAGCAAAATTTTCACAGCCGTTACTATCTTCGTACGTATAGGTGATCACATTCCACCCCAAAGGAGCGTCTTCTGGTGAAAACAGACCACCAGACGTTACATTGTTTCCGCTGAAAACACCGCCCGCGGGTGATGCTGTCAGCTGTACCGGGGGTTCCTGTTCGTGGCAAAGCTGGCCGGGCCAGTTACCCAGGGTTATTACCGGTAACGGATTAACAACAATATCGATACTTTCGCTTACCGTATGGTTACCATCATCCACATCAACCGTATATGTGGTTGATACGGTTGGCGTTACTACAGGATTTTGTTCGGAAGAAGTAAATCCGGCGGGATCAGATGTCCAGCTATACACATACGTTCCGGTTCCTCCGGATGGAGCAGCAAATAACTGCGTTGACTCACCAACACAAATTTCAGCTGAAGAAGCAGAAACGGTTACCGACAACGCCTCCAGGGCATTTATGTAATCTACTTTGGTTACTGTATCATCGCCTCCGCCGTTTGCAGCAATTAGCTCAACAGTATACAAAGCTACATCATCAAATAGAACTTTCGGGTTTTGCGAATGCTCATCTGTACCATCGGTAAAAGTAACACTGGAGGGCGTAAACGACCATTCCCATGTATCCGGAAAATTCGTTGACAAATCGGTAAACGAAACCGTATCAATGGTTGTAGGATTTAAATTATCAGCCGAAAAATCGGCAACAGGCGCAGGAAGTGTTGCGTTTATGTAGTCGATTTTTGTTTCCGTATCAGAACCACCGTAGTTGGAAGCGTATAAGGATACGGTATAAGCAACAGGATCATTAAATTGTACTTGTGGATTTTGTGAATAGCTGTTTGTACCGTTCATATAAGTAAATGTCGGCGGCGTGATCGTCCATATCCACGAAGTAGGTGTATTTGTAGAAAGATCGGTAAAAGTCACAACATCCAATATTGTTGGTGTTACGTTGTCGGCAACAAAATCAGCATCCGGCGCGAGTGTAACCGAATAAAGATCAGATTGCCAAAGCCCACGGCCATATGTTGCCGCCCTGATCATACTGTTTACCGGATCGGTGTCATAGTAAATTTCCAGCTCGTCCACCACAACGTTGGGAAGGCCGCTGTTAAAAGGAGCCCAGTTGGCACTACCCACTTTAACGTACACACCCACATCCGTAGCGGCATATAGTTCTACCTGTGACGTATTCTGGTTGTTTTGAATCACACAATTCACGGGAATCTGGGGCAACCCGGTGGAAATATTACTCCACGAAGCACCGCCGTTTGTAGTTTCGTAAACCCGGTTGTTGTTATTAAACCCGCTAAACGAAACCCAAGCCGTATTCGGATCATCATTTTTTACGGAAATATAGGTGATGTAACTTCCCGGTAATCCGCTTGTTATATTTGACCAGTTTGAACCACCATTCGATGTCATCCACATGGTATATCCTGTAGCTGTATAAATGTAATTGCTATTGGAGGGCGCTACCGCTAATGAGCGGAGTGTGTTTCCTCCCGTAAGGTTCGAACTGATGGTTGTCCAGTTATTACCCTGATTAGTCGATTTGTACACATCTGTGTATCCGGCATAAATAGTGTTATGGTCGGAAGGGTCCAGCATATAAGGTGTAACCCAGCCACCTGACGAACCAGAAGGTTTAATGCCCGTACTGGAACCCCAGTGATTTGTTGTCCGGTATATGTCTCCGAAATACAATTCTCCGTATTGTGTGTTTTCATTTGTATAATCAATCACACACTCCATCCCATCACCACCAATCACATCATTCCACGATCCGTTTAGCAATGCTTTTGTTCCGTTATCCTGGAGGCCGGTAATCACATCATCATTTACTGTTTGCGCCACACCAAGACGGTACATCTGGCTGGTAACTAATCCACTTCCGATATGTGTCCAGGAACCCCCGTTATTGGTAGTTTTATAAATTCCCCCGTCATTGCACTCGTAAAGGTCACCCGTAACGGGTTGATAGGCCAGGAAATGTTTATCGGCATGTACATTGGTGGCCGTGCCACCGCACGAACCTGACCAGTGATTGTTGATACTCCACGTAGTTCCGCCATCAGAAGATTTCCATGTGTTTACGCCACCGACAAATACAGTGTTTACATCTGCCGGATCGGAAGCAATACACAGGTCGTACCACCCCTGACCACCGGAACCGCTTCCATCACATTGCCAGCCTAACATATTCACTGAATTATAAACCAATGACCAACTTGCTCCACTGTCGGTTGATTTGTACACACCTTTCAATGCATTTGAAGCATTTGCTGAGACGGCATATATGACAGAAGCATTGTTGTAGCTGACAGCTAATTCAGTCCTGTGTCCACCCGAAATAGAATGAACCTGCGACCAGGAAGCTCCGCTGTCGGTGCTTTTATAAATCGTACCGCTGGTTGTTGAGCCATAAATGGTTGCACTGTTTCCGGGTTTGAATTCGATATCAATAAATGCTGTGCCAGTCAACAAGGCCCAATTGGTTCCTCCATCCGTTGTTTTATAGAGGCCAACTGTTGTTGCGGCATAAAGTGTGAAGTTGCTGGAGGGATCGATCAATAATCTGTTGATTCTGCGCTGTTGTCCCTGTGTCCAGTTCAATCCGGTAGTATTCCATGTGGTTCCCCCATCGGTCGATTTAAGCACACCTACCGAATATGTATCGGCGGCATCTCTGTCGCCGGTAGCAATGTACAAAATATCATCAAAGTTTGTTTTCAGAACAATAATGTCACTTACTCCTATCGATGCATTGTTATCTCCTAACGGAATCCAGTTTGAGCCCCCATCCGTAGTTTTCCATACACCTCCGGAAGCAGCTCCGACATATAATGTATTTGGACTGGTCGGTCTGAAAGCAACGCAATTAAGCCTTCCGAGTCCTGCATATCCGCCCCCGGTTGAGCTTGGTCCCATTTCTAACCAGTTTCCGGAAACACTTCTTCCCACTTCGGGATTTTGTTCCATATATTCCTGGTAGAGATCCCAGGCTGTTTTGTCAGGAAAAACACCGGTTACAGGATCTACACGACCTTCCCAGTACCATTCCCATCGTTTGAATTGCTTCCATCCGGAAGCTTTGATTTTTTCACCGTTTTCGTTGTAATAATAACCGTTTTCAACCTGATACGGTTCCCAATAATCATAAAAAGCTTTTTGGTAATCGAAAAAAGTTAAGGTTTCATTGATAACTTTTTCCTGAGGAAGGTTACTTCTCCACGGCTGTGCCTGAGAAAACTGAGTAATGAGCAAGCTGATCAGTAAAAAAGCAACAAGGAAAATGTTGCCTTTACGGGCAATGTTTTTCATAGTAATTGGATTTTAATAGTTAATTGCTTGTTTTATAATTCAGTACAAATATAACAACAGTTATACGAGAATCAAAATATAAAGTTCTATTTAAAAATTTCTGCCAGTTTGTCTTGTAAATCCTGACCACGGATATTTTTGTCTATAATAATTCCATCCGGGTCAATAAGTACGTTATGCGGAATGGATTGCACGCCGTATAATTTTCCTGCAGCACTGTTCCAGTATTGAAGATCGGAAACATGGGTCCAGGTCAGGTGATCATCTTCAATCGCCTGTTTCCAGCTATCCATATCACGGTCGAGCGAAACCCCGAAAACATCAAAACCTTTATCGTGGTATAAGTTATAAGCTTCCACAATGTTCGGGTTTTCAGCACGACACGGTTGACACCAGGAAGCCCAAAAATCAACCAAAATATAATTTTCACCAACAACTGACGATAAGGATACAGGGTTTCCTTCAGGGTCGTTCAGGGTAAAATCAGTAAACGGCTGCCCGATGGCGACCTTTTTTATGGCACTAACTTTATCTGTTAGCTCCTGGACATAAATGGATCCTGAAATAGCAGGATCTAAAGAAGACACAACTTTATCCAATTCTTCCAGGTCGTACATATGAGTATTATTAAGTAAAACAAATACCCCCACAACGCTTTCATGATGTTCGAGTACGTAGTTTAAAAGAAAAGCTGATTTTTCCGTGTTAAGCTGATTGTATTGATTTTCAATATCTTTCATTAACACGGTGTCTTTATGGGCGGCTGCCTGTTGGTATTCCATACCTAATTGTCGTTCCTGACGGCTGTAATTATTCATAGAATCGATGATATATGCAAATTCTTCCTGCGCAACGGAACCCGTCACATTCCTTCCACGAATATCGTTAATACTGCCGGTAGCATCAATTACGTTGTTATCTACGAATAAGGGTAAATACAGTTGCTGATCTTTAAGTTTGATAAAATAGAATTCTGGAAACTCAAGTGTTCCCGTAAATACAGCTTTACCTGATTTAAGTTCAGTTGAGTCTACAGTTATTTGTTCGCTGCCAACCTGTTTCGCAAGATAAGCCCAGGTGTCTTTTGCACCATTGACGGTTACATTAATAGTATATTTTTCTGTGCTTTTTTGTTGAGAGCACGAAACAAAAAACAAGACAGAAGCAATCAAAAAAGAATAAATAATAATACGCATAATTAATAGGTTTAATAAATTTTGAATGACAAATCTAATAATACTTAACAAATCAGCAAGTTAATTAACAAATGAAATCAATAGCTAAAAGAGCCGTTTTGCAAAAGAAATTCCATCTTTGTAAGAATTATAATGATAAACCGTCTGAATTAAAGATTTTAAAATTAAAAAATGAATAAAGTTTTTGCATTGATTTTCATTGGTCTGAATATCATATCAGGTGCCCAGGAAATTGTGGACAGTACGAAAGTGTGGTCGGTTTTAACAGGGCATTGCCACCCCGAATATACTGTTTATACAACAGAGATGTATCGATTTAGCAACGATACACTGATGGATGGGAAAATGTATAAAACCGTTTTTATTTCTGAAGACGAACAACAGGAAGAATGGTTTTTTTTCGGCTCGTTTGTACGCGAGGAAAACAAAAAAGTGTACTACCGTGAGTACTCAGGTGAAGAGGGATTAATTTATGACTTTAACCTTGCGCTTGGAGATACGGTTGTTGTCAACAACCCGAGGGCTGTATCGGAAGTAACACTAACTCTCGTTGAAATCGACTCGGTAGAGACCTCGGAGGGATATCGCGAACGCTGGAAACTGACCAACGATTCGTTCGAAGAACCGGAATACTGGATAAGAGGAATTGGCAGCATGGCAGGCATACTGAACAGCACCTCCAATCTTTTTGGCGGGCTTTGCGGCACATACATCTTGTTGTGCGAACAGGAAAATAATGCTGCTGTTTATCAAAACCCTGATTATGAATATTGCTATTATGATGAACTGATTGTTAGTGAAGAAGAGGCAAAAACGCCCAATAAAATGTTTGATATCAGGTACAGGCAAACGGACAAATCACTTGACCTGATATTTGAATCAAAAGAAGAACACCACATTTTTATTACTGATGTCAAAGGCCGGCTGATAACTGAGAAAAAATCTTCTGAAAAACAAATTAGAGTTTCCCTGGCGGGGCAACCTAAAGGCTTATATATTATCGTGGTGCACAAAAACAACGGAATCACCGTTTCGAAAAAGATTATAGTTTATTAACAGTCAAACAAAACACACATCTCCTTTTATCTTTAAATTTGTCGGGGTTAAATCCGGCTAATGAATAAAGAAAAAAATACCCCCCGTTTGTTTTTCGAAGACCAAATAAAACAAGTCACAAAAGAGCTGTCTGTCACTTCCCGGCAAATTCGTAACATTTCCATATTCCGAATTATCATATTTTTTATTACGGTAATCGGGATTTACATTTTTTCGGGTATTCATCTGTATGCGCTTATTGCAACGGGCATTTTGGGTTTTAGCGTGTTCGTTTATCTGGTAATCCGCCACGCCAAACTTTATAAGGAAAAAAAGTGGTTTGAAGCACTTAAAGCAATCAATGAAACAGAATTAGCCTTACTAAAAGGCAAAACAACCGGAATCCCCGGAGGAGAAGAATATGTTGATAACCGGCATCCATTTACATCTGATCTGGATATTTTCGGAGAAGGGTCCCTGTTTCAGCGTATCAACAGAAGCGCTACGGTAGCCGGGCAAAATTTACTCGCCATAAAGCTTTCGAATCCCGACAGAAACGCAAAAGAACTGATCCGGAGACAGAAAGCAATTAATGAACTGAAAAACAAACCAGTCTGGCGACAACAATTTCAGGCACACGGAAAATTGGCAAACGATGATAATTTTACTGTAGAAAATTTTTTGAACTGGGCTGAAGATACTACGGTAATATGCAATAAATTATTTTATAAATTCATGTTGATCATTACACCCGTCCTGGGTTTTGGTGTAATTTTATTGATAAGCACAGGCTACCTTGGATTCGGAGCTTTTCTGTTATTTCTGATTCTTCCGTTTTTAGTAGTGGGAGGAAAAATTTCAATGATCAACAAGTTACATCAGCAGTTGGGTAAAAAAACAGAAACGTTAAGAAAATTTGGCGATATGTTCCGGATGATAGAAAGCGAACAGTTCACCTCAGAATTACTGGTTGAAAACAAAAATATGACGGCAAGCGAAGGCAAATCGGCACATGCTGTTATTGAAAACTTATCCCGGATAACGGCTTCCTTTGATTACCGGTTAAATATTCTGGTGGGGTTTTTTCTTAATATTTTCTTTTTGTGGGATATTCGACAGTGTATTCGGCTGGAAAAGTGGAAAAAAAAGTACGGACATCAGATGAAAATTACTTTTAATGTACTGTCTCAATTCGATGAGCTTGCTTCACTAGCCGGTTTTGCCTTCAGTCACCCGGACGCTGTATTTCCCGTATTTTCAGAAAACGATTTTATACTGGAAGCCGAAGATGCCCGACATCCGTTAATCAATAAAGAAAAAAACGTTGGCAATGGTATTGATATACATGGTTGGGGTAAATTTCAAGTTGTTACAGGAGCCAATATGGCGGGAAAAAGTACCTATTTGAGAATGGTGGGTGTAAATATGATTCTGGCCATGACGGGCGCGCCTGTATTGGCCAAAACGTTTAAAATGTTACCAGTGGAAGTACATACAGGTATTAAAACATCTGACTCATTACAGGATGGCGAATCGTATTTTTTTGCCGAACTGAAAAGGTTAAAGGAAATAATTACCCGGCTTGAGAACGGTGAGCAGGTGTTTGTTTTACTGGACGAAATTTTGCGGGGAACCAATTCTGTTGACAAACACAGGGGATCGGAGGGATTGCTCAGGCAGTTGGTACATTTAGGCGCATCGGGGATGATTGCCACACACGATATTGCTCTGGGTGAATTGCAAAAAGTGTTTCCGGAGCAAATTATAAATAAATGTTTTGAGGTAGATATTAAAAATGATGAATTGTTATTTGATTACAAAATCAGAGACGGAATTTCAAAAAACACCAACGCGACCGTTTTAATGAAAAAAATGGGAATAACCGTATAACGATTATTTTTCAAATCGCTATATTTATACATTAATTTAAACAAATAAAATTATGAGCTCAAAAAGTTTAGGCAACTGGAGAATGCTTACGTTTAACGGTATAATAGCTATTTTCTACGGATTGTTAGCCGTTATCGTACCTGCCACAACCGTGACGGCCATGGTGATGTATTTCGGAATTATCATATTGATTATCGGACTGGCTATGTTGTGGGGTGCAGTCAGTAATATCAGGGCGCAGCTTCCTTATGTAACTGATCTGATCAGTTCGATCATTGCCATTATTGTGGGCGTGGCGCTGACATTCTACACAGCGAAATCGCTTACGATATTTGTAGTAATCATAGGAATCTGGGCTGTTTTCGTGGCAGTAGTACAGTTTTATCTGGCCACAAGGCATGAATTCATCCGTTCAGAAAAAAACACTTTTGTAATTAACGGTCTCATATCTTTGGCTTTTGGTGTTATTTTGTTTTTCAACCCTTTTGAAACGGCACAATTTCTGGTAGTTATCAGTGGCGTTCTGGCGTTTATTTTTGGGGTTGTTCTGATCTACATATCGGTCAGGTTGAAAAATATTAATAAAGTACTGATTGAGGAAACAGAAGAAGAAAACTAAAATTTAATATCCGTAATTCTTAGCTGTAAACTTGTATTTCCCTGCCAGGTGTTTTCATCAATATGGTAACAGATACTGAAAGGCTTACCTTTTCTCATATTTTCCAAATGGTGACCCTGGTTGAACGCAATAGCCGGTACCGGGTTACCCGTTCGGTCGGGGTGGACCACAGAAAATTTTAAATGATTTTGACCGTTATTCCGGCCAACCAGCTTCGCATATCCGGTATCAATCACATTGTTGGTTACAAATACAGGGGACATATTTCCCGGTCCGAAAGGAGCAAATTGCCGAATGATTCGGAAAAATTTAAAATTAATGTCACTGACAAATAATTCCAGGTCTATTTCAATTTCCGGGACAAGCATCTCTGCAACAATTCTGTCTGCGGCATATTTTTCGAATTCATCGATAAATGCTGTCAGGTTCTCCGGTTTCATGGCAAGCCCGGCTGCGTATGTGTGCCCGCCGAAGTGTTCCAGCAAGTGACTACACGAGTCGATAGCATCGTAGATATCGAAATTCTTAATGGACCTGGCCGAACCGGTTATAAGCCCGTCGGTTTTTGTTAATACAATTGTGGGTTTGTAAAATAATTCCACGAGCCGTGAAGCAACAATGCCGATCACTCCTTTGTGCCACGATTCTTTGTAAACGATTGTTGCTTTTTTGTTGTTGACAGAAATATCCTTGATCATATTAACAGCTTCATGTGTAATATGACTGTCCAGATCTCTGCGCGTCAGATTCAGATCATCGATTTGACGGCCCAGCTTATCAGCATACTCCATATTGTTGCTGATGAGTAAACGTACAGAATCCGTAGCACTTTCAATCCGGCCTGCCGCATTGATCCGGGGACCCAGTAAGAAAACGAGGTCGTTGACATTAATTTCCCGTTCCCAAAGCAGCTTGCTGGCAGGATTTGTGTTTTCTTTGATGCCGGCAGACTTTAGGAGGGCATAGATACCTATACTTGGATTGGTATTTATTTTTTTGAGGCCGTAATAAGCCAGTACCCTGTTTTCTCCGGTAATAGCTACGATATCTGCAGCAATGCTAACAGCAACAAGATCAAGGTATTCGTAGGCAATTTCTTTTCCAATACCCTTTTTTATTCCTAATGCCTCCACCAGTTTAAACCCGACACCACAACCCGATAATTCTTTATACGGATAGGGGCAGTCGTCCTGTTTTGGGTCAAGAACAGCTACAGCTTCCGGGATTTTTTCTCCCGGACGATGATGGTCGCCGATTATTGTATCCAAACCGTGTTTCTTGGCATAGGCAACTTTTTCAACAGCTTTTATGCCGCAATCAAGGGTAATCATTAATTTAACACCCGATTTAATGGCATAGTCAATTCCTTTATATGAAATGCCATAGCCTTCATCATATCGATCGGGGATATAAAATTCTGTTTTGCGGTGAAATTGTTTTAAGAAAGAATAAACCACGGCGACGGCAGTTGTACCGTCCACATCGTAGTCACCGTAAACAATAATTTTCTCACCTTTTTTAATGGCCTCCTGGATACGGCTCACTGCTTTGTCCATATCTTTCATTACGAAAGGATCGTGAAGATGACTTAATTCTGGACGAAAAAATCTCTCTGCTTCATCGTATGTTTCAACACCGCGCTGGGCCAGCAGATTAGCCAGGGGCCTGCTGATATTCAACGCCGAAGACAGCATCTTAACTATCTCTGCATCAGCACTTTTCTTTAAAACCCAACGCTTTTCCATTTAACACTTCTTTATCTGGTAAAGATAGCTAATATTAGCAGATTACGGAGAAGGAAAAAGGTAAAATTTGTATTGGGCTGATATCAATCCATTTATGAAAAAAGTCAAGGTAAAACGATTAAAAACTTGACCTGATAGCTTCCACGGGATTCAGGCGTGAAGCCGACCATGCGGGAATAAAACCCGAGACAAGTCCGATCAAAGCAGAGACAAACAAACCAAGAAAAACATTTCCAATGGTTAAAATCAACGCAAAATCAAACATGGAACTTACGATAAATGTAAGTAAGTAGACAATAACCAAGCCCACGACACCTCCCATCATCGACAAGAAGATTGCCTCAAATAAAAACTGGAGGAGAATAAAATAGTTTTTAGCACCCAGTGATTTTTGTATGCCGATCTGGGTCGTTCGTTCTTTCACCGATACAAACATAATATTGGCAATACCGAATCCACCTACAAGTAAGGAAAAGCCACCGATAATCCAGCCAACCATAGCAATCACAGCAAAAAGTTCGTCAAAACCTTTGCTAATGATATCGGTTTCATTAATAGCAAAATTATCATCAGCTCTTGGGGGCAATTTTCTGACGGAACGCATAATGGCAGTCAACTCATCTTTCATTTGTTCGTTGGAAATATTTGTTTTGCCCTTAACAATGATTGTTGCGCTGATGTTTTTAACGTCCACCTCATTGCGCGCATAGTTAACAGGGATCAGAATCCAGTTATCATTAGAATTGCCGAAAACGTCTTCTCCCTCTTTCTTGATCACACCGATGACTTCAATTCTTTTTCCGAAAATTTTGATTTTCCGTCCTACGGCATTTTGTCCCTGAAAAAGCTGTTCGGCGATTTCGGCGCCAATAATAGCCAGGTTTTTTCCTGCATGCGCCTCGGCAGCGGTAAAATATCTGCCTTCCTGCAAATCAAACGGCATCACCTTGTTGTAGTCGTGCGAAATGGCAACTATGGGCACATCATCAATAGAATTGATATTTTTTTTCTGAATATTGGAAACGGTACGGCTTACGCTGAACATAAAAGCACCCGCTTCAACGGTATTACTCCGCCGTTTCAGCTCGGCCATTTCATTTACTTTCGGTTCGGGTCTTTGGTAATATTTCCACCACGGATAATTTCCTCCGCCCATCATCCAGGGCCATTTTTGAATGAACAATACATTGCTGCCCAACGAATTGATCTCAGACTTAATTTCATGTTCCAGACTATCAAATACCGTAAAAACAGCAATGATGGAAAAAATACCGATCGTGATTCCCAGCAAAGAAAGAAAAGTTCTGACTTTATTAATGATTAATGCATTAACAGCAAAATAAAAACTTTCAATGATCAGTTTCAGGATAACCATGTACGTGTTATTTCTCTATTATCAGGAAGTATTTGAAAAACAAAAAAACCTGATAAATATCTGAGTAAAATTATAATAAGTTTTAATTAATTCATGTTATTTTGCAGTATAGTAGTTACTATTCTGTAAAATTAAAAACAAAACACCTTGAAAAAAATTAAAAACGCCTTAATTTCAGTTTATTATAAAAACGGACTCGAAGAAGTTCTTGAAAAACTAAAGGAACACGGAATACAAATTTTTTCTACGGGAGGAACCTATAAGTTTATTAAAGAAAAAGGGTTTGATGCCCGCACGATCGAATCGGTAACTTCTTATCCTTCTATATTGGGAGGTCGGGTGAAAACATTACACCCAAAAGTATTCGGTGGAATCTTAGCGCGGAGGGAAGACCTGGGCGACCAGCGGCAGGTGGAAGAATATCAGATTCCGCTGTTTGATCTTGTAATAGTTGATCTTTATCCTTTCGAAGAAACAATTAAAAACACATCCGATGAAACAGAAATAGTAGAAAAAATTGATATCGGAGGCATTTCGCTGATTCGTGCTGCGGCTAAAAATTTCAAAGATGTTCTTGTTGTGCCATCATCATCGATGTATGGTGAGTTAATCGAATTACTGGATCGCGACAGGGGGACGACTACATTAGAAGACAGAAAATATTTTGCAGCAGAGGCGTTTAATATAAGTTCTCATTACGACACCTTAATTTTTAACTGGATAAATCCCGGTAACATACATACGTTCAAACAAAGTTTCACACAACCGCACGAACTCAGATATGGAGAAAATCCGCATCAAAAGGGGATCTTTTATGGTGATCTGGACGAAATATTCGAACAATTACACGGGAAAGCTATTTCGTATAATAATCTGCTCGACCTGGATGCCGCCATGCACCTGATCAATGATTTTGAAGAAACTACGTTTGCGATTATCAAGCACAACAATGCTTGTGGCCTGGCATCAAGGGAAAACCTTACCGATGCCTGGAAAGATGCTCTGGCCGGAGATCCGGTATCGGCATTTGGTGGTGTGCTGGTAACAAATAGAAAGATAGATGAAGAAACTGCAGCCGAAATAAACAAAATATTTTTCGAGATCATCATTGCTCCGGATTATGCTAAAAAAGCGCTGGAAATTTTAGAAACCAAGAAAAACAGGATTATTCTTAAAAAGAAATCATATCAGTTTCCGGAATTTCAATACCGCTCTTTGCTTAACGGGGTATTAACACAAGATAAAGACCTGATTACCGAAACACCAGCCGATTTAAAAACGGTAACCAAAAAATCGCCAACGGACAAGGAAACAGAAGACCTGTTGTTTGCTAACAAAATTGTGAAACATACCAAGTCAAACACTATTGTTTTAGCCAAAAACAAACAACTGGTAGGTTCCGGAACCGGGCAAACATCAAGGGTGGACGCGTTAAGGCAGGCGATTGACAAAGCCAGGGCGTTCAAACTTGAACTGGACGGTGCCGTAATGGCCTCCGATGCCTTCTTTCCCTTTGCCGACTCGGTGGAAATTGCCGACAAAGCCGGGATAAAAGCAGTTGTACAACCGGGCGGGTCCATCAGAGATGCTGACTCGGTTGCTTACTGTGACAGCCATGATATAGCTATGGTATTTACGGGCAGAAGACATTTTAAACATTAAAAAGTATTGTTTCAAGGCTTATTTTGAATATTTTAGTAGTTTCGTGAAGAAGAATAAAACAAAGGAAGAATTATGGGATTGTTTTCGTTTTTAACCAAAGAAATTGCCATCGATCTGGGCACGGCTAATACCATCATTATTTATAACGATAAAGTAGTGGTTGATGAGCCGTCAATTGTGGCCATTGAAAGAAATACCGGAAAGATTATTGCTGTTGGAAAAAAAGCGATGATGATGCACGGCAAAACACATGAAAACATCAAAACAATCCGCCCGTTACGTGATGGCGTGATCGCCGACTTCGAATCGGCGGAGGTAATGATCCGCGAGATGATCAAGATGGTGGGCATCAGAAATTCTATTTTTCCACCGGCCTTACGTATGGTAGTTTGTATTCCTTCGGGTATAACAGGCGTTGAAGAACGTGCCGTAAAAGATTCGGCAGAACAAGCCGGAGCTAAGGAAATCAGGCTGATACATGAGCCTATGGCTGCTGCGATCGGAATCGGAATTGATGTACTCGAACCTACCGGAAATATGATTATTGACATTGGCGGTGGCACATGCGAAATTGCTGTTATTGCTCTCGGCGGAATTGTGAACAACACGTCCATCAGGATTGCAGGCGACGATTTTAATGCCGATATAGAAGAATACATGCGTAAAAATCACAACATAAATATCGGTGAAAGAACAGCAGAAAAAATTAAGATAGAGGTAGGCTCAGCTATACCCGACCTGGAAAACCCACCGGATGATTATGCTGTACATGGCCGCGATATGCTTACCGGAATTCCTAAAGAGATAATAGTTAATTACAAAGAAATTGCTACTTGCCTGGATAAATCCATATCAAAAATCGAAGCAGCGGTATTAAATGCTTTGGAAAATACACCGCCAGAATTGTCAGCAGATATTTACAGAACCGGAATTTATCTTGCCGGCGGTGGCTCAATGATACGCGGACTTGATAAGCGGCTCCACGCCAAAACAAAATTATCGGTGCATGTAGCCGAAGATCCGTTAAGAGCAGTAGCCAGAGGAACAGGAATAGCATTAAAGAATTTTGATAAGTTTCTGTTTCTTATCAAATAACCATCCTTATAAGAAACATTAAGAATGCGCACACTCATTGTTTTTTTATGGAAACATCAGTTTTTTGTGCTTTTCATCATTCTTGAAGCTGTTTCCCTGACGTTGTTTGTCAACAGCTATTCGTACCACCGATCGTTAACTTCGTCAACGGTAAATGATGTTACCGGAACAATCTATATGGCTTACGATAACGTTACGGGTTATTTTGGCCTGAAAAAGGAAAATAAAAAACTGGCAGACGAAAATACACAGTTAAGAAATATGCAACAAATCAGCATAGCAGAAGCTGATACACAATTCACAACACAAGACAGTCAGTATTATTACAGATCAGCCAGGGTGATAAGCAGCAGTGTAAACAGACAAAATAATTATTTGCTGTTAAACAAAGGAAGCAAACAAGGTATGAAAGCTGAAATGGGTGTTGTTTCCTCCGGAGGTGTGGCCGGTATTGTTGTCGGGGTTTCGCCTAATTTCTCTTATGCGATGTCGCTTTTGCATCATAATATGCGGGTCAGCGCCCGGATAAAGAAAAACAATCATCTGGTAAATATTTTATGGGATGGCAGGGATTATAAAAAAGGCCGGGTGGTGGATATACCTTCCCATATACAGTTATATGCAGGTGACAGCATAGTTACCAGCGGAAATTCACTTGTATTTCCCGAAGGTGTTTTGATAGGAACCGTAAGCGAGTACCTGCACAGTACAAATAAAGATTTGAGTGAAGCCATCATCAATTTCAGTACTGATTTTAATAGTCTGAAAAATGTATATACAATTGAAAACCTCGCAAAGGATGAGGCGGATACATTAATGTTAAAGTATAGTGAATAAATATAGCAGGAAACGTCTGAAATGAGTAATTTATACGTAAGAAATATAGTTCGTTATTTATCGCTGGTTCTGTTTCAGGTACTCATCTTGAACCACATGAACTTAAGCGGTTTTATCAACCCTTACGTTTATGTTCTTTTTATTTTGTTATTGCCTGTCCGTATCAATAAAAGCATGTTGCTGCTCTTCGCTTTTTTAACCGGTCTTACGATTGATTACCTTGGAAACACATTGGGGCTGCATGCTGCTGCAACTGTATTTATGGCTTTTTTGCGCCCATCAGTCATCAAAGTTTTCTTTAATAATGTAGAGTTTCTTTCCGGCGATGAGCCGGGCATTGCCAAAATAAAAACAGGAGGTTTTTTAAAATATTCGCTGGTTTTGGTTTTTGTGCACCACAGCGTATTATTCTTCCTGGAGATTTTTGATTTTCACGACTTTCTAAACACACTTTCCCGCACTGTTCTCAGCACACTGGTTACTACCGCAATGATTATGATCATTGTGTTGGTTTTCACACCCGTAAAACGTAAAAAATAAGACTCCCTGTCGGGCAAAATAAACAAGGAAAATGCCGGGGAAGCAAACGTTATTTATCCGTTTTCTTTTCGGGCGTCTCAGGCGTTTCTCCCGTTTCTTTTTTCTCGTCTTCACCGCCTATTCCTTCTCTGAATTCTTTGACGCCTTTTCCGATACCTCGCATTAATTCAGGTATTTTGCGTCCGCCGAATAAAAGCACAATAACCACGACAATGATAATTATTTCGGGAGTTCCAATCCATCCGGCATGCTGAACCGTATCTATATTGGCAAGGAAATTCATGTTGCTGCGGTATTAAAGTTACCATACAAAGATAATATATTTAAGAAATAAACAGGAAACCTTTTTCTTGTCACCCGTTAACTAAACAGGAATAAATATATTTGCCAGTTCTAACAGCTAAAATCGTTAAACGATGAAGAATATAAACACAGCTCTTTTTATCTCGTTCATAATACTTTTTGGCCAGCAGGTTCTGGCGCAAAAAGAAAAACCCGATTACCGGAAACTACACTACCTCTCGGAAGAAGAAATGCATATGGAATTTGATGCATCCCGGGATTTTTATGTTACTGATCCGCCGGATGGAGCTGTTAGAAACGTAGCTGAATTCGAGCAAATGCAGTCAGTTGTCGTAAGTTATCCTTTAGGTATTCCTGTATCTCTGGTGAGGGAAATGGCTGAAGACTGCCGGGTGCTTACCCTCGTTGCAAACTCTTCACAACAACAAACAGCCTTTAATTACTACCAGAACAACAGTGTAAATACAGACAACTGTGATTTTTTGATAGCCCCAACCGACAGCTGGTGGACCCGCGATTATGGTCCCTGGTTTGTTTTTGACGGCAACAACCAGCCGGGCATTGTTAACTTCCCTTACAACAGGCCAAGGCCCAATGATAATGATGTTCCGATTGAAATTGCCGAATATCTGGATATCGATCTTTATGGTATGAATCTGGAAACAGCCGGGGGGAATTATATGTGCGACGGAAGGGGCAAGGCCGCTTCAACCGATTTAATTTGGGAAGAAAATTCGCAGTATTCACATACTGAAATAGCCGGTTTAGTTGAGGATTACCTGGGTATTGAAAACTATTTCGTTACACTCGACCCTCTGGATGATTACATTAAACATATCGATTGCTGGGGGAAGTTTTTGTCGCCGGGAAAAGTATTGATCGGACAAGTATCGGAAAGTGACTACCGTTATCAGGATTATGAAAACGCGGCCAGCTATTTTGCCAACCGGACAAGCTCTTACGGCGTCCCATATGAAGTATACAGAGTATTTACACCCGGACAATCGCAAAATACACCCTATACAAATTCACTTATACTGAATAAAAAAGTATTGGTACCCATTACAGGAAGTCAGTGGGACGATGAAGCTCTGCAAGCCTATGAAATTGCTATGCCGGGTTATGAAGTGGTAGGAATT
>Ga0164315_10001280_pt1 | contig 18905 bp, 16 predicted proteins | sample GuaBasSedimGuay6_FD_113737 | JGI IMG/M metagenome (GOLD analysis project Ga0164315, IMG submission 113737) | Subseafloor sediment microbial communities from Guaymas Basin, Gulf of California, Mexico - Guay6, Core 4569-2, 0-3 cm | ecosystem: Environmental > Aquatic > Marine > Hydrothermal vents... | reverse complement strand
GGCTGGATAAGCTGGAGCCAACGGACACAGCGGCTACAGATCGAAGGCTGGCCCAGGTTAACGATGACATCATTGAAGCGAAGAGGAACCAAAACCTCCAGCTGATAAGTGACAACCTGATTAGCAAACGACACGCTTTGGAACTGAGCCTGCTGGGCGCCAAAAGATTTGACCTTACTGAGAAGCTAGACAGGGGGGAAGGGGACGCCCCGTCTCTGGAAAGACAGATTAACGGTGTCGACACAGAAATTTTTAAGCTGAAGAAAAAGCAACAACGGGAGCTGGAAAGAGCGCTGGACGCTACTGACGCTCAGATCAACCAGGACAGTGTGCGGGAGCTTAACTTACAGAGAGGCCGGCTGGAGTTCGCGCTTGAGAACGAGGAGGTTGGGTCGGTTGAGGCCGCGACGCTTCGGGTGAGGATGCTGCAGATTGAGAATGAACTTCTCGATCTAGGGCTGGAACAGTTAGACATAGACGACAAACTCCAGAACACCTCTGCTGAAGAGTTGGAGTTAGCGAAGCAGCGTAACGCCCAGGCCTCCTCCAGGATAGTCTTTGAGGAAGAGCTAAGAGGGCTGGACGAAGCGCTACTTGACGCCCGTCGACTTACCACTGCGGAAGCACTCAAAGGGGCTAAGAACGTCCCCCTCAGTAAGCATGAGCAAGGTGGGTCCCTTGACCGCAGGATTGCGGCGCAGGAAAACATTGAAGCTAACCTTGAGGGCCAGCTCCCAGGCTTATCAGGGGAGCCGCTGACGAACATAGAGAATCGGCTGGCGGATGTACGGCTAGCGCTAGTAGCACTACGGGAGGAGAGGGACAACCTGCTGCGGCAATCTCATGTACAGATATTCGATGGGTTCGACCTGGATACAATTTCGTCCAAGCTGGGGACGATGCAGGATAACGTTAAGAACCTTTCGGAGACCATTTCAGACACCCTTGCCAGCGCCCTTGACAAGATAGGCGACAAGTTCGTCGACGCCCTGCACAACGGGGAGAACTTCCTTGACTCAATGAAGGCGCTGGTTGAGGAGACTCTACTCAGCATATCAAGGTCAATCATAAAGGCCCAGATTAATCAGGTTACGCAGGGGCTGCTAAGCAGCGTTGGTATTACAATCCCTGGGTTTACCAAACCCAAGGGTACCGAGGAGGGTTCAACGGGGTCTGAGTCTGCAGGGGCGTTCGCAAGCCTTACCGGAGTAGTCCAAAAGCTGAGTGGGGTTTTTAAAACCGGGGTTGACTCGTTAGGGAATATTTTTACGGAAACACTACCAGGCCTCTTCGATTCCTTTATGGGGTTGTTTTCAGGCGGTGGCGGCGGTGGCGGCGGTGGCGGCGGTGGCGGGGGTATTTTCAGCGCTATTGCCGGCCTGTTTTCCGGCGGTGGTGGCGGTGGTGGCGGTGGCGGCGGTGGGGGAGAAAGCAAAAGTGGGTTTCTGTCCGTTGCGATGAAAGCTGTTGGTAGCTTTTTTGGTATGGGGGCAGCCACCGGAGGTATAATCACAGGCCCCGGCACGACAACCTCAGATTCCATTCCGCTAATGGTCAGTAATAAGGAGGCGATCCTTAATGCTGTTGCCACCAAGGACCTGGGGGCGGGGTTCATCCATGCGGCCAACTCTGGCAGGCTTCAGAAGATGGCGGAAGGTGGCCTTACTGCGCTGACCGGGGCTAAGGTGTCCTCACCCATTGACCAGCTCAGTAATAGCATAGATAATTCCAACAGCTCCCAAGCGGGCAACAGCACTAAGGTCATTAATGTCCTTGACCCAAGTTTAGTTTCTGACTATTTGACTACTAATGCTGGGGAAGAGTTGGTGGTTAACATAATGAGACGCAACCCAAACGCGGTGATTTAAGAATGGCAGTTAAAATAGGGAATTGTACAGGGCACTACGAGATGTTGGAGATCATACGAAGGTTTTCAAAAGGCAACGGGATCATTGGGGAGTCCAGTTACTCCGGCACCGGTAACGGGGGCATGTCAGAGGAGAACGTCAGCCCTAGCGGATCCAATGAAGTGTGGACGGTGGCCTGTGTAGATGTAACCATTGTAGGGGAGGAGCTGTGGTCCGTAACAGGGTCAACTACAGGAGCTTTACCCCAATACACTACCGGAGGACTTTACTCTGAGACTCTGGTAGGGTTCCAGATAGATGCAGGGGGGGTGGACTTTATTTTAGGGGACACCTTTACTGTTGTAGGTAGCTCCTTCACCGGCACCGGGGACGGGGTGATTAATAATCTCAACGCGTCCCCAGACGCAGTCACGGAGGTATGGACGGTGGTCTGTACCAGTGCCGCAGTGCCGGGGGCGGAGGCGTGGTCAGTGACTGGGTCCGTGTCTGGAGCGCAAGCCGCGGCCACTACAGGGGTTTCATACACCAATACGTTCATAGACGGGTTTGATATTATTGCCGGGTCAGGTAACTTTGCGGTCAGTGACCAGTTCACCTTTGATGTAACCCAGGCAATTCTAGCTGCGTCCAGTGAAGGCTGGACAGAGGAGAGACATATAGACGACGTCTTAAACGGGCAGTCCCAACCGAATATTGAAATGATCCTTAAGGGTCCTGGGTTGTCGGGCACCGAAGAGATATGGGCAGCGTTTACTTCCTACCAATCCATTTCCTCAGACTACTATAATATCTCCTTCGGAGGGACCGCGGGGTATGTAGATAGCCTTATCTTGGATGATCAGCCAGGCCACTCAGGTCAGCGGTGGATGCCTTGCTGGAACTTAGGTATCCGGTACTGGCTCGCAGTAAACGGGCAAAAGATCACGCTCATCACGCTAATAGAAACACACTACTTCATTGCTTATGTGGGGAAACACCTGGCGTTTAACTCACTAGGGCAGTTCCCGTACCCAATCACCGTGATGGCGACCGACGACACAGAAAGTACCCGGTACTCCGCAGCAGGGAGCAATGATCTGTTCAACGCTACCAGTAAGGCCCGAAGGATATCTGGACTATGGGAAAGCGTTTATATGGCTCCGTTAAACGATGCTTACCAAATATTTGGTATCAACTCGCATGGGGCCCATTGCCCTACGCTCTCAATGGAGGACAGTAGGGACGTCAACGGGACGTACCCATTGATGCCTTGCACGCTGATACACCCAACCGACGGGGCTTTGGGGGACTTGGACGGGGTCTTTTACGTTACGGGGTTTTCCGCTGCAGCGGAGGATATAATTACAGCAGAAGGGACGGAGAACATAATGATCAGTAATAACCAGGCGACAGGACTTTCTGATTACATCGCGCTTAGACTGGAGTAAGGCATGGCTTACCAGACAGGAACTTTTACTGACTTCACAAACCTACAAAGTATTATCCACTCCTTTGCAACTGCCAATGGGTGGACGCTAACAGCGGGAGTTTTGAGTAAGGGGGGGACGGCAGTAAAGATAACGGTCCCCGATGCACTCGCGTTGCAACTAGATTTCAGTGACGCGCATGATGGGCTTGGGAGCTTAATAGACCCATCCCCCAGAACATTCTTTATGTTAGACCACTATGGGGGTCCTACGGAAAACTCTTCAGGGCTGGACATGATTTTTCCTGTTACGTACCACTTCTTCGAGTTTGGTGCGTCAAATGAAATAGTTATCGTAATTAACTATAACACTGAGTATATCCAGCAGATGTCCTTTGGAGAGATACACAAATATGGTACGTGGGGAGGGGGGGTGTACGGGCATGCAACCACCCAAACTAGGACGTCTTACATAAGGGAGTACAACCCCGAACACATGGCGGGGTATGCCTCCAACACCAGCTACAAGCCTACCCCGACGGTGTGGGACCAGGCTTCTAGGTACTACACTCCGTACCCTAACTTAGGGATAAAATGCGATATAGACGGTTTGGAGTGGATCTACAACGCCAAGATTTATAACGAGAACGCTACATACAAATACCCAGTAGGTCAACTGGGCTTCTACCCAGCCTCTTTGTCCCTTCCTTATGTGTGGAAAGTTAATCAGGGTAACCTTCAACCGGCGTTTATTACCCCCATGGTTTTGATGCAGAGGCCAGACAACCTTCTTTCTGTTATCGGGGCGGCGGTTAACTTCAGGCACGTCAACATTTCTAATTACGCCACAGGAGAGATCCTGACTATAGGTGGGGTCAAGTGGATGGTGTTTCCTTCACATGTTAGAACGTACACTATGCACGTGGGGTTCGCGGTAAGGTATGAAGGCCCGTAATGACAGCATTGTCAGGCCACACGGTTACGGAAGGGGGGGCAACCCCCACTATCTACCCCAACACCGCTGCGGCTATAAACATACAGGACGAGTACGTATGGCCTAGAGTACCGAAGTATGAATCGGACCTACCCCTGGCTGGGGCATTCTCCAAAACTGATGGCACCCCACTAAAATTTAATCGGTCCTCCAGAGTGGGGGTGACTACATGGGACTCCTCCCAGGCCATTGATGTTTACAACCGGATCCACATTTTTCCCAATCCGCTAATCTTGGGCACCTTGTTGGTTTCCCAGGAGCGTACGGTAGAAGTCTGGAATGCTTATAGGGTTCCCCAACTTTTGTCCGCCATTGACGCGGAAGACGCGGAAGGGCTGGACTTAGGGGAGCCAAAGGCTACCCCCACTACCTTCGGCGCACTGGAAATAAGGTTTTACACCTTAAGCCCAGCCTCTACAGGGCCGGCGCAGATTGATGCCAGGTACACGTTTGTGTTCCCTTCTGACTCCCCTACGCTGCAAGTTACCGGCACTCGAGTAATTCCATTTAACTTTCGGCCAGATTGGAGCCAACCGTTTATTGAGACTTTGGAGTGGAAGACACAGGTTCTCCGCAGCTTTGACGGGTCAGAACAGAGGGTGAAAGTCCGGCAGATACCCCAAAAGTACATAGAGTTCAAAACTATGCTACAAGGGGTTCAACGACAAAGGTTTAATACCCTTATGTGGGGGGTGCAGACTGGGGTTTTCTCCGTTCCAGTTTGGGCGGACGAGTCCTCACTCACTTCCTCCGTGGCTGTAGGGGCGCTGACCCTGCCTGTGGTTACCACGGACCTTGATTTTAGGGCCGGCGGGTTAGCGGTTGTAATATTGGACGAGGAGGTAATGGAGGTGGTGGAGATACAGGACGTGAACGCGAGCAGTTTGACTTTGGTCAAGGGGACAGAGAGCGCCTGGGGGGTAAACACTTCAGTGATCCCAGTGCATTTGGCCCGGCTAGGGAAGGAAGTCGCGATGTCCCTTATTACCCCAGACCTTTATCAAGGCAGCCTCAAGTTTGAGGTTGAGGATAACCGGGCCCTTACAGGAATCGAATCCGCCACTCTGTATAGAGGGCTTCCAGTAATGGACACGGCACCCTTTTGGAACAAAGACATATCTTCTAAATTTAAGCGAGACCTTGAAATACTGGACAATGCCACGGGCGGGAAAACGTACGAAGACCAATCTAATTTCTCCCACACGTTTACCGATTACCACTGGACGAAGCTTGACAGGCCGGGGATAGCTGCATTGAGAGGGTGGTTCTCAGCCAGACAAGGGAAGCTGGTAGAGTTTTGGGCCCCTACCTTCCAGCTGGACCTAACGGTTGTTGTAGATGTAGAGGCCATTGTTGCTCAACTGACGGTGGTAAACGTAGGGTACACGAGGTACCTTTCTGCGAAGGTAAGCCGGCGGGACTTAAGGATAGAACTTAAAACGGGGGTGGTTTATTATAGGCGGGTGGTCGGGTACACCGAGTTGTCTACTACAGAGGAGAGGCTAGATTTAGACTCCCCGTTTGGAGTGGATATCAAAGCATCTAATATAAAGTTTGTTTCTTATATGGCACTCTCCCGTTTGGATTCTGACCGGGTGGAGATGTCCTGGAGGAACCCCGGGGTTTTACAGGTTTCTAGCGTAGTAAGAGGGTTGAAGTATGACGTATGAAACAGTAGAGGCTAGCGTACGAGGAGGGGAGCCGGTTGAGCTTTACCGGTTCGTCCTCGGGCAGACTGTATACACCTACACCTCCACGGAAGAAGAAGTTGAGTTTGGGGATGAAACATACCTTCCGACAACTATATCCCGTAGCTCTATCAACCAGAACGACGAGATAAATAGATCGGGGGTTACCATAACAGTGCCTCGGGACCTAGACATAGCTGACCTGTACAGGGTTTACGCCCCTGCCGGTATCCTGGCAGTAACCGTTTTTCGCCTCCATCCCACAGAGGATGTTTACGCCACGGTGTGGGCAGGCAGGGTTCTCTCCTGCGCGTGGGAAAGTGTGAAGGCGAAGCTAGAGTGTGAGTCTATTTTTTCATCCAAAAAGAGAATGGGGTTGTGGCGTAACTACCAGGCCACATGCCCACATGTCTTGTTTGATTCCGGGTGCAGGCTTAACCGGTTCGACTATAGGGTTTCAGGGGCTATTGGCGCGGTTAATTCAGGAAGTCTAAATATCTCCGCCGCTGGAGGGTTCGCAGACGGGTATTTCGCGGGCGGGTTTGTGCAGATCCCCACCGCCGAAGGGCTCTATGACACCAGGTTCATAACAAGCCACACGGGCGCTGTCGTGGACATCCCTTACCCGTTTGCGGGAGCAGAAGTAGGGGTGGCAGTGGACTTGTACCCAGGGTGTAAGCATACTACTGAGGACTGTGATACTCGGTACTCCAACATACTAAATTACGGAGGGTTTCCATTCATCCCCCCGAAAAGCCCGTTCGGCGGGACACTGGTGTTTTAAGATGCCCCAACTTATATTCTTCATCATATCCGTGGCGTTGCAAATTATGCTTGCCCCGCGACCGCCTAAACCGAAGCCGGCTACTCTTTCTGATTTTGACATCCCTACTTCGGATGAGGACAGGCCGGTCCCAGTGGTGTTTGGTAAGGTCACAATAACAGGGGCCAACGTAGTCGCGTATGGGGATTTAGCTAGCATACCAATAGTAAAGAAAGGGGGAAAGAAATGATTATTACTTTAGTCCATTTTAAATCTATCCCCAGAGCGGATGGAAAGCATGGGTACTGTAACACTGGGGGGAGGAAGTTCTTTTCTCTCCATGGGATGGACTGGAGGGAGTTTCGTAAGAAAGGGCTGCCTGAAGAGGCGTTCCTGAAGACAGGGGACGCCATGGCATTAAAGCTAGTGGAATTCGCGTATGGGAGGTAGCAGCAAGTCTACCGTAGTTGGGTACAAGTACCTGCTGGGGATGCACGTAGTCCTTGGGCACCCGGTAGACTACGTTAAGAGAATTATATTCGCTGACCGAAAGGCGTGGGAAGGCAACGTTTCGTCAGGGGAAATCTTCGTCAACAAGTTGGGGTTGTTCGGCGGGGAGTCCAGAGAGGGAGGAGTCCATGGCATAGTCAGGGTCCTTGACGGGAATGCTAGCCAAGGGCAGGACCCCTACTTGCAGTCCTTTCTCGGGCAGGTTATTCCCGCCTTTCGAGGCGTCTGCAGTTTGGTGTTTGAGAGCTTTTACTTTGGCACCAACCCATACATTAAGGCCCTCGCTGTTCAGGTAGTCCGCACGCAGACTAAGACCAACGGGTCTCCTCAATGGGACATAACCAATGCGGATATAGACGAGGCACTGAACCCGTCGCACCTTATAAGGGAAACCTTAACCAGCACTCAATGGGGGATGGGGTACCCAGAAGGGACGGTAGATGAAGCCACGTTCCTTGAGGCATCCGCAACTCTTAAAGCTGAGTCATTTGGGTTATCAATGATGTGGAACGAGTCCTCCAGTATTGAGGACTTTCTTAGGGAGGTGGTCAACCACATTGACGCCAAGGTCTCAGTGTCGCCCATTACAGGCAAGTGGGAGCTGTCCTTAATCAGAAAGGACTACGTAGTTGCCAACATCCTCGCACTGGACCCGTCAAACATTGTTTCCCTAGATAGCTTTTCCAGGCTGGCCATAGGGGAAACGATAAATGAAGTGAGTGTGATTTACCGGGATCACGAAGACAACAAAGACAAAACTATTACCGTACAGAACCTGGGCAATATCCAGATGCAGGGGGCTGTCGTCCCGTTTAAGGTTCACTACCCGGGGATACCCACGGCAGAACTTGCCATGCGAGTGGCACAAAGAGACCTGTTAGCCAGGTCCACGCCACTTACTAAGGTGAAACTGTCTGTTAACCGAACTGCTGCGGGAATCTCTATCGGGGATGTATTCAAACTAACGTGGCCGAAACTGGGGTTAGTGGACTTGGTTTTCAGAGTGGGGAAGGTGGAGGCTGGAACCATCAATGACGGGACCATTACTCTCGTTGCGGTGGAGGATGTCTTCGGCCTGGCGGATGTAACCTACGCTGGGCAGCAGCCTACTGGGTGGACAGATCCCACAAGCATCCCTTTAGATTTGACAAAGAGGGCACTTGTAGAGGCCCCGTACTGGGACGTCAACATGGACCCAACCACCACCCCAGACTCATACGACCCTGACTTTGGGTTTATTCAGACTCTGGCTGTCAGAACCGCTGGAGATGCTTTTAAGTACGACGTGTTTACAGCGGCCCCGGGGGCCACGTACGTGGACACAGGGGACGGGAACTTTGCCCCTTCGGCACTGCTAGTCGGGGACATTAAGTATACAGAAACGGTGTTAACCTACACCGATTCTGACCTGATTAGTGAAGTCAAGATAGGGGACCACGCGTATATCGGGGACGAGATGGTTAACTTAGTCTCTTTGGACTCGGTGAACAAAACCTTTGTAGTGGACAGGGCCATTTTAGATACCGTCCCCGTCCCGCACGCGGCGCAGGAGCGGATATGGTTTTCCGGGGGCAACTTTGGCTCAGACACTACTGAAAGGGTTGAGGCAGAAGAGGTAAGGGTAAAGCTATTACCTATCACACCCAACGGGCAACTAGAGGAGAGCGAGGCTACCTACGACACCATAATTCTAAACAACAGATACCAACGCCCATACCCACCAGGTAAGTACCGGCTAAACACAGTAGAGTACCCGGAGCTGGTTATCGATTCAGAGTTGACTTTTACCTGGGCGCACAGAGACCGTACCCAGCAGCTCGCTTACTTCAATACTCAGTCAGAGGGGAACATAGGGCCAGAGGTGGGGACGACGTATGAGTTCACCCTTACGACACTCGACCTAACCGTTATACACTCAGAGACTGGGCTGACCGGGACCTCTTTAGTTGTTACCCCGATCTCGGTCGAGGGGACAGTAATTGCAACGATATCGTCGGCGGTTGGGGGGCTACTCTGCACACAGGGGCTCTCCCACACGTTCTTATATTTACCGAGGTATACCCCCTCAACAGACTTTGTAGTAGATTCAGCGACAGGGTATACCCCTTCTTCAGACTTTAATTTAGGAGCTTAAGTGTGAGCTATAGCCAGGAAGTAATGAAGGACTCTCCCCTTTGGTACTGGAAGTTAGATGAAACTTCCGGCATTGTAGCTGCCAATTCAGGGCAAGATAATGTTCCCGGGGACTACACGGGCTCCCCAGCTCTGGGAGTGAAGGGGGCGGTTTACGAACCGGGAAGTACTGGGGTGAACTTCGACACTACCAGTTCGACTTCTTTAGACATAAGCGATGTGGCAGCTTCAGGGGATAAGTTTTCCTTTGAGGTGTGGTACCACTTTCCTCAGACGGACACGGCTAGATCCTACCTGTTTGACTTTGAGACCCCAAGGTTCCTCCTTATTTTGAATGATAGTTCGGACACGGACATCCAACTGTACAAGACTGCAGACGGCCTTAACACTTTGGGAACGACTTTACAGGACGGAAAACCCCACCACCTGGTCTTTACCCTGGACGGAACTAAAGTTGTCCTGTATCAGGATGGGGAGTACGAAGGGGGGATGGATGTAATAGACCCGATAGACCTCTCCGTTTCCCCTCAAAGCAGGGTAGGGAATAGGTATAACGCATCCGGTTCGTCCTCGTCGGCAACTCTTCAGCACGTGGCGATTTACAATAAAATCCTTACTCCAGAAAGAGTTAGGGCGCACTACAGGGCAGGCCGGGCCTGGGGGATGGCACACGAGATCATAAGTCGCTCCCCTAATGGGTTCTGGCCCCTAAACGAAAGCTCAGGGGACGCGATAGATTGGTCAAGAAACGAGAATGACGGGGTCCTGTCCGGGGACATCACTGTATCCGCTCCAGGCCATCAAGGGTACAGCGATGATACTGGGTATACTTTTGCCGGGGTTAATGGTGAGTTAGCAATTGCCCCACCGACGGCTACCACCACGTACTCTTTGGTCGCCATTGTCGTACCTGACAGCGCTACAGGGGAGTACAAAATCCTCGAGGATAACGGGGTCGGGCACTGGTCGATTAAGGACGGAAAGCAAAACCTGAACTACTCTGCTGCGGATCACCTCAGTACTACAGCATTGGCTGCCGGTGAGGTTGCTGTACTGGGGGTCTCAGTCTCAATAGGGGCGGTGAACTTTTACCTGAACGGGGAAGCGGACGGGACTGCTACCTCCGCCCCGGCTCTGAACTTCGAGACCATAAGTGACGCACTCGCATCCTTCGACGGAGTTTTACAAAATGTGGCGATATTCCCCACGTGGATGTCTGCCGTAGACCAACGGGATTTAGCTATGTCTGCCCGGACTTTAATGGAGACCAGGGGCCACCACAAGGTAGTAAGCAACCTATCCCCAACCAACCACTGGCGGCTAGGGGAAGCGGAGGGGCCTATAGCATATGATGAGACGGTAGCCTACAGCAACGGAATTATTAACGGGAACCCGGTTATGGCTACGGCTGACGGCCCGATTCACCAAAGTACCCTAAAGGCGATGACGTTTGACGGCACAGACGACTACGTGCAGACGGCTTCTGCCGGGGTGGCAGGGAGTGCCACCAGAACGATTTGTGTCCTGTTTAAGCCGGCAGCGGTAGGGGCTGTAGAGAAGTTCCTGAAGTACGGGTCTGAGGCTACGGGCACCAGAGTGGCTTTGCAGATCAACGCGGATGGTACTTTTGGGGTAGATTTTTCAGGGGCCTCCGCGAACGGCAGTACTGTGATGGTGGCGGGGAACTTTTACATGCTGACCATGGTCTTTGCTGGTTCTACAGTGAGCGGAACAAACCTGTATGTTAATGACAACGCAGAGACCGAGAGCTATACGAACGGGAGCACCGCGGTAAACACGGGATCCTCTGTTAATATTCAGATTGGGGCAGACACGGCGAACAGCAACTATGCGGCGTGTGACATGGCCGAAGTGATCTCGTTCTCTTCTGCGCTAACCGCCCATCAGGTTAAACAGGTTTACGCCGCAGTAAATTCCAGGTTCGCCGCCGAGGTTTTAAGTTACTCCCCAGTGAACTATTTCAGGTTTGACGACGCGTCAGGGGACGCCGTAGATTTAGGGAGTCTGGGGAATGATGGGGTATGGACGGGTACCCCAGGGTATTCCGCCGTCTCTGAGTACATCAAGAACGAACCGGCAAATACAGGCATGGATGTAGTGTCCGCAGACTCAATGGCTTTCACCAGTGCCGCCGCTTCTACCACCTTCTCCCTCGCCGTGATGGTCACTCCAGATTCAACTGGAGGGACTCGGGAGTTGTTCGACAACGGTACGGACGGGTTACGACTTAACGGGAACAAACTAAGTTACTACTACTCCTCGGCAGAGCATGATTCTGACGCTCCCCTCTACGCTACCAAGCCCTATCTTGTGGGGGTTTCTGTCAACGCTGGGGTCGGAGACCTTAAGGTGAACGCGGGGAAGGTTGCGGATCTAACATCTGTCCCTTCCTTCTCTCCTACCGGTATGTTCGGTAACGGGTATGATGGGATTGCGGATGAGGCGATGGTGTTTGCTGTTGCCCTAAGTACCAAGGAGTGGACGGACATAGTGGAGATGTCCAACTACCCTCCAGCAGTTGTAACTGCATCCTACTCCCTAGACGGGACATTGGAGGAGCCCTACGCCATTGTGGACTGGGTGCTCCTCGCCTGGAAGTTTGACACCGGAGAGTTCATTAGCAGGTCTGTTGTTTCAGGTGAGTCCTTTTCTATTGATATCGGGGTTTTCCAAGGGCCTGTCCTTCTTACTCTTTCTCCTGAAATGGGGGAGATTTGGACACCTTCGGCGCCCGTCGCCATTGGGGATAAAATATACCCAACCAAACCAACAGATGTAAACAGGTTTTTTACCTGCACTGCGAACGGCACTACTTCTGGAGGTGAACCTACATGGCCCACCTCTGGCACGGTGGTAGACGGCTCAGCTACCTGGACGTTTGTTAGTGACTTTGTTCGCCCAAAAACACACGGGCCTTTAATCCCCTCCCTGAACGGATAACAGAGGTGGCAATATGGTATTATCTAACTTTCTTACTCTAACTAATAAGGAAGCATTGTGCCTGAAAATACCCCGCAATACTCCCACTCAGCCCTTGAGATGTTAAGCGAAAGGCTATCCCATCTTGACACAAAAATGGACAAGATAATTGACACCCTAACTCTCCTGGCAAGGATAGAGGAGAAGGTGTTTATACAACAGCAAGCACAGTCGTCATTGCTGGCCAGAACTAATAAAGTAGAGAGGAAACTGGTAGCGCATACAGTGTGTGCCACAGCGTTAGCGGGCAGAGTCGAGAAAAGTGAAGACTCTATTGGGGTGTTATTTAAGGGGATCTCTGTCGTCGCCAGTGCTTTCACTCTGTCTGCCATCGGTATTTTCATGGCGTGGCTTTTTGGAATTCCCCCAGTAGGGTAAAGGAATGGCAGCTCCGGTATACACTTCAGATTTAACAACTCTCATCCCTGACGACTCCAGCACGACGTCTAACTGGGCTGCTATAGGTGGCGGGGCGTCAGGATTAAACATAGAGACAGATTATTTCATTCAGGGCTCAAGCTGCGTCAGCAAGAACGCATTTGCTAACACCACCAAAGGCATGCTGGAGGACACAACCAACACCTCTCTCAATCTTGGAGACCTGGACGCTCTCTTCATGTGGGTCACTCACGCCACCCCCGGCTCGCTAGATACCAAAGCCAACGGGGGGCTGCGAGCCTTGTTGGGTAGCTCAGGCGCCACCTACAACGAGTATTATTACACCGGTTCCGATGAGATAGATTACGGGGCTCCGTGGTTGTGCTTCGTTGTCGACCCTGAGAACGCGACAGCCGACTCCGGCACCGTCACCGCGGCCAACATGGACACTTATGGCGCGAGCGCCAAACTGGTTGGAGGCCCCACTAAAGGGGCACCTTTCGGTATAGACGCTATCAGGCAAGGAAGGAGCTACGACATTACTGCTGGGGATTCAGGGTCCCCGGCTACGTTCACAGGGATGGCCGCGGACAACGACTCTCAGGCTAACCGAAACGGACAGTTCCAAGGGGTCCCTGGGGTTACCGGAGCGTTCACAATGCAGTGCCGGGTAGGTTTCGGTACTGCAGCCACTGCTTCGTTCTTTGATGAATCTAACATCAACGTGTCACTCAACAACCTTGAGCATGTTGGCGCAGCATTTATTGAGTTCGAGGTTATCAATACTGGTACCACTCTAAAGTGGACCAACGTTGCCATCAGCGCTTTGGGCGTGGATACAAAAGGGAACTTCGTTGCTACCAGTTCCCTCCTGATTGAGAAGAATACTTGTACTTTCGTAGGGATGGGGACGTTCTCCTATGACTCTAATAGCACACTTGATGGGTGTGTGTACCGCCAGTGCGAAACGGTCACCCAGAACGGGGCAACCTTAACGGGTAACACCTTCGATGACGTCAGCGGGGGAGTTACCGACAATGTTATGCTCCTTGTAGACGATCTAGCTAAGGTTACCGGCAACTCATTTTCTACAGACCGTAATGGACACGCCGTTGATTTAGGCAATATAACTTCCAATACCACAGTGACGTGGGACAACACTGATACAGGATATGCCGCCGGCTCTACCGGCACGGACGTAGCCAACAACCCGGCCAATGGCGATGAGACGATTCTGTGCAATGTCTCGGCCAGCCAGGTCCTGACAATTAACATTGCCTCTGGCGCCTCAATCCCCAGCGTAGGTAATGCAGGCACCGGCACCGTGGATGTGGTTGCTGGCCAGACAACCCTGACTATTGAGTCCCCCAACGGATCTGAAGTAAGGGTCAAACAAGGTAGCTATACGTTGCAGCACACGCAGGACGTAACCGGCGGGCAAGTAACGTATACTTACACCTTTGCCGCTAACACCAAAGTTACAATAACCGCGGGGGGTTCGGGGCTGATCAGGGAGACTTTGTCCTATACCCTGTTAGCATCGGACGCAACAGTAACATTCTCCCTGGAACCAGACCCTTCCTACCAAACCTAAATAACATGCCCAGGAGACACTAATGGCCAAGATCACTACCAAAGCTAACCTTGTACAGAACTCTAACCTGTTCCTCCACATTGCGGACAAGGGCGGGAGTGATGTGGCCCTGGCGTTTGTCGCAGGGATAGAGTGGACTCTTACTTCTGCTACTGCCGCATGGATCACCACTGGCGGTGCCGACGTCAACGGGGTTATTAACCGAGGGCTAGTAACTGGAGATGTGTTCACTCTGTCTCACACCACCAACGCAGCCAATGAGGGGATTACCGGCACGGTCACTGGGGTTACGGCCACCGTAATAACTTTTGATGAGTTGACTGGGTCTCCGGTAGCAGAGACCGCAGGATCTGATATGAATATCGTCGGTTTCAGCAAGACCTATGAGTTTGTTGAGGCCGGTGCCATGTCTTTCGTAGATGGGTGTCAGGGGATTGTCCTTGCGTCCAAGATGGTAGACATGTGGGACACCCTGGATCTGGACAAGTATGACCGAGCGTTCACCTCCATCGAACCACGCGCTAAATCATTGGCCTCCCTCAATGGTTGGGAGCCACACAACACGGACACAGTAAACGCTATTCGGGATACCGCACTGGAGATTCGGGATACATCTACTGCAGCGGCCCGTAAAATCTACGCCCTGTGGCGCTCAGGTAACCTGAATGACACGGCTGATCAGCTCTACTTCTGGCCCTCCTCTGATGCAGAGCTGACCGCACCTACCTCCGCAGTTATGACTGGGTACATCAACCAGCTGGTTCTGATCTACGATTTGGCAGGCAGTGATAACAGGAACTCGAATGGGGTTAACTGGTTCACTCGTTGTGCCGAGGTTGGCAAGACCATTGTTATGGAGCAGCACGCGGTTAATTACGCTGAGATCATGCCAGTGTCCGCCGCTAACACTATCGATCCTAAGCTGGTTGCCAGTGATGGAACTATTGGTGGTGGTGGAATTTACGCTGACGTCGTGTTCAATCTCGATGTAGATGAGATTTACTCTGGTCTCGTTGATGGTACACCGTACAACTTTTGGGGTTACGTAGAAGGCGACCTTCAGGACAACCAAACCGTCCACGAGAAGATCAATTGGCTATGGCGTCAGGCTACTGATATAAACTTTAGCTCGGTTAACAACGGTACTGGTACTGCGGATGGTCCTACTAAGCGGGGAGATAAACAGTTCCCGCTGACCACCTTCTCTGGTGACGTTTTCACCTTGCTGACGTATCTTGAAAGCTTCAACGCGGCAGAACGAAACAACCTGCGCGTTGTTGATAACATCCCGGTCGAACGTTCCTGGCCTTCGATCCTCACGCTCAGCGTGCAGGCTGCGTCACTGGCTATAGGTGGAACGTTCACCGTGTACCATTCGAGTTCCTTTGGTACTGACTCCGCCACCATCTTTGAGGATGAGGGGGATGTTCAGCAACAGGACATTACCATCGCGGCCAACGTGGATATTGTAATGGCCTACTCCACCTACGTAGTCGGCGGACACACAGCCAACACCCCGCTTGATATAATCGTAGCGTTTAACAGGCCGGGGTTCATTGAACCAGACACGCTGGAGGCCACGCTTAGTGGCACCAACCTGGCGGTCACTATCTCTCCCACAGCTGACCCGTCCTACATAGCGTAAGCTGACAGGGAATAACAACAAGGGGGCGAAAGCCCCCTCCTTTTTTAGCAGGTAGTAGCGATGGCTGAAGACTTTATTCAATCTCCACCGGACAGCAGTGGCAAGCGTGTCCACACGGTAATGGTCAACGACGGGCAGAACGATATCTATACCCCCGTCCACATGGTTGCCGATGGGGTCGACCCTACCCACCGTCAATCGGTAGACAGTGGGGGTTCGGCATTTACTCGGTTCGCCGAGGGTTCACCGGTGTTCGATGCCTTTGGGTTAATGGGGACGAGTGAGCCCAGCCTGATGGGTATCTTCAAGTTTTATGAAGGTACCCAGGACCCTCGGTTCCACAAAATCGTAACCGGTACTGCGGACGCAGTAGACGACCCAGCTCTTGGCGGGACGAAGGTGACAACTGGTACGGCCAATGGGGACAAGCTAGAGTACTATAGTAATCGTCGGTACATGTACCGTCCTGGCTCCACCATCAGTTTAGAGTTCACGATGAAAGCTGGGGATGTGGGCAAAGCAGGCCTCAACCGGCACATTGGATGGTTCAACGACACGGACTACATGGTGTTTGCCTGGGAGGGCACTGATCAATATGTGGCGATCAAGGGGGCGCTTACTGGTGTAGAGGTTAAAGTCCCGCGAGCTAACTGGAGCGGAGATCGCCTGGACGGTTCTGGCGGAGATAATAACCTTTCCGAGGTAACCCTTGACGTTACAAAAACCAACATATGGTGGATCGACTACCAGTTCCTGGGGTCTGGAGTCGTACGCTTTGGTACGTGGATCGGGGGGGTTAAAGTAACCTGCCACGTCATGAACGGGTACAACGCGTTGGACCGGCCTTACCTTTCCGACCCTAACATGGCCTTCGGAGTGAAGCAGGAAAACACCGCACTGGTAGGCTCCACCTCAGAGATGTATGTCTTCTGCGGGGCGGTAACCGGGTCTGGATACCCAGAGTACCCAGTCACCCCTACCAGCCTGTCGGTTAACAAGGTAATTAACAGTACTTCTTTTACCCCTGCGTTTTCAGTCAGGGCTTCCGAGCTATTAGGGGGAACAAATAACCGGTGCCGGCTCAGGCCACTGCATGCTATTTTGATCTCTGACGGAGGGGCGATGGAGTTAAAGGCCGAGTTCAACCCTGTTCTGACTGGGGCAACCTGGACTGAAAGTGCAGACGGGCTGGAGTGGGACCTTGGGGCTACAGTAGCTACCCCCGTATCCAGCTCCCAAGTGTCCGCGTTTATAGGAGCCAACATTCCTTATGAGTTAGACTTAACTTCTATGTTCCCGCCGCACGGGGATGGCCTTTATAGAGGGTGGGACATTACTGAGGCCGGGTACTTTACTGTGTCTCTCCGCCTACTTGCTGCCGGCACTTCCAACGCAGGGGTAGGGGTTAACTTTCAAATTCAGGAGTAATAGTCAGGGTGTTACCTATTGGGTTTAATTTCTGGACAGAGTGGCTTGACCAGGAAAAGGTGGGCTTTGAGGGGGCTACTAAGCGCATCACTGTTAACCCAGGCGTCACCAGCCTGGATATCCGAGAGGATGTCTGGTCAGCTTACGTCAGGTGGAATGACATGCAGAACCGAGGGTATGACCGGTGGGGGATCGTAATGGAGCGCACTGGTTTGGACCCTATACCTGGGGGCCAGACGGGGGATCTCTACTTTCTGGTTAACGGGTGGAGACTGCTTGTCGACTTAAGCATGGTCGCGGTGTCCGGGGTTTTATACTCTCGAGACTTCAACACTGCGTACTATACTGTAGAGGGTGTCGCCCAGTTCCCTGCGACTGTCTCTGCCCTCGTCAATACCGTTACCGTTCCCACCAACATAGTCACCGGTGATCTTGATGCCGTGCCGGCAGCCGTATGGGCAGAGCCAGGCCGAGGACTGACTGAACCGGTTACCCTTGAGACTACTCAGGCGGGCCAGCTTACTGCTATACACCAAGCCAACTTCAATCGCAGGAAACACGATGACACCGCGGATACTATTACCATTTTTGACCTGGATGGGGTCACTCCACTTTACGTTTTCGATGTAGACGATGCGCTTACGGATATCACCCCGCAATGAACACCTTCGGGATAAAGAGGAAGATACACACGTTTGGCCTAAAGCGGCCAGCTTTAGCAGCTGCGTACCATGAGGTACAAAGGTTCATACTGGCCATGGCCAAAAGGATTAATATAGCGGTAGGACGATGAACGGGTACCCCGAGATAGTCAAGTTCAAGCTCAACATGAGCATGCCGGCTGCAGGGTTCCCCTTACGTTTGGAGACCATATCGAAGAATAATGTAAAGGTAGGGCAGGCTTCCCCATCACGGCTTAAACAAGCTGGTGCCCTGGCCTCCCCCCTTTCCCTGGCACAGAAATTTATTGACGACATAGGCGGGTAATATGAGCACTGAAAACGAGATCCATGTAGACGATATTGGCACTGAGTTTTTAGTGACAGTAGTAGATTGTGACACTCTGGACGGCAATGGGGATCCAACCCCCATTGACATCTCGTCTGCCACAATCATGCTTGTCCGTCTTGAGAAGTCAGACAAGGTGGTTATAGAGGGGGCAGCCGCCTTCACTACGGTTGGATCAGGCGGCGCCGGGGATGGGACGGACGGACAAATGAGCTACTTCTCAATTGCCGGGGACCTCGACCTGTCCGGGAATTACCGGGTTCAGGGCCGGGTCACCACCCCAGAGGGGGTATGGAGTTCGTCAATAGAGAAGTTTAAGGTGTACCAAAACCTCTAATATTAACGACAAAGTCTACCCACGGGTCATAGTCACGATGTTATCTGAAGCAGCCATGTCTGAATCACGGTGAGATACAGCGATGATCTGGTCACATTTGGTCTTGGCCACGGACATCGCGAGCATTGAAACTGTCTCTTCCATATCGGCGGTG
>Ga0164315_10001279_pt1 | contig 18920 bp, 11 predicted proteins | sample GuaBasSedimGuay6_FD_113737 | JGI IMG/M metagenome (GOLD analysis project Ga0164315, IMG submission 113737) | Subseafloor sediment microbial communities from Guaymas Basin, Gulf of California, Mexico - Guay6, Core 4569-2, 0-3 cm | ecosystem: Environmental > Aquatic > Marine > Hydrothermal vents... | reverse complement strand
GTAATGTGTATATAATAAATACCTCCTGAAACAGGTACACCGGCAAAGTTTTTAATATCCCACTCTATGCTTGTAGTCTCCTGCATATAATCCTGCTTATCAATATTATTACCAAATTTGACAGGTTGAACACCACCAACATCAACTTTGAATTGCCTGACTTTTGTTCCAGCAACATCAAAAATTGTAATGGTACATTTATTAGGAATATTAGTAATCTTCACTCTTGTATCCAGAGCAACATTTTCATAAGTTGAATATGCATAATATGGATTTGGTACCACATTAACAAAATCAAGATGTTTTTCTACCTCTTCAGCTACATCATATCCCGTGGCTATTTCTTGAGTGCTAAATTCATACATAGGATAACCTCCATTAATATCCATACCAGGATAGACAGTATCTAGAGGAATACTTGAATAATTCCTCTCATAAGGTTTACTAACTCTGATTTTAACTTTTAGGTCACTTGATAGCCACTCGGCTTCAGGATTACTCAAAGGTATACCTGTATACATAATGTATTTATAGAACAATGATTTAATTGGAATAATCAAATAATCAGGACTATATAGTGTATCTAAAATACTTACAGCAGTCCTTCCTGCGTCATAGGCAGGTGATTCGAACACAAAACTTAAACCACCTTCATTAATTGAAGAAGTACTATCATGTCGCATAATGTATACATAATGCTTACCACCAAAAATTATCTCGTTATTAGAGCCTTTAACTAATTCCGAAGTTGGATTAAAGATCATATCACGACCATTTTGATCAACTAACCATGAGTCCTCACCAAACATTATATTTAATCTTTCACCTGTTTCAAGGTTTAGTGCATAACCAGGAAACCACCCCATTCCATGATCACTAATATAATTTGCATCGTTGGGGTTTTCACTTGAACCCTGTCCAATTGTAGCATAGTTGCCATCTTTATCAATTGAGGCATGTCGGCGTAAGGAGAATTTTGGTGCATTACCCTCTGCTAACTCTGCAAATACACTCATTTCCAAAACTGGAACACGTGACCACTTTGATTTATCAGGTGTAAACACAATATCTACACTTGAAATCTTTTTAAGTGGTGAACCTAATTTAGCAATCTTTGTATATGCAGGTCCAACTTCACTTTCCTGATCACTTGAAAAGTCAGTATTATTACCATATGAGGTCATTGTATATGGTGCCCAGGTACCTCCAATTAATTTTTCGAAGTTTTCATCAGGATCCCATGGTTTATTTGGATCTCTAGTCATATCCCAGTCGTTATCGGCAGAACTTCCACCTGTACCTGCCTTATAGGTTCCTGAACGAATCCAGTTGAATGGTGAACCGGGAACATCAAAGTCAGGAACTCCATATAGCCATATCTGTGAACTATCAGCAACTTCAATTGAAGAACTTAGGAATCCATTATTGTCCTGTAGAATATAATATAATGACTGTGAACTTTGGTTATTTCCTACATTGTAAGGACCAGGATAATAAGGTTGAGATATATTTACAGAAATTCCAAGTTCGGTAAATAACTGCTCATTTACAACCAATATACTTGTATCAGAAGAATAAATCTCACCTGAATTAAGGTCTTTCATATACCAGTTTGCAATCAATTTACTGGCAGTATCTCCTCTAATTATCGGATCACCTATTACATCATATAATCTATATGGTTTTAAAGTGTCCATACGAATTTCAAAATCACTGCTTATTACACTTAATGGGTCAATCACACTAACATTAATAGGTCCATTGTTCTTTTTATAAACAGGATTATATGAAATTGGATAGTCGGGACTACCATAAATATTATCAGGTCCTGCAGGTGGTTTAGATAATATCTCTGCAACAGTTTCATCAGTAAATTCAAGAACTGCTCCGCCATTTCCGTTACCAGCAATTCTTGTGATTTGTGGTACATCACCATATTGCCCATTAATTTGAGTTCCATTTACAATTTTATGAGGAACCCCAACATAAGTTTTAATATTTTTTCGCCCTGCCAAATATGGTACAGTTTGTCCTAAATGACCATAAGGTGGAATGTTTGGTAAATATGAAGCATAACTATTATAACCATAAGCTATGGCTAGATAATAATATTGCTTATGATTTACAAGTTGTATATCATTTTCAGCAAACATGTCCTGGGTAATTTTAAATGAATGTGAAATTCCATTATCACCACCTCCTACCATTTCCAGAGGAACATTTGCTCCAAGACTCTCATTATAGGTATAGTTTACAAGTTGAGTAACTCCATTTTTAACATCAAACTGAGCCACTAATCGTGCTTTGTCAGCATCATACAGACTTTCAACACTAACCAATGGGTTCTTTAACTGGAAGATCTGATAACCCTCGAAGAGATAAACAGAATCGCTGCGTACTCCATTTTCGCCACCTGGTAATGGCTGAATAATATTTGGATCAAATTCAGCATAAGACTCATTGAAGTTATTAGAATTTGGTGAGTTGGAAATATAAATTATTAATTCACGGTCAAGTTCACGTATTGCCAAATCAGGAGCATCAGGTCCGTCAATAACTTTAAAACAATTGTCGAACAATGCTTGACACTTATCATCAACTACTCTCAGCAATTCAACTGAAGCAAATGGGCCACCTGATGTAGCATTTGCCCATGGAATACCAACAGTAATATAGTTTACTGCACCTGATTTAAGTGTAAATGGACCTGCAGACTGCATAAAACGTCTGTCGGCAGGAGCATTTGGAGAACCATTGTTTCCTGTTTCTTCAGTCCAGTAAAATCCATTTTGAGTATATCCACCATTTGGTGGTTGTCCTCCGGTTCCCCAATTACACGGGTCAGAATCACCTGGGAACATAAAGTCACACTCAGGACCTACAACGCCTAATGAATAGGCATCACCACCATAAAGCATTTTTGCGCCATTTTTCCATATACCACGGAGGTAGTTATAATATTCAGGTGCTATATTAGGGTCGCCCTGGTTTCCTCCACTATTATTATGATAAACAAAGCGACGCATTCCAAAACGTTCATCATCAACAATATCATTACCAAAGTTAACTCCGTTTATACTTTCGTCACAAATCTGAACATAAGTAGTATCATTATTTATAATGACAGCCTCATATTGTGGATTATCTAAACCGTCAGCATCCATATATGGTCCCTGAAAAAAGTCAACTCCAATTGCAGGAGGTTGCTCTCCATATGATTCAGGTTCATTGTTTCCATCAACAGCAGCACCATTATAACAATACCCTAGTCCTCTTTGAACATCACAACCTACAAAGTCATCAAAAGCGTAACCAAGGTCAGTATCAACCCAGGGTGACATATAAGTATTGGTTAATTCGAAGGTTGATCTGTTAATAATCTCATAACTATAAAATGTCATATTATTAATAACATCGTTGGTAGCAAATGCAAAAGCCTGAGCTCTGATCTCCATTCCAATTGCTGCACCTTGAGTTTCAGTATGAATATTTCCTTTATCATTGAATACCCACCATAAAGTTTGATCACCTTTTATTACCTGGTCGGCAAGTATACTTGTGCCGGGGAGCAATGATCCTTCAAGTTCTTCTTCTTTGGTAGGAATTTTTGTGTGACATAGTTCATTGCTAATATCATAATAAGGATAGTCACCTTGTTCCCAATCATAATCGCCATCTCCATGAATATCATAAAATGGAGCTAGGTAATAACTCTGTCCTTTACTAATATCACCATGAGCTGGCCAATCTTGTATTTCCTGAGGTACACTATATCCATCATCAGGAGTATATGCTCCGGTCTCAGGATCAAATTGTGCAATAAACTCGTCAACCATTTCTCTTGTCATTCTGAAATGTCTATCGTATTCTGCACAAACTGTCTCATCAATTGATGCAGTCCCATCAATAGTAAGAGGTCCTGTCCAATAGTCAATACCAATCTGACGATAACGCAAAGCAGCAAGTTTTAACTGCAAGTTAATATCCTGACCGCCTATCCATAAGGATCCTGAAAACATGGATGTAGCTGAGCCCTCTTTAGGAATAAAGTATTTTGAACCAACACCACCGGGTAGATCCCACCACATATCACCACCAGTATTTATTCTGGCTCTAACATTGTTAACATCAAGCCATTCAAAACCAGCTGCTGGTGCACAACCTGCAGTTGTTTGTTTTAGGTTTGTTCCCTGACTTTTTTCGAATTTATATTCTTCGGCAAAAGTCTGGTTTATCAGGAATAAGCCAAATATGCCTATTATTAATCCTCGAAAAATATTTCTCATGATATTATTTTTTTCTTCTTTCTTCATTTTCAATTAGCTCTGTTTATCTGTTAAAAGTTGAAGATTAAACCTAGCCTGATTTGGCGTGGCATACTATAGTTAAACGGACTGTCAACAAATACACTATATAAATCGTTAAACGATTGTGGGTCGATCTGACTATTTATTTGTCGTTGCCACTCCGGAGCTGATAAGTATCCATCATCATCAGGATTGCCGGTGAAAGGATAAACATTAACAACATTTTGAGTGTTAAGTAGGTTTAGAACCTGGAAATAAACATTCATAAACATACGTTTTTGATTATCACCTGCTTTTGCTTTCGATTTGAAATAAAAATCTTTATCAACCCTTAAATCCATACGGAACTGCCAAGGCAATCTTGATCCACCATATGTTCCTTTAAGTAAGTTAGTCCCACCAGATAGTGGTGAAGTAACGTTAGTTGAAGCAGTATATGGAGTACCTGAACCACCATTGATTGTCAAACTGAAACCAAAATCACTTAGTACATCAACTGGTGTTTTCCCTTTTTTATCACGATTAATTTGTGGCCCATTATACTTTTTACCATTACCAAATCTATAATCAATTACTATATTGAACTGATGTCTTCTGTCCCAAGGCATTGGGAAAGTTGATCTCAGGTTAGGTAAACCAGAAGCAATAAGTGAAGCTGCAGTAGTTGTTGATGCACCTGTAGCATCAGCAAACTGCAAGGTGTATGATGCTCTGAGTCGTACATTATTTGTACGCCTTAGGTCATATTCAAGTGTAAGACCTTTTACAGTTCCAAAGTCGAGGTTATTATAAGAAGTATAATCCTTTGGATATGCTCCTGTAAATCTATACAACTGTATCATATCTCTCATTTCACGATAAAATGTTGTGAAAGTAATTGCAGATGTATTACTAATTTTTTGTTTAAATCCAAGTTCGTAATCAATGGTTTTAGTTGGCCTTAATGAAGGATTGTTGATAGCACCACTGATGGAATTAAAGAAATAATAAGTTGCAGGACTTGAAAACACGTTTGATGTTGGACGCTGCGTTAGTACATCATAGTGAGCAAAAAACAAAGCATCTTCCGAAATAGGGAAGGAGAATGAAATCCTTGGCATGATATTAACCTGTGGGTCATAATCTTTAAATGAGTTCGCGTCTACCGTTTCCTGATCAGGATTTTTTAATAATGGTGAAATACCACTGCCAACATCCAAAACAGATGGGTCCTGAATTTCAACACCCTCACTGTTAAACCAGATATCTCCGTCTCTATAACCAACAATTTGAGATGGGTTATCAACCTTGTCAACGTATACAATATAATCTGAACCTATATTACCAGGATGATCAATTGATCCGCCGCCAGGTAGTGTAGATACTTCCCCAACTGTATAAGCAGGAAACAATAAATAAGGATCCTTCAATACTTTCTGGTTCGCATCAAATCGGTCTACTCGTACACCAACGTTAAAAATCAAATCTTTAAAGGCAAATTTATCTTGGATATAACCTGCAGTATATATAGGTCTAAATGCTCCAATATCGCGAGTAAAGTTTCCTTCGTCATCAGTTTTGTTAAAAAAGTCATCGAATGATGGTTGACCATCAATCTTATTACCTTTATAATCATAACCAAAATACCCAACATAGGCAGCATTTCCACCATTGTTCCATAGTTCGTCAGCAGAGAACATATCTATAGAAAATGCATTCTGTCCAATATTTCCAGTATGCATAACACCATCAGCATCATAATATTCAATTGACCCATCAGCATAATCATAGGAGTCGGTAAGAATAAAATCAAGGCCGTCGGGTGCTAGCCCCATTGCTTCACGTAAGTTTTGATCAAAAGTGAATTGTGATGCACCATCATATCTTCTCTGGTATGAAATGGTATCGATACCTGTAAAATACGGATTGTCTTTGTCCAGTTCCCGAATATGAAAGTTTGTTAAGCCCCTCATATGAGTCCATAAGCCAGTAGGTGCATAATTGATTCCACGATTTACTCTTTGCTCATACTGGAATCCAAATCTAAGTGCATTATTTCCAATATCCAGAGAAGCATCAGCTTTAATATTGTATTGGTCATTATCCCATTTACCATAACCAGTCTGGTTAGTTCCGGGTGACTGATAGAGACCATAAACATTTCTTGGTGCTCCACCATTTAACAAACCTCCACCAAGTTGGATTTGGTCATAGTTCATATAATTCCCGGTAGGATCATCAAATAAATCGTAATAACTATCAGTTATTTGTGCTACGAGAGGATTGATTTCTCTTGCATCCCATGTTACTAATGTGTCAAAATCCCAGGAGTTCAACAGATTTACACCCTCATAAAGATGTCCGTCAACAATTTCATCACCTAATTCATAGGTAGGTGTTTTATAAGTTGAAAACTTTCCAATATAACCATATTTAAATAAATCATCCCAGTGATTAGGGTCACCATACTCACCTTTGTATTTACTGTAGTCGGCCTGAATTGAGTAATAAACGTTTTTTATCAGGCTGGTACTCTCAGGGTCAGTTTTAAATCTTTGGGTAAACTTAATATAACCACGATAAGTAGTACGATTCATCTGTCTGTTCTTGGCGTAATTCAGCATACTTCCTCCATAACTAAAATCATTGCTATGACTTGTATAATAGCTACCACCATGGTAAGGTTAATAGTTTCAGTTGTGCGGATATTAATATTACCAATTATGTTTGCATTGTAATTTGATGTGTTTTTTGAGGTGTTAACATGCTGAAGGTCATCCATTCTAAGAAACTCACCATTAACATAAGTACCACTTTGACCTGGACCTACCGGGCGTAATGGATTTTGTTCAAGATTCTGAAGTACATCATCTTTTGCATAATGATGACCAATTGCTGATGGTCTGCCATCTTTATGGAAGTTAACATCACCCGCTATAAAGAAACCAAGTACTGAGGTTCCATTTTTCTTTTTACCTTTGATTAAAGGCCCCATTAAATTGAAACCTAATCTGTTAGACCCAAAATCATCCAGAAATTCTGATGACTCAAGTTCTATTCCAGCGCCAAATGTACGAGATGGACCTTTAGTAGTTACGTTAATAATACCTGAAGTAACATCGCCATATTGCGCAGGTACACCACTTAAAACAACGTCAACCTGCTCAATGGCAGACTGCGGCACACTGGAGTTACCAATTACTCTGATACCGTCAATAAACATTGCTGTGGCATCACCACGGGCACCACGTACACTACCTCTTTCACCATCTTGTGAAAACACACCACCTACAGTTGTAGCAACAGCATTTGCGTTACGGTTAGGCATTTTTGCAATTTCCTCAGAAGTAATAGAAGCCCCTGTCGCCGTTTCATCCTTTGAAATCAATGGGACAGAATATTCGAGAACTTCAAACTCTTCCAGAGTTTCAGAGGTGGAAGTCATGAGAATATCATGAAACCTGATTTTATCAGCGGCAATTGGAATACCTTGTGATATAACAGTTTTATAGCCAACATAGGTGGCTTTTAAATCATATTTTCCCGGTGGGATGGGCTTAATCGAATAGTTACCATCAAAATCAGAGGTTGTCCCTCCAACCTGAGTTCCATTGTTATCAAGGATAATATTTGCAAATGGAATAGGTTCTTTCGTGTCCTTGTCAATTACTTTACCTTGCAACGCACCTTGCTGAGCTTGTAGTAATAGCCCTGTTGTAAGTATTAAGCCGAACGTTAGGAGTAAATTTCTTATCATACTCTGTTAATTTTATAATCTATAAAAATCCTGCACAACTAAAAATCGGGTAAATTTACTAAAATAGTAATCACCTTACTTATTTAAATAATAAAATGTCAATAAGATGGCCTATTCAGTATTTCAGAATATATGACCGCTTTCTTAACATTAAATCGTGATTTTTTTCTCTTTTTGACAGGTATATCGTATTCCTTCCCAAAAACTCTGTCATTTTTATTTACGTCTGAAGATAAGACTTCTTTTTCTTGTGAAAAGTTGCTATCTCTGTTCGAATCATTATGTGAAAAAATGTCTGCTGTTGTTTTTAATTCCGTTTTTTCATCAACTACAACCTTATCAAACAATGCTTCTTCTGATTCCGTTTTTATATCCTCATCCTGAAAAACGATTTCATTTTCTTGATTAATATCAAGAAAACTACCAAGAAGTTCCTCAATCGCCGACTTACCTTTTTTCTTCTCAGTATCAGGATTTTGAGATTTTTTCTTTTTTTGATTTCCCTTGTAAATAGAAAAGGCTACCCAAACTAAGCCAATCATTACATAAAGAAAATCTTCAAAGGAACCTTTAACTATCATTTTATCAAAATTTCAGTTGATAAAAATAGAAATTTAATGCATATAAACAGCAAGCATCTTCAATGAAAATAAAATTGAATGAATAAGGATTGGTTAAAAGTTTGAAAATACTTGAAAATCAGTTTTTAAGGAGTTATTAAAAACAAAGCTGAATGATTATAAATTATTTTTTATTCCTCAATAAAGCCATTATTTCAAAACTTGTAAATACAAAATAGTATGAAAAAAATGTAAGCATAAATGAAACGGCATCTTCATTATATAAGTAGGAATAAGTAAGAATAATAATAAGAAAGAAGATTAATTTTCCAAAATTAACAAGCATATAGGCATTGGCAAATCTGCTTAAACGGTTTTCCATTGATTTAGACAGCATCCAGAAAATTCCAAGAGTGATTAGATATAATGCTATAAAAATAAATGGGTAGGCCTGGGAAATATGAATTTTGGGGATAAAAAAATCTATTATAATGCTTAACGCTAGAATAATACCTGCTAAAATTGAAAATTGTTTGAAAAAAATATTAAAAGTGGTCATGGCGGAATACTTTTTTTTGGTTATTAGTCAATGGTCATTGTATATTGGTAATTGTTCACTTAATTTGTAAAGTGCCCTCGTTGATTATTAATATTTTATTTCTCTTTGAATAAACCTCTCATACCATAAATAACTGCAACTATCACACTTAAAATTGTCAGACTAACGGTAAATACTGGAAATTCCCAATTAACATATTTATCAATTTCTCTACCTCCAAATGCTGCTCCAACAATAATTACAATCATTTGGATTCCTAATGAAGAGTATTTAGCATAAAACTTTAGAGAGTTATTATTATCCTTTTCCTTTGACATCTTTTTTGTTAGCCGGAGAACTCAAATTTTCAGAAATCATCTGGCAACTACCTGTGAACTTAGCTCCTGGTTCTATGGAAATCTGTTTTGTAGTAATGTCACCAGAGAAACTTGAAATCTCTTTCAATACTATGAGGTCACTAACTGTTGTTTTTGCAATAACTTTACCTGAAACATCTGCATTTTTACAGATTATGCTTCCTTCAATTCTGGCTGATTCGCCTACAACTAATTTTCCTTTGGTAATAATATTTCCAATCAAATTGCCATCAATTCTTAAATCACCGTCGGTTTCAATATCACCCTTAACCACTGTTCCCTTTGAGATTAAATTGTGAACATTAGTATCACCGTTTCCAATATTTGATTTTTTCATTTTATTTTGGTCGATTCTTATAAACATAAAACTAGTCTCTTTGATAGTGCTTTTCAAAGAAAATCTGATAATCGTCAATGTTTTTTTCGCGATAAAATAGAGGATAGTTCGTTGTTGAAATTGGAAACAAGAAGTATTCATCATCTTCAACTCCTGAAAGCACATATTTATCATTATTCAAAGCTGCATAATAATTTAGTGCTTCATCTTTGTTTTTAAAGTTGCCAACAGTAATAATTGTATTCTCCTTATTTAACATTAAACTCTTAGTCTTCAGTCTCATTAAACTAAAATACTTGCCATTAAAATCAGATAATCTAATTTTCAATGGGTTTATTCTTACCTTTTTATTATCGACTACAAACATAATAAAGTGGACTTCATTTTCCGTAAAAGTATAGATAGAAGGTTTTTCCTTCACTCCAGTCGAATCTCCTTCCATTTCAATATCAGCAGGGTCACCAAGTCCGTATTCCAACTGAAGGACTTTTTTAAGTGCTTTTGCACGAGGAATAACAGGGCTTGTTGGGTAAAGTGCTATTAAAGTATCAAGTGAAGCATATAAGGTGTCCTGAGTATCAACTTTTCCCAGTGAAAGAGCCCTTAAATACATAAATCGTGGTGTTATTGCTGTATCGTCAGGATAAAGTTCAATTCCTTTGTTTGAAAATGAAATAACTCTATAATATTTTTCGTCTTTGAATGCTTTATAAGTTCTCATATACAAATCTGAGGCTTTTTGTAATTCAGCTTCAAGTTGTGTATAATAATCTGGATTAATAATTACTTTGGCAATCAGGCTTTCAGGGTAATTTGTCAAAATCAGATTTTTATAATAATCCATTTCTCCAGTATTGTTTTGCCCTTTATAAATTTTATAAAGAGCATGCCATGAATCCAGTCTGTAATCATTTTCCGGATACCTTTCCTGAAACTCTAAATATGTTTCTGTGGCATTAATAATATCATTTAGTTCCATATAATATATAAAACCCAATTTACTATATGCCTCAATAATTAGTTTATCAGATGCCTCTATTTTATCAGGGGTATTTGGAATATCAGCAAGATAAAAACTTCTATCTCTGGGATTACTGGAAACATTTGTAATTCCTGTTGAGGCTGCTGTATCAGATTCCAAATCTTCCTCTTCATCAGGCATTGACATCATCATCCTTTTGTCGCTTAGTCGCCAGTTATCTTCCAGTTTCCTGCTTCCCCATTTCTTTTTAAATTCAGAATAACCAAAACTAAGGGCTGTAGTATTATAAAAATACCATTCTCCACTTCCAAGACTTGTGTTTTGTTTGCCACCACTATTCATGTCAACAAACTGAGTGCCTCCTTCAGCAAGGTATTCTTCCTCTTCTCTTTTCTTTTCTTCGGCCGCCATATACTCTTCTATTTTCTTGTCAATAAAGGCAAAAAGTTCAGTAGTATCCATTCGTGCCAGGGCCTGTAGACTATCCTGTATTTTTATGGTTTGTGCTTGTGTTACTAAAACTGATAAAACTCCTGCCTTATGACTAATCGCCTCATAATCAGGGTAATCAGTTGGTAATGAACTTACGGCTGTATCATAATAAGCCTGTGCATATACATAATTGGATCTTTCAAAAAACATGTCGGCAACCTCCAAAGAAGATTTTGTTTTTTGTATATTATTATTTGTGCTGTGGCTAACAGATAATTGTAAAAAGTTAATTGCAAGTGTGTCGTTTAAATCTTTCTTGGCAACTTCTGCAAGGGCATAATAAATCTGATCCTGAAATTCTTCATTCCTTATTTCTTTAAGCATTTTATTCAAGATCTTATTGATCTCTTTGCTATCACCAGATTCTGAAGCATAGGTTTCGGCCATATTCATTTTAGCCTCAAATGCCATCTCATAGTCCGGGTTTCTCTTAACAACACGTTTAAAATAATATGTAGCAGTATTTAGGTCACCTTCCATTTGGTTTAACTGTCCTAAAATAAATTCTACTCTTGTTATAATGTCTTTTTTCTTATTAACTTCAAGTGACCTTTCAAGATAGGGGTATGAATTGTAATATTGTTCCTGAGCAATATAAAAGTCTGCTAATATAAGAGGAATTGTTTTTTCCACATCCACAGGAAAATCGCTGGCATCAAGTTTACTTTGTAAAAGGTTTATAGTAGCCTCTGCTTTTTCGTAGCGCTCTGATTCTATATGTGTTTTGGCAAGCCATAAATATGCCTCATAATGTATTGGCTCGTCTGGATAATTTTTGGCTACATAATCAAACACACGCCTTGCACTTACAAAATCATGCTTATAAAAGTGTGCTTTCCCCATCATTAGATAACTATCATCTATCCACTTAACCTGCTCTTTTCCACCAAAATACATTCCGTGGCGCTGAATACCTATGGAAGCCTTTTTAATGGTTCTATCCATTTTAGGGTAGATCTGTTGAGCTTGCTTTTTATCACCATAGTTATATACCCTTAAAACCTTAGAGTAATTTTCTATAACACTTTCCTGCAATGTTCTTTCTCCTTCCTCAAGGCTCATCATTCCATTCCAGTAAACATTATAATGACAGGTGAGATTATGATAGGCCCTTCTGGACCAACCATTTTTTTTCGTGGAACAAGCACTGACGGAAATTATGAATCCCAGAACCAGTAATCCAACGATAAAACGATATTTTTTACTGATATTCAATTTAAATTTTTCTTAATAACTAAATTCAGCACAAAATATTACTGAAAGAGGTGCAAAAATAAGAAAGATGTGCTTAATGATCGCAATTGATTAAATGTTTAATTTTCTTGCTTTCCCACCTATAAATATTAGTTCGAACTTAGGTTATAAAGTCCTATTGTGAAAAGCCGTAGTATCAATAGATCGTTCAAGACATATAATGTAATTCAGTCAATTAGTTTTTTATGTAGGTTTGTGTTTTAATTAAATTCAATGGCCAAGAAAGATTCTGATAAAAAGTGGTTTTATAAATTGAGGTCTAAGTATCGTATGGTCATCTTTAATGATGAAACGTTCGAAGAAAGATTGATATTCAGACTTACCAGAATGAATGTGCTAAGCGTGCTGGTTAGTTTGAGCATTATTTTTACAGGACTTACTTTTTTACTTATTATATACACTCCAATAAAAGAATATATCCCCGGATATTCAAATATTTATCAACGGGAATCTCTTATTAAATTAAATATTATGGCCGATTCTCTTAAAAAAGAACTTGAGCGTAAAGATCTTTTTTTTGAAAATATTAAGCATATCATGGAAGAAAAAGAATTTGAAGAAATTCCTGAACCCCATAAATTAAAAAATAAGGGTTATGATACTATAATATTAAAAAAATCAGCACAAGATAGTTTGTTAAGGCTGGAATTCGAAACTCAGAATCTTCATAATTTGTATTTCTCTGAAGCAAAAGAAAACTCAGGTCAAAATACTGTTAGTATACGCAATCTTAATTTTTATACACCTGTTGAAGGCATAGTAACTTCAAAGTTTGATTTAAGTAAGGATCATTATGGGATAGATATAGTGTCGAAACATAATACCGCTATAAAGGCAATTTTAGACGGTACGGTTGTTTTTTCAGGATGGACACTTGAAACAGGAAATATTATTGCCTTACAGCATAAGCAAAATATTATTTCTTTTTATAAACATAATTCTGTAATTCTTAAGAAAGAAGGGCAGTTAGTAAGTGCCGGAGAACCAATTGCCATAAGTGGAGAGTCGGGTGAAATGACAACCGGCCCTCACCTGCATTTTGAACTGTGGCATAATGGAGTCCCTGTAAACCCTGAAGATTATATAATTTTTTAAGGGTAAAATAAGTTGGTGTGCATTAAAAATTTAGTTTGAAGGATTAAATTTAGAGATATTTAAATTTCATAAACCGATGTGCTTTATTAAAAAGAATAAAAATGGATACTGCTAAAAACAAAAAAGTAATATTATCAGCATTGTGGATTTTCGCTACGTTAAACTACCTGTATTGTGATGTTTTAGGATTAATGGATTCTGTGTTACTGAACCAATATTTAATAGGTGAAGTAAATGGGATGACTGTGGATCAAAACTTTTTATTGGCAGGTGCCATATTAATGGAAATTCCAATTGCAATGGTTCTACTTTCACTAATATTAAAGTATAAAGCAAATCGTTGGACAAATATTATAGCAGGTTCTATTAAAACAATAGTAATGATTCTGACAATGTTTGTTGGGCCAACCTTATACTATATATTTTTTGGAACAATAGAAATTGCCACAACAATATTTATTGTATGGTATGCGTGGAATTGGTCCGAATCGAGTAATTCTTTAGATGAATAAAAGTAATGATTAATAATAAATACGTTGCGACATAAAAGTCGCCGAGTGAAATTTTAAACATATGCATAAGACATACATAATAATTATTTTTGCGTTTTTAGGTGTTTTTGGAACTAGTTTAAACGCACAGAGCAAAAAGGATTTCAAACAACTTGATAGTTATATTTCTAAATATGTAGGTGAATTTGGAATGCCCGGTTTTGCAGTTGGAATTATTAAAAATGGTGAAGTTGTTTTCATGGAAACATATGGTGTTAAGAATATGGAATCAGGTAAAAAGGTAGATGAGAATACTCTCTTTGGGATTGCGTCTTGCTCAAAGGCATTCACTGCTGCTTGTATTTCAATTCTTGTTGATCGGGGTGATTTAAACTGGAAAGACAAAGTTGTGGAACACTACCCTGAATTCAATCTTTACGATCCTTATTTAACAGCAGAAATGACTGTAGAAGACCTCTTAGCCCATCGTTCAGGATATGAAACTTTTGATGGCGACTTGATTTGGTATGGAACAGATAGAAGTACTAGTGAAGTGGTTGAAAGGTTTAAGTATCGCGAAAACCCTTACAGCATGCGTGAACAGTTTGGCTATTCAAACTTGATGTTTATTGCTGCTGGTGAATTAATAGAAAGTGTTACAGGGCAAAGTTGGCCAGAGTTTGTTGAGGAAAATATTTTAGATAAAATTAATATGGAATTCTCCACAACAACCAACAAAGGATTTGAGGATAACAAAAATGCGGCCTGGCCCCATATAGATGGAAAATCTATGGATTTTATAAATTACGATAATATAGGTGCTGCCGGCGCCATTAATAGTTCTATTAAAGAGATGATGAACTGGGCAAGTTTAGTTCTTGATAAAGGTAAACTTGGGGATTCTACAATTTTCTCTGAAAAGAATTATTATAAAATGGTTTCTCCATATACAGTTTTAAATGCAGGTAGAGCCGAAAAACAGGGAGGTTTACATTTTTCTGCCTATGGGCTTGGCTGGTTTCTAAAGGACTTTAAAGGAATGAAAATAATAAATCATGGAGGAGGATTACCCGGATTTCACTCAAAGGTTGTAGTTGTACCTGAAGATAGTCTGGCCTATGTTATTCTTGCCAACCAACTTTCTGCTCTTGTGCCAGCAATTGATAGAAAGGTTCTGAATTTCTTCTTAGATAGTTCTGATACCATTGATTGGGCAAGCAAGTATTTGACATATGAAAATGGGCAAAAAGAAAAACAAGTTAAAATTTGGGAGCAATTTGAAGAAGACAGGGTGAAAAATACAAGCCCTTCATTGTCTGACTCTGCCTATGCAGGTATTTATGAAGATAAAATGTATGGAAAGGCAAAAATTGAAATTAGTGAAGATGGTTTGTTGATTACTCTTCTCCCAACAGCAAAACTATTTACCAGCAAATTGGAGCATTGGCATTACGAAACATTCAAAATAAAGTTTAATGATCCTTTTCTACCTGCTGGTTTTGTTACATTTAGTATCAATAGCAAAGGTGAGGTATCAGGCTTTAAGATAGATATGGATGCACCTGATTTTCACTTTCATAAATTGGATTTTATTAGGTTGTAGTTTTTATTTGGAACCAGCAACCAGTAACAGTTAAATCCACTTATACATCACTTCATCCATTAGTGAGTGGGTTGTAAATTTCATTTCGGTGAGTTCCAATGCTACTAAATTACCATAACCTGCCCTTAGCTGAATATAAACACCATTATCAATAAACTTGAGTCTGATGAGTTAATTGCTATATCAATAAACTCATGGTTCACTGGAACATATCCGTGAATTATTTTCTTATGGTTAATTTTCTCCGGAATAATTTTAAAAGCGCGTGCTCAGATCATTGCTCGTTTGTCCTCAAATGGGTCTTCATTATTGAAGTTAAGTCCTGTATGCATAATAATAAACTTATCTAGTTCAACATAATACTTTAACTCCTTCATCCAATTGATATATATATCCGGAATATCTTTTGGCCTCTCGGCATCAAAGTTTTCAAGAGTTTCTTTTCCACCATATCTCTCCCATTCTTTTTGAGTTTTACCTTTGGAATGAAATCCTAGGAAGCCTTTACTTTTCTTGTCTTCCTCTCAGGCTCTGATACAGTAGTCTTCATGGTTTCCCATGAGGCAGGTAATATTAAAATCATTTTCCTGCATAGCCATTATATAATCAATAACACCTTTGCTATCAGGACCCCTGTCGATATAATCTCCAATAAATAGAGTTCGTCATTTTTATTGGGCTTAATCTGCGATTCCATAAGGTATTTCAGAGTTAGCGCACAGCCATGTATGTCAGGAATAACCCATTTTTTTATCATCTTGTACTTTTATTTTCTTTGCAATCGATTGCCATGGGCAAACTCATAAATCTATTTGAGGTTTATAAATTTTTTTAGGCTTTCATTAAAAAATAAATATACTCAAATATCTTAAAAGCATATTTTTGCAAAGAATTAATATTAGTAATTTCAATTTACATCATGAGTAAGAAAAATATAAATAAACTATTACTAATTATCTTAGATGGTTGGGGACTTGGTAATAAAAGTAAGAGCGATGCCATTTATAATGCTAATACACCTTATTTCGATTCACTAATGGAAAACTATCCCAATTCTGAGATGTATACCTGTTGTGCTAATGTAGGACTACCTGAAGGTCAGATGGGGAATTCAGAAGTAGGGCATTTAAATATTGGTGCCGGTCGTGTGGTGTTTCAGGATCTGGAAAGAATAAATAATGCCATTGCACATGATTTTCTAAAAGATACTCCTCAATTAAATATTGCATATAGTAATACTTTACACAGCGGTAAGGCACTTCATTTTATAGGCTTGCTTTCCGATGGTGGAGTCCATTCAATGAACAACCATCTCTACGAATTAATAGATATTGCCGAGGCAAAAGGTCTTGAGAAAGTATTTGTTCACATAATTACTGATGGTAGGGATACTGACCCTAAAAGTGGAATAGGATATATTAAAGAGTTAAACAAACACCTTAAAGGGAGAAAAACAAAGGTGGCATCTTTAATTGGCCGTTATTATACAATGGATCGTGATAAACGCTGGGATAGGGTAAAACTGGGTTATGATTTAATGGTAAATGCCAAAGGCGAAATGTTTGAAAGTGTTGCGGATGCTATCAGTGTTTCATATGAAAATGGGGTAACAGATGAGTTTATAAAGCCGGTTGTAATTACTGAGGATGGTAATCCTGTTGCCACAATTAATAATGGCGACACTGTCATTTGTTATAACTTCCGTACCGATCGACTGAGGGAAATTACCCAGGTTCTTACTCAGGAGGATATGCCTGAACTGGGAATGAAAACCCTTGATCTTGATTATTATACAATGACCAACTATAATAAAAAGTTTAAAGGTGTTAATGTAATTTTTGATAAAGAAGATCTTAAAAATACTCTTGGTGAAATAATCTCAAAGAGCGGACTAAAGCAGTTACGAATTGCAGAAACGGAAAAATATGCCCATGTAACATTTTTCTTTTCAGGTGGCAGAGAAGATCCATTTAACAACGAAAACCGCATTATGATAAATTCGCCAAAAGTAGCTACCTATGATTTACAACCTGAAATGAGTGCTTACCTTGTAAAAGATGCCCTTGTAGCAGATTTGAAAAAGCAGAATAATGATTTTGTTGTGGTTAATTTTGCCAATGGTGATATGGTTGGTCACACAGGTATTTATCCTGCAATATTAAAGGCAGCAAAGGCGGTTGATTCCTGTATTGAGGAAGTGATTGAAACAGCAAAAGTTAATGGTTATACTGTTTTGCTAACTGCCGATCATGGTAACGCTGATTTTGCAATTAATGATAACGGAAGTGCGAATACGGCCCATTCACTAAATCCGGTACCTTTTGTTTTAATTTCTGATAAACTTAAAAACGCAAAACTGAAGGACGGAATACTTGCTGATATTGCACCAACTATTCTTCATCTTATGGGAATTGAAAAGACTTCTGAAATTACTGGAAAGGTATTGGTTGAGTAGTTTAATCATAGAATACAGGATGACAACGATAATATACTGACCAGGACAGCGTAGTCCAAATGTTACGCTGAGAATGAGTTTTGTAGTTTGTTATCTTTCCCACGTTCCCATAAGTTCCTATCTTTGCAATAATGCAGTTTAAAACTCCATACATTGCTAAATTGGTTTATCCATCGTTGGTTTGGGATATGCCATCTGACGATAATAAAATTTATATCACTTTCGATGATGGCCCTGATCCTGAAGTTACACCCATTGTACTGAAAATGCTAGATGATTATAATGCCAAAGCCACTTTTTTTTGTGTGGGTGAAAATGTAAATAAGTTTCCTGACACTTATGCCCTTTTGAAACAAAATGGACACGCTGTTGGTAATCATAGTTACAATCATTTTAATGGCTGGAAAACTCCCAATAGGGAGTATTATAAAAATATTAATTTGGCCGCCGAACTAATCAATACTAAATTATTTCGACCACCTTATGGAAGAATAAGTCCTTCACAGATTAAGCATCTTAAAAAGGAGTTTCGAATAATAATGTGGTCCGCATTGAGTTATGATTTTGATACAAGAATTAGCAAGGAGACTTGTCTTGATTTATCAATCAAAAATTCAGTTGCCGGAACAATTATCGTTTTTCATGATAGCCAGAAGGCAAAAGTGAAGATGTTGTATGCCCTTGAGGGGTTTT
>Ga0164315_10001278_pt1 | contig 18923 bp, 16 predicted proteins | sample GuaBasSedimGuay6_FD_113737 | JGI IMG/M metagenome (GOLD analysis project Ga0164315, IMG submission 113737) | Subseafloor sediment microbial communities from Guaymas Basin, Gulf of California, Mexico - Guay6, Core 4569-2, 0-3 cm | ecosystem: Environmental > Aquatic > Marine > Hydrothermal vents... | reverse complement strand
TCAAATTGAGGATTCTATTACGGATACTTTAGAGCTATTCCAGAAGTACAGACCCAAGGAACAGTATATCTCCGGTAGTTATAGTCGCGGTCACCATCTTGTGAATGCCCCTGAGGGTACACTGGGTGTAATGGATGTAGACTTTGTGCGTATGGAACACTTAGACTACAACTCGCTAGAGGGTAGTTTACTCTATGACCCCTTTTACTTTCTATCTTCCGGGGCTATGTCGGGTATTGATGTCCAGTTGTATGACTTAACCCGTCATTGGATTGAAATTATTGGCAAAGAGTTCGGCGCTGAGGAGGGATATCTGGTTATGGATAACTACGATATCTTTCTTCAAATCCCAGGAGAATTTAAGGTTTCTATTCTTTGGGGTATGCCCTACGATGACCAAACAGCAATCCCAGTAAACTACCACCAGTTATTCATGAAAATGGCCTTAGCCAAATCCCAATACTTATTAGGTCTTATAAGATCTAAATACGCGGGTGTTCCTGGGGCAGGAGGTCAAATTCAACTAGACGGTGAATACCACCGGGAGAAGGGAGCAGCAGACGAAGAGAAATACACAGATGAATTAATGCGTATTTCTCCTTACTACGTTCCTACCATAAGTTAAGCCTATGTCTCCTACTTTTACTTGCGAAGGTGACCGGAAGTTTCTCGAAGGTATAAACGAGGAAATGTACAAGTTGTATGTGTACGAGGTTGATGTATATAAGCTCAATTATCAAACCGGTACAGAGAATAGACTTTATCACGAGGATATTAACCGGGACATTCTAGACGTTCCTCATTTTACTATGCAGGCACATATTAATGTAGAGGATAATGGCTTAGCTAACCTGTATAAACAGGGCCAACAAATTGACCGACAACTCTGGATGTACACCAGCCGGAAAATAGTAGAAGAGGCTGTTGCCGCTGCTGGTCTTGATCCTATGGATGATGTCCCAACAGATGGGGATGTTATTAAAGTCCAGGGAATACTTTGGGAAATTATTACTGTTGACCCCTGGGGTTACACAATGGGTCAAAGTTACTACCCTTTTGAATACCAGTCTGTCATTGTTCCTTGGAAGAGGTCTGGTACTCCCAAAGATGATACTTACCAAGAGTTTAAGCGTAATTAGTATGGCTATCCACACTCTTGCTCCACGTATTAGACAGGGGGTTAAAAAAGCCCTTAAAAAAATAGGTATATTTAAGCCCTCTAAACATAAACCGCATATATCCTTGAGCACAATCAGGGGGGATTGGGGAGTAGAGGGGTTAGACCAGAGACTTGCAGAAGAATTTGCTGATGACTTAAAAGCTACTATAGAGAGACAAATTATTACCTGGGTGCCCCTAAGTAAACCTTATGCCACTCGAAAAAGAATGCTTGGCCTAGATCCTAGGATACTTATAGCTAAGGGGACGTATGTTAGATCTATAAGACCAGAAAAGCAGTTGGATGGTTCTTGGCAGGTAGCGGTGCCTAACACCCCTCTTAAGGTTGGTAGTAAATACACCCTTCAAGATTTGGCAAGGTGGTTAGAATTTGGGACTAAAAGAATGCCCGCACGCCCACATTGGAGACCAACAACTAATCTTTGGAAAACAAAGGTGTACCAAACAAAACAACGACTTAGGTTTGATCTAGAACAAGAATTCAGAAACGCAGGATTTAGATAATGCAGCACTACACTCCCGATAGATTTGAGGAATACAAACACTCAGTAGATTCTGAGCGGGTGGAGAATTACGACTGTATCTATATTCACGATGCCGCAGTCATGAACAAATTTTCTTTTTGGTCTTTAATACAGGATAAAGACACAAATAAACTAGTAGAAAAAAGAATTCCTCAAGTATTTGGTACGCCTAGGCGTGAATGGTCTGTTTCCGACGTTAACAACCCTAATTCCCAAGAAAGAAGAACAGCAATGGAATGGGACGGAGACTATGACCCAACTCAGCTAGAGCGTATTGTATACCCCTCTGTTGCTGTGACAAGGATAGGGACTGTATTCGACCAGCAACGGTGGACATACACCCCGTGGAGAAAAATTCTTTATTCTTCAGACTTAAACTTAGCTTTAGAGGCCAACTTTCCGCTACCCTATACCTTTTCTTACCAATTTGATTTTTGGGTGTTAGAACAACAACATCTTAGTATGATGATGGAGCAGTGGGCTAGACATTTCTTCCGCCCAACTATTCCCATGGATGTTCATTTTCCTTACCCGTGGGGGGTGCAAAATGTGCATGTGCAGCAAGAGGGGTCTTTTAACAACACTTCTGTACTAGAAACTGGGGAAGAACAACGGGAGCTTAGGGGAGTAACTACACTAAATGTTATGGGTTGGATTCCCCTTCCTTACAAGTGGATTAGAACGGTACAAAAGGTAACTGTTGACCTTATTGAGGAAAGTTCACAAGAAATAATCGAAATCATGGAAACGGAAAGAGCGGATAAAAAAATATTTAAAGAGACAGGGGATAAGGATCTAGTCCTCACTTGGAAGTAAATTATGGCATTAAAATTTTGGCGTCCTAAAGCAAGAGGTTTAAAACACCTAGAGAAAACAGGATTTCGACTACGACGGGGTACTAGGGGACCTTCTGGGATGTTTCATATGGCCGCACCTAAAAAAGAGTGGACAGTGTCGCTCTTTGGTAGCCTCAACGCTAGAAAAGGAACAGTTAAGGACAAAAATATGAGTAATGATATGCTAAAAAAGGTAACCGAGGCCGTAAATAAAAACAAGAACAAGGGAGATAATTTCCAACAGCGTATTAACGCCCTACCCGGACCATCAGCGAGGAAACCAAACGTGTCTAGAACAACTTTTTACAATGATGAGCACTTAACAAAAGAAGATATTGATGCCTTTATTACGGGGCAAATAAATGAAATGACCTCCGCGAATGTCGGAGTAGTTAATATGCCTCTAGGGGGTCGCGGGGATTTTAATACTAAAACAGATCCGGCCTTTGCCGGTAGAGTTGGGTTTGCCGATAGACAAAAGAAAGAAAAGTCATTGAGAGACATTTATAAGGTCTAATAGGCTTTATTACTTAGGAGGATTTCCTATGCGTTATAAAATTATTGGCTTATCTAAGGCTATGCGGTCTGTTTTCATTTTTAAAAAGCAAGCCGATGGTTCTAGAGTATTTGCCCAACGACCAATTAGAAAAGGTATTTCATTCGAGATTGCAGAAGAAGAGATGTCCTTCCATGTAAAAAGATTAGAAGTACGTAAGATCCTGCGTATTATTCCTATTGAAGACGAGAAACCCGTAGTTATCGCAGAACCCAAACTACCGCCAGTAATTCTAGAACCTACTATCGAGGTTATGGAAGAGGCTCCGGCTGTAGTAGTAGAAGAAGTTGAGAAGAAGTCATATAAACCTAGGAAGAAGAAGAGAGTTGTTGAAGAAGACAAGACATAGTTAAAAAATTTAGGTAAGGAGGTTCATTATGTCTGTATATGTTAGCCCTGGAGTGTATGTTCGAGAGATTGACCTTTCTCTGTATGTACCCGCACTGTCCACTACAATCGTTGGTATGGTTGGCCGATCCACTCGTGGTCCGGTTAATGAAAAAACTTATATCACTAACCAGCAGCAGTTTGTCGAGGTCTTTGGTCCTCCAGACGACACTGTAGGTTTTGAATCTTATGCTGCTTTGCAGTACTTACGCAGAGGTCGCCAACTATGGTTTGTCCGTGTTGTTGGTGAATCCGCCGCTCCCGCAACAGGCACAGTAGATGCCCTAGGCTTAACTTCTGTCTCAGCAGAAGTTCTAGGTACGGGGGATACTTCAGAAACAAACTTTGATCATACTCTAGTGGGTTTCCCTGTTGTTCCGGGTACAGTAGACATTACTGCTACCGTTGCTGGCCCACTCCCCTACACCGCCACTGATAACGGTACTGGTGGATTTACTGAGACTACAGGCTCACCTAACGCGGCTCTAGATACTGCCGCTTCTACTGTTGATTATGCTACTGGGGATGTCCACTTAGTCTTTAAGTCTGGTCTTGAGCCTACAGCAACAGACATTACCGCAGACTACGACTACTGGGGAGTTAAAGCTGAGTCCCTAGGAACTAGTACCGGCACTGAACTTGTTTTTGACCACACCCTATCAGAGGGTACAGCGGTTGCCGGAACAGTCTCAATTACAGTGACTCCCACTACTATTGCTGTCCCAGTCGTTATTTATGACGATGGCGCGGGTGGTTTTAGTTCTGGGGCCAAAGTAAGTGATGGTGTTTCTGTGGCGGCTGTGGATGTGTCTGCTTCCACAATTGTTTACTCCACAGGTGATATTCACCTTGTTTTTAACGTAGGTGAGGCTCCCACTGCGGGGGCTGTGCCATGTAGCTATGAATACGTGAGCAACACCAATACCTACACTCTTAGTGCCATTAGTGATGGTGAATGGGGTAATCAGGTCTCTTATACTTTCGAGGAAGACGATGGGGGAGACCCTGCCGCGTTTAGACTTATTGTATTTCATGAGGGAGGCGCTGTAGAGCGCTATGAAAATCTCGTTGGTGACCCGGCAAATGGCGTAAATGACATTCTCACTAGAGTAGAGGGTGTGTCGGAGTACCTAACTGTTACGGAAGTTGGCTCTGTCGTACTCTTTGGTCCTAAAGAGAATGCTACACCCATCGAGCTTACGGGTGGGGATTCTGACTCTGGTGACGCTAATATGGCTGCTAGTATCATTGGTGTTGCATGGGACGAGGCCCTTCAACAGCCTACGGGTTTACAGCTCCTAGCTTCTCCTTCAGCAACCGACCTTAATATTATATGCGCTCCTGGTTGGGCCGAAGCTGCGGTTATTAACGAGCTTATCCAGATTGCTGAAACTCGTGGAGATTGCATGACTGTTATTGACCCCCCAGAAGATCTAAGACCTTCTGAGGTTGTTGATTGGCATAATGGGCAGGGTGACTGGGTTGGTACACACGCTGCCTTCAATAGCTCCTATGCCGCCATGTACTGGCCTTGGGTTAAGATTTATGACTCTTACAACCGCCAGTACGTTTGGACTCCTCCTTGTGGGCATGTACTAGCCGTATATGCTTACACAGACCAAGCTACTGAGTCCTGGTTCGCTCCTGCGGGTCTTAATCGTGGTCGTGTGGTATCCGGTGTGGATATCGCTTACGATCCCACACGCGGCGAAATGGACCTACTCTACGGGAATGGCAATGCCATTAACCCAATTGAGAGGTTCACAAAGGATGGCATCGTTGTTTGGGGTCAGAGAACTCTACAGCGTAAGCCCTCGGCATTAGATAGAGTTAATGTTCGTAGACTCCTACTCTATCTCCGTAAGGTTATTAGTACGGCTGTTCGTTACCTTGTCTTTGAGCCTAACGACGAAAAGACTTGGAAGCTATTCGGGCACTTAGTAACTCCTTTCCTCAATGACGTTCGCCAGCGTAGAGGTCTCTATGATTTCCGCGTGAAGTGTGATGAGACTACCAACACTCCGGCGGTTATTGACAGAAATGAAATGCACGCGCAAATCTTCCTGAAGCCCGTTAAATCTGCCGAGTTTATTCAAGTTGACCTCGTTATTACTACCACAGGTGCTAATTTCGACGAAATTCTGTACTAAGGAGTAAGTTATGGGTTTAAAATCTGGTGGAAAGCAGTATATGAAGTGGGTTAGGAATGCTTCAGACGGAAGGGGCAAAATACGCACAGCTAAAAAAGAAGCTGGTAAACAATGGCGTAAAGATGCCACGAATACTGGGCGTGCTTTAATTGGTAGAAAACTAAAAGAGTCTGAAAAAGAAGAGCTTATTGACGCTATTCTTATGGCTACTTTTAACGAGTAATCAATGGGTTCTAAATATCTTTCTGAGGCAACTAAATGGGAACTGGCACAGCGTGTCGGTTCCCAGTTGTCGCGTAAAAATATCTCACAAGTTATAAGACACGCCTCCCCCCGGAGGAGTATAACTCGTGCTGTTCAATCTCATGTAGCGGCTGATAGGTGGGGACAACGTATGCAAGGCACTGAGAGTGCTCGGTACAGATCCCCCAACAAAACGCAACGAAAGTTTTATGACAATTTACTAGCGAAAGAAACAGCCAGAAAAGATATCGCCCAAGATAGGTTTGCTCTCCATTCAAGAAATGCTGCTAAAAAATTAGCCGGGATTTCTTTAACGCTGGCAACTGCGGGGATGATTAGGAAGGCTTATCTTGCTAGGAAAAAGCAAAAAGCTAATCTAGGGCATAGACAATATGACGTTTTCCCAGAATATGGCCATGCTGTAGTTCCCGCGCACCATTTAAATCGTTTTAGTTACGATGATGGTTCTATGGGTAGGTCTGTTGCAACTTACGGAGAAGCTGTTAAGGATATACTTAACAAAAATAGCCTTCTAGAAAACAGCTTAAAGAGGTAATATTTATTTTGCCTGTGTTATCTAGCTTTATTGGCTTTATTATATGACATAGGTTAGGAGGGTTAGGATGCCTGAAATTTGGAGTCCCATTGGAAGTGATTTACTAGGAGCGAAGCATATCGCTAACCCTGGTGGTGGTTATGAACCTCAACGTTCGCACAACTTTGAGTTACTTATTAATATCCCCACAGGTGATGCAGATATTCTTCTTAAATCTGTTGAAACATCTTTTGGTATTAGCCATAATAGCGAACCCTTGCAGCTGCCATACATGAACGAAACAGTGTACATCGCTGGTCGTCCTCTGTATGCCCCGGGTGCTGTGGTTTACCGTGATATGGTTAACATGGAAGTTTACTCTGCTCTTGAGGCTTGGTACAACTACGTATACGATGCCAGGACATCTATAATTGGTTGGGCTGCTGACTATAAGCAGATGGCAACTTTGACCATGTATGACACCAAAGGAATTATTGCTAGGTCTTGGGAACTTGTGGGTATTTGGCCCCAGGATATTACTCAAGAACCTCCGTCTCATGCGAATGGTGACATCATGCGTATTAATGTCACCTTCCAGTTTGACAAAGCTGTTTGTCTATTCGCCAGTGACTATGGAAGTCCCGCGTTACCGCCACTAGGTGGCTAATACTCTGGGCTAGCTAAATATAGCTTAAGTAAAGCCTACTTTCTCATAGGAAGTAGGCTTTATTAATTAGGATACCTATCGTGTATAATAACCCCATTACAATTTGGAGGATTCCCAATGTCTGATGCCCATGCTCCCGCGTTTCTAGAACCTGTACCAAAAACTGCAATTGTTGTTAAACTCCCCTCTGCCGGTGTGCCTTATAAAGAGGGCAAACCGGAAGCTGAGGGTAAGCTAACTCTTAATGCAATGACTATGATCGAAGAAGCTTCAATTCTTAACCCCAAAAGTGGCGTTTCCTTTTCACAGGCTGTTGATCGTGTGCTACAGAAGTCAATTCAAGAATCTGTTGATGTGAACGGTCTACTTTCTGCGGATAAGTTCTACTTGTTTATGATGCTCCGCGCAGTAACATACGGGCAAGAATATACCTTTCTCTGGGAATGCAGCAAAGAAGTTGATGGTAGTGTCTGCGGATTTGAGAACACGCATACAGTACAGATTCCGGGGGATTTTGAAATTAAAGGTCTTCTACCAGAGGATAAAGAACCCTTCCAAGTAGAACTCCCCGTTTCAAAAAAGAAAATTCAGTTTAGACTATTACGCGGTTTTGATGAGGGTGCCGTGGAAAAATACGAGGCTGACATAGAGGCCAAGCAAAAGGCAGGTATTCAAGCCCACGATACTACAGCGCTGTATAGGCTAGCTAGGCTTATCACACACGTAGACGACAATCCTATAACTAAAGATATCTCCACGAGGCACATGATTAACTTCATCAACTCTTTGCCTGCACAAGATATTTCTGTGCTACGTAAACAAATGTCCCATTTTACGCCTGGAATGGATACCACGATTAAAGTGGTATGTAAACAGTGCAGTAATATGGCAGAAATGGATCTGCCTATCACGTCATCATTTTTTCGTCCAAACTATGACAACGGAAGAGAACCAGTGGAAGACGAAATTCGATATGATGTACTATATGGGGATGAGTCACAAGGAGATAATGAGGATGGACCTGAGGGAACTTCAGTGGTACCACTCCCGGTTGAGGGAAGTGAAGGAAGAGGAGATGGAGCTGGAACAAGCTAAACTTGAGGCTATGGCTGGTGTTTCCGGCACACGCCAGATGTCTGGTAATAGTTCAAACCTTCCACCTCTTGAGGAGTAAGAATGCCCCAAGATTTTAAGTTTAATGCCAGCTTAAAGGACTCCGTAACCCCCAATTTGGGTAAAATTGAGGGTAAATTACGGTCAGTCCAATCAGCTTTAAGCGGGTTCGTAAGTAAATTCCGGTCTAGTAGTGATGACTTAGGCTCTTCCTCTAAGAAATCTTCTACAGAAGTAACCCAAAATTTGGGTAACTTGGACAAGTCTTTAAAGAGATCCGCTAAAAACTTTGAAAACTTAGGAAAATCTGCCTCTCGATCCTCAGAAAAAGTTGGTAAGGCGGTACAAGATTCCTTGTACGGCAAATCAGCCGAAGAACGTGTGACACGCCTTGACCAAGATCTAGGTAAACTAGGCAAAACTTTTGATGGCATGGCGTCTAGACAACGGGCTGTTAGTGGAAAAGCCCGTGTACTAGGTTCGTCTACTCGGGATAGTATTAATAAGAAGGTTATCCCCGCTTTTCAAGAATTACACGCTACCCTAGATGACTACCCAGATGTTTTAAGAGACATAAATAAGCTAGAGTCTGAAAGATTCGATATGCTTGAGAAACACCCGGGGATGCTTGGGAAAGTTCGTGACGGGTTAACTGGGGTAAACGAAGGTCTGAAAAAGATGCAATTCGGCTTATCCGATGCTATGGCCGTTATTACTACGGGCTATGTTGGGCATGTGGGATTGGAAGTCCAAGATACCCAAAAACAATTCGCCCAAATTGGTGGCGCAGAAGGGTATGGCGAGCTAGTTGAAACTCTTAGACAGGCTACTCTAGCCGCAAAAGCCCCAATCCAAGAACTAGAACCCATGCTCCTGTCTATACGGGATGCTCGGTCTATTGCTCAGGACGCTCTTCCTGAGTTTATGGCTGGTATTTACGACATGAGCAAAGGTATGAATGTAGCAGCGGAAGAGTTAGCTGGTACATACGACCGGCTAACCCGTATTCAGGGTCTTAATGAAGCCTCTTTTGGCGGTATGATGGACGCTGTCCAGGGTATTGCCAATGAATCCGTTGTTTCTCAGTCTGAATTGGTGGCTATTTTAAATGATCTCGGGCCAGAGATGTTATCTTTGTCCCAAGAAGCAAGGCAAACCTATGCTCGATCTGCTCTTGCTGCTGCTGCCGTTGCGCGAGACTCTGGCTTAGACGCAAATTCAGGAAAAAATCTTCAGGACACTATACTAGATGACCCCCGAGAGTGGGCTAGACTCCAGGGGATTATGAATGCTACGGGTGGAGGAGATCTTAGAGATTATGTAAAAGACCAAGCAAAACTCCAGGAAATGTTTTCAGAAAGGCTCGGAAAGCAATTTGGAAATATGGATGTATTTGACCCCGTGCAACGACAGGGGTATAGAGCCATGGTGGGGTCATTAGACCCCAATATTGAGCGACTTCAACGTAAGTTAAAAAAGACTGGTGAAGGCACGGGGGGAACGGAAGATTTCCTAACTAAAGATTACACAGGTACTTTAGCGGGGTCGGCTAAAGCAGCTAGGTCGGGGATGTTGGAAAAAACAGAACAATCCAGGGGATTGGCGCAGTCTGCTACGGTTGTTACAGGTGAAAAACTCATTAGATCTACAGCAACAGTAATAGGCAAAATGAATGAAATGGCTGAAAAGGGAATAGTCGTTTTTGACAAAATGGATAAGAAATTTGGGGGATTATTTTCTACGGGTGCTGCGGCGGCTACTCTAGGTGGTGCTGCTTTTGGATTGGGTAAGTTTTTTCTCGGGGGAAAAGAAACTATTGGTGGGGTGTCCAACCCTTTTAATTCTGACTTTAGTGAAAATAGCGGTAAATTAGTGAAAGTTGCGGCGACGGCATTAGCTCTTTGGGGAGCTAAGAAAACTTATGATTTCGTTAAGGGTTCTACCGATACCAAAGAAGTAGTTAAGGAAGTTAGTAACCAAGAAAAGAGGGAAGCTCACACAGTGTCTTCTTTCAAACCCAGAGAAGTAGTTGGGGAGACTAAAAAGCAACTTTCTAGCATTGATATGTACGATCCCGTACAACGGCAAGCTGGTAGGCTACAACGGCAAGTTGATATGTACGATCCCGTACAACGGCAAGCTGGTAGGCTACAACGGCAAGCTGGTAGAGCGGGGGTAAGTGCTATTGACGATAAACAGATGGCGCAGATGCTAAAAAGGTCTAAAGGCATGAGTCTCTGGTTTGAAAATGTAAAAGAGTCCTTTGGTAGAACTTTCGAGTCTCTAAAAAGGTCTTTTATTAACCTAAGAGAGGCTATAAAACCCCTAACAGACCCCCTGATAAAAGCTACTAAGGCTATGTTTAACTTTGGTAAAACCGTAGTAAAGGTCTTAGGTAGCATAATCTTAACAAAAATTAAGATAGGCATAGGGGCTTTAGTTGCTGGTATTGAAATTGCGGTTAAATTTATAGAAAAACTTACTATAGGGATTAGGGTAATTTCTAAGATAGCAGAAACAGCTTTTAAAGCTATTTGGAGTGTGGGGAAAACAGTAACTACTTTCCTAAACCCGCTTAAGCTAATTACAATAGGGTTTGAAAAATTAGGCTATTATCTTGTAGATTTAAAAGAGATTGTGCCCAAGGTGAGTAAAACGGTCTATGAGTCCTTCAAAAGTGTTAATAAAACGGTAACCACCTTTTTAAATCCTCTAAAACTCCTAGAAAAGGGTTTTGAAACGCTGGGTTACTACTTTGAAGATATAAAAACCTTTATAGCTGATTTTGACTTAAAAGAATTTTGGTCTAATATTTTCAACGCAGAGAATATTAAAGATGTTGTAAAAGATTTTTGGAAAAGTATTTTTTCTTTCTTCGGAAAAGACAAGGAAGATGAGGTTAGAAACAAGAGAATAACGGTGCAACGGGCAGACAGAGAAAGCCAAGAAATGAGTGCCGCACAATTAGCAGAAAGAGCGGCTTCGCAAACAATTACGGGAGACAGTATAGACCCCCCCGATTTCTCGGACTATGTCGGAACTGCTACGCCTAAACAAAGTGCTACTAATTTTGGGGGTTTTCGTAATTTCCGGAATATTGGAGACGACTTTACGGGCTTCGGTGTTGCTCCCACAATGGATGGCAGTAAATTTACCACTGTTGGTGGTGGTGAAATGGCAAATGCCACACCTTTAGCCGCAGGACAAAGATCTACACATACCCTAAACCCCCTAAATAGACCTAGTAAGAACACAAAAACAATAACGCCTACGACGGTTCCTAAAACACAATATGTTGCCGGAGGGCTAGAAACCCCCTTTACCAACAAAAATGGGGAAACTAGTGAGGGGACTAAGCTAGCAAAGAATCAGTTGTCTGTGCAGGAACAAATGCTGGCGCATTTAGCCAAAATCGCAGAAAACACACAACAATGCTGTACCCCGGAAGCTAAATCTAAAGAAGCAGCGCCAAGTTTACGTAGCGGTGGTCCAACTCCGGGGGAACAGAAAGCCTTCTCTGTAAACGCTTGGGCAGCGGGGAATAATAACTACGGTGCGGTGTCGATTGGAGGCTCTGTATAATGGCTACTGAAAATAACATGTCCCACACGGGTACTACAGTCTTAACTCCTGAGGCTTTTTGTTTTATCCTTGACCGAGATAACGATACACGTTTAGAATTCCAACTTATGCCTCTTAATATTTCTGAGTCTAAGGGCGCAGTTTATAACGAAATACCTATTTTAGGTCGTTCTTTGCCCCTACTTGGGTATGCCTATTCCACGAGTAGAACGGTTGGTTTGTCCCTACAATTTGCTGTACTGCAGCAATACGGTAAATACTCTGCTGAATGGGTAATTGCCCAAGCACGTTGGCTTGAGAGTAAGGTTTACCCCGAGTATACCAGTGGGCTTACTTACCCACCCCCTCGCCTAGCTCTTTTTGCAGGTCAAGCGTTGTCTATGGATTGTGTTATGACTAGTGTTAATACTGTGTGGGAAGGACCTTGGGAGATACAAGGACCTAAAGCTAGCGCTTTTAGAGTGCAGGTAGACTGTACCTTCCAAGAATATGGTATGAACAATGATAGAGGGCATCCCTTCAGTCATTCTCAGGCTGTTCAGGGGAAAAATCAGCTCCCCGGTGGGGGTTCTGGGGGTTCTTCTTACATCGAAATTCCTTTGGGAGGAGATTCCTCTCTAGTAGACGCCACTAGTGGGTCTAACCCTTATTTTCCATAAAGGAGGTTTAGTTATGGGTATAGCCCAAAAATTTTTAGATGAGCAACGCTACAACAGTCTGTTAGAGCCTTTGAGTAAAGGAAGATTACCCCAGCATCTGACTACGTTACCCAGAAAATATCGTAAATCTTGGGCTTACCAAGAACCAAAAACAGGGCAATATTTTATAGGTACTTTTGCCCCCCTTAATATTGCTCCCCACCCCTCTGATACTTTGCACAATGTAGAAGGTGGCGAAATTGGAAGACCGGATATTATTTCCTACAGGCATTATAAGACTCCAGACCTATACTGGGTTATACTATGGATTAACAACATTCTAGACCCATTTGAAACTTTGTACCCGGGGATGGTATTGCGTATACCTACCCTGCAAAGACTTATGGAACTTGGAGTAGCTACTTAATGGTTGATTACTTGCGGAATAATTCCGCCCCAATGTACCAGACTATGGTTCCCTTTGTGGAAATTTTCATTAAGGGCAAGGATATTCTACGCTCTACAGACGGGAAACCTAGAACCCTATTATCCTTTAGTTTTACTGAACTTATTGGGTACTCTGGTTCTTTTAGTTTTGAGGTCTTTGACCCTGAGTATGTGGCTATTGAAGAACTTATCCTCACTACAGGGGTCTCAGGTATTGATGTTTCCGAAGATGCTTATAATGCTAATGCGTCTAACCCAACTCCGGGGAGTAGGCTATCCCCTATTCTTTTTCGTTTTGGGTATATTAGTAACGATGGCAAAGTTTTATCAAGCAGTGGGGAGTCCTACTACGCCGGGTCTGTAGAAACATACACCCCAACAATGGCTACAAATGGTGTGCAACTAACAATTACAGGCCATGTGTACGGTACCTTGCCTATGCGCCACCTTAAGAAAAGACCTATACCCGCTACATACAACATGAGTCTTTACGAAACGGTTAGAAAAGTTTGCACTCTCATGAATTGGGAATTCGTATCTTTAAATGATGGAGGAAAAGAACTTCCAGCAGATCAACAACCCGAGCCTCTTTTTGATGTAGGCCAAAGCTTAGATTCTACTGAAGAGCAACATAAATCGTTTAAAATGAAAGACAGCGAAACAGCTTTGCAGTTTTTAAACCGCATTATTATGGATGCGCGTCCTAACGATCCCAAATATGGTTTGTACGAAATATACTTAAACTATTCAGTCGATGAAAAACCCGAAGAAGGATCTACCCCGGTATCAACAGGGTACCTACATTTTGGTCCCCAGGACTTTAAACAGGCTCCTGTACGACGCTACATTTCTATGCGCGATCCAACAAGTGACGTTATAACTTTCGCCCCAACAGTCTTGGGTACTGTAGCTAGTATGGTGGGCGCAAGTGGTTCTGTGGTAAAAGGAGAGGACCCCGCTACAGGAGATACGAGTGTCAAAGTAAAAAACGCGCCTAACAGCTATGCTTCTTATTTTTCTAATCGAAGAAGACATACCTTTATTTACCGACCCCAGGATTCTTTCTATGCCCAAGGTTTTATCGAGAACCCTGCTAGCGAAGAAAAACTAGAGGGAACAAACACCGGGCCTCAAACTTTAGCCCCCGCTAATGCACACCATTTAGATGACGAGGTTATTACTGAAATATCTGTGCGTGAAACAGGAAAGATGAATGCGGATAGGCAATCCTTGAATCATTATTTATCGGCTCAGATGTTTGCTAACGAGGCTACTTTAGAAATTTTTGGTGACCCCTCCGACGATTTACAGGTGTCTAGGCTAGTAGTTGTTTTTGTACTTGTGCCTATAGGAGACGGACAGCGTTTTCGGATGCACTATACCTCCAATATCTATCAAATACACGGCATAACTCACCAAATTTCGGGAGGGACATATACAACCACCCTTCAATTACTCAAAAATTCTATTGGTGGGGAAGGGGGTGTCTCTTCTAAAGCACTATACGCCGAGTTGGATGATTTACTAGGTGTGGAAAATGGGAGTGCTGTTTCATGATTAGCTCTATTGCTAACATCGCTTTTGATTGGCTAGCGGGAGAAGGAGTTTTTAAAGCCGACAAAATAGTGCTTGTAAGAGCTACGGTAGAATACAACCGCGATCCCCAACACCGAGGTAGGGTGATGGTAAGAACTCTTGAAGATGGGCCAGAAATGGGTATCCAAGATAACTCTAAGCCAAGGGTGGCCACTTTTGATCTTGGTTGGTGTACCCCTATATTTGGCCAGGGGGGAGGTAGTGGTTTTGGAGCTTTCACTGTCCCCTATGTTGGAGCTAAAGTTTTTGTCTTATACGAGCGTGGAGTATCTACTAACCCTGTTTATTTTGGTGGATGGTTAGCTAACCCCTCACGACCTAAAAGGTATGGAAGCACAAAAACAACACTAGAGCCACCTCTTAAATATGACAAAGACGACCCCGGTTACGGAGATTATCGTTATCCCCAGAAACCGCCTCCATACCATAACTGGTGGGTAGAGGCACAAGGCCCAGAATTGCCCCTAGAAGCTCGACAAATGGAAGACCACACCCCCGACACCCAAGTAATGTTTAAAACGTACAAAGGGGCTTCTTTCATCGTAAAAGAGCGTGATGAAGATGAAGAACTTATTATTACAGATCGTCTAGGAGCAGAATTACGTTTTGAGTCACATGTAGCCAAAGTTAAGCTAGACGAAGCAGATGATCCCGCAAAAACGCCCCTGCAAATACTAAGACGGAAATTAGGGAGCGGCACACAGCAAGAATCTTTTGGTCCTGGGGCTGTGTACAACGGGGAGCACAGAGTTCGTCTTGTAAATGCCGGTGGTGCAGGACTAGATATTAGTGTGAATGCTTCTGGTTCTAGTAGAACTACGGTACAATCTCATAGCTCTAGCGACACAGCTATAGATAGTGCGGCTACAAAAGCAGCTATACAGCTAGACCAGGGTGAGCGTAAGGTAACAGTAGTTTTAAAAGAGGGGGGATTAGACAGCGGTAGAGTAGAAATTGACGCTGTGGGAAGTATAATCAGGATAACAGGGTTACAAAATGTTGAGGTTCGGGCTGACTCAGATATTGTTCTTGCCGCGCCAAATATTAGGCTTAAGGGCAACGTTACTTTGGATGGTGAGTTTAGGCACACTAGTCCAGACCAGTTTGTGCTAGTAAACAACAAGCCTAATCCTTTTGATTCACCTATTACCAACCTTAATGTACTCAGTAGTATAAACACGCCCTCTTTTAACGAAAGTGACCAGAAATTCATTGATGACGTGGACTTTAATCGGGATTAATTTATGGCTAACGACACCACAGACTTTGGAAGACAACAAGATAAATACCTGAAGTATACAACTGCCTCGGGCGACATTAGAGACCTGTACGCCTACTACAGATTTTCAGACCACGAATCTACTAGCCTAGCTTTAAAAAACAAAAAACTAAAGAATCAAGACGTATATTTTGAGGGATATATGGACTTTTCTTTTATTGACTGTATTTTTGAGAAGGCTTTTTACTTTGGTTTTGAAGGCCCAAAATTAGACGAAGACACTAGAGGTACAGAATTTAATCCTGACCCTTTCCCCCCTTATGGGCACAACGCCCTCAATTTTACTCGGTGTGAAATTACGCAACCTGTGAATATACAAGACAACTGTGTCGCTATTTTTAAAGAATGCTTATTTAAGGATGCCTGTGAGGTTGTTGCAATACATGACTCTTGCCGGGTTGAGTTTATTGACTGTATTTTTGAGAAGTGCGACATATCTTTATCTAAATTTTGCACTTTCAAATTTATTGGGTGTACTCACGGAGCCTGCGACAGCACCTATATCTCTGCCACAAATGCGAGTAAGGGATCAGTTCACAGCGGTAGTTTTTCCGATTTCGCCCCAGATTATGTTATTCATGCTGATAATGGGTCAGAAATTACTGTAACTAGCCCTAGGTCAGATTTAAATTCTAACCATGATTGCGTGTTTGCAAATAATGCGTCCACTATCAAGGCTTTTGCGGGTAACAAAATCCAGGGGAAACCCGCTGTTTCTGCTAAAAACGGTAGTAAAATTGAGGTTAGAGATTTCAGGGGCTTAAGCAGCGGCGGACTTTATGGTGTTTTTTCAGATAGTGGGAGCGAGGTTTACTGTGATCTTGTTGGGGCTATCCATAGTGCAGAAAGCAATGCCGCCAAAATAAGCGGGGGATCTAAAGCTCGGTTCAATAATGTGGAATTAATTTCCTCCCCTCTAGAAAGCGCCATCTTTGTAGAGGAAAATAGCGATGTGTCTATTTTTAAAGTTAAGGAAATTAGTAGTGTTGATGCGAAGTGTCTTGAGGCCACAGATTCTAGTGTGTCTATAAACCAAGTGAAGATGGCTATAACGGTAAATGACGATGTCATGTGGTTAGATAACTCTACGGGATATTTTAGGGTATTCGACTTAATGGCGATGACTAATGGAACAGCTGTAGTTCACTCTAAGAACGGCTCACATGTGTACATGACCAATGTAAAAGTAATCGCTACAACCACAGGAGACGCTGTTAGGGCAGACGAAGCTTTTTTAGAAGATTCTACCGGAGAGTTTAGGGTGGGTGAAGCCTCCGGTTATCACTCCATGAACGATGGAGTCATCACAACTCGTCTCATTAAGGATGTCTCAACTACAGCAGGACCAGGGGTTCTAATTGAGGATGCGGGTGTTGATATCCGCACAATTAGTCTCTTAACCGGCAAAACTTTTGGAATCGAAGGCACAGACGCTCGGGGTATTATCAAGGATAACACCAAAATTATTGGAACAGAATCAGCGGGAATTAGTATAAATGGAACCAGCGGTGTGCTATCTATCTTCGATAACACGCTCGTTACTTCCTCTGCGGAAGAAGCTTTTGTTTTTAGCGGGGAACACGACAAAACTCAGGTGGGGAACATAGCCGAGACAGACTCACCATCAAATGCTATTGATATTAGTGGGTACACGGGGGGAACACTCATGTTTAAAGACATGGGTGTAATAAACGCGGAGGATATTGGGGTACAGGTAAACGCTACCGGGGGCTACGTAGGATTTACAAATATTGGGAAAGTGACTAGTGGCGCGGAGGGTTTCAAGGTTACTACTTCTGGGCAAGCTAAAATGACGCTAGACAATATTGGAGATACGCTGGGTGTGCCCGATACTATTTTTGACCTTACTCTGCAGGATGACTCGCAAGTCCTAGTGAGTAATATTGGGCTGTTGCGCACCAACAACCCAGTTAAAATAAGTACTAAGAAGGATACTAAGGTCATCTTTAGAGATATTGGGGCCATAGAGTCAGAAGAACACGCTATGGTCGGAACATGCGAAGGGGAGCTTATAGTTAAGCGCATTGCCTCTTTAACAAGCGGTACTGGGGGTATTTTTGACATATCTGGTAATAATTCTTCCCAGTCTAGGGTTAAACTGGTGGATATTGCTTCCATTTTCCAAAAATCAGCTTCAGGGGATGGTATAAAATTTACTAACTTCTCACGCATAGATATTAACAATGTCACCTCTTTTGAAGGTTCTATTAGGGGGTTTGCGTTTTACTTGACAGGTATATCCCGTAACATTGGCGATATTAATTTCATTGATGTAGCGTCTGTGGTTACCAAGAAGGGGGGAGGCGTATACGCTGCTAATGGTAGAAAAGCATATATTCAGGGAGTATCCTCCCAAAGTGAAATAACTCTCGGAACAGCGGCTACATGTGTGCAACTCGCTGGTATTGGGGGAGAAATCTCGGGGTATGCTTTTGACTCTGATGGTGGAAAAGCTTTGGATATTGCAGGTAGTACCACTATTATAAATGATATAACTGTGCCCGAGGACAACGGTTCAGTGTCTTATGCCGCGAGTAATATCACTCATAACAATGTTTCTTTTGCTGACCCCGTTACTGTCTCCTCTGCTTCTATTCTGGATTTGTACACCACTACTTTTGGGACAGCCATACTTTCAACGGGGTGCGTGTTCAAGGCCCATAATTCAACAATAGATATTCTGGTAATTGGCGTACTAAACAGCCTAGTTCTGCTGAATACTACAGTTACAGAGCCTATGATTATCCCCGCTACTAGTTATCTTATTGGGTGTGGCGCTTATACGGCTGCTCCAATAGTTGAAGGTTCAGCTATTGTTGTTGGCCCCGCAGGATTTGATGGTATGTCGGGTGCGGGGTGTGCCATAAATGTTTCCAATTCAGAGGTTGGTGAATTCGCTGCTCAAGAAGCCCTAAGAACAGGAATAAAGGTATACAACGACGCCATAGGAATATGGAACAACTGGGGACAGTGGTAGTATGCTTACTTACACGCTGCAGTACCCCAATATAAATACTAAGTTTTACACCCCTCGGTATATTTCGCCTGCTGTTAGAAACACGAATATCCCTGTAATGATTCCCCTACCAGAGTTACTTCTTGGAGATTATGGGACTCCTGAAGTTCCTGAGGTGGTTACTGCTTTCTGGCAGGTGTTAAAAATACGTGGT
>Ga0164315_10001276_pt1 | contig 18937 bp, 13 predicted proteins | sample GuaBasSedimGuay6_FD_113737 | JGI IMG/M metagenome (GOLD analysis project Ga0164315, IMG submission 113737) | Subseafloor sediment microbial communities from Guaymas Basin, Gulf of California, Mexico - Guay6, Core 4569-2, 0-3 cm | ecosystem: Environmental > Aquatic > Marine > Hydrothermal vents... | reverse complement strand
GTTTTCACCGGTGATGCCCAACTATACTCCGGCGGAAGTACCTTTCGAGCTCGATGCACGCGGTAGCTGGGATAGTAAAAAGGTTAGTGTCGAGACGGGAATTTTGCAGCTCGACGACGCCCGTATCGAGGTGCAGGGCGAGGTCGATTTGCCACCCGGCGTGGCAGCGACCCGGATGGTGCTGTCGGCGCGCGGAGACAACCTGTCCGATCTTGGTCAGTTCAAGGGATTGATTCTACCGCCAGACGAATTCCGTATCGATGCGTCGTTACAGGGGGACGCCGATGGCCTGCAAATCCCAGAGTTGAACGCACGTGTTGGCGAAAGCGATTTGCGCGGTTCACTGCAGATCGGATTTGCTGAAAAACCGCAAATCAAGATCAATCTTGAATCCGACTTACTCGACCTGACGAAACTAATACCGCCCGAGGACAGCTCGGTAGAAGTCGAAGCACCAGCACAACCCCAGATCAGTGACGGCCGGCTCATTCCCCAAACACCGGTTCCGACCGATCAGCTTAACAGGGTCAACCTGGAGACTCGCATCAGGCTCGGTGAGCTACGCCTGTTAAGCAACACGCTGCAAAATGTTGAATTTAACTCAAGATTACAGGACGGCAATCTAACGGTCAGCCGGTTAACAGCCTCCGCCAGGCAAGGTCAAATCATCGCCCGGTTCGATGCGGCCGCGGACGGCGATCGTATAGTCACCAGTGGCAGCCTGGAAGGCAAGGATATCGTGCTCGGAAAACAGGATGCGAGCGAAGGGGAGCCTTTACTTCCCGAGCACGACTTCCAGCTCGAGTTCGAGACGGCAGGCGCAACGGTTCGCGAACTGGCAGCGAATCTTAACGGCTTTGCGCAGATTACCGGTGAGACCGGTCGCTTGAAGAACAGTTATGCCCTCAGCTTGTTTGGCAGTTTTTATTCGGAACTGCTCAGCACGGTTAACCCGTTTGTCACCAGAGAATCGTACACGACAATTTCCTGCTTCGCCGCTTACGCCGAAATTACTGATGGTGTTGCGCAGATTAATCCCGGTGCAGTACTGCAGACCGATAAGCTCGATATGTTTGCCCAGGGCCAGATCGATCTCAACACAGAGCAGGTCCATCTACGCTTTAACACCACCGCGCGCAAAGGTATCGGGGTCAGTGTGGCCGATTTCGTCAATCCTTTTGTCGGGGTAAGCGGTACGCTCGCCAAACCGGGGTTGGGTGTTGATTCAAAAAACGCGATGTTCGAGGGCGGATTCGCTGTCGCCACAAGCGGTCTGTCAATCGTCGCCAAAAGCCTGTACGCCCGCTGGTTTGGCGCCAAGGATCCCTGCGCCCTGCTGGAAGAAAACGCGCAACAATATCTGCAGGAAAAACAGCTTGCGAAAGAAAAACGAGATGCTGAACAGGAAAAACCGGCGCTTGATGATCAGTAAAAACAATCGCTAAACCGCCCGCCCGCATTACTACTCCGTCATCCCTCCGTGCGCAGGGATGACGAGGGTTGGGCGCAGGATCAAGCGTCGAAATTAACGATGCGCTGGTTAATTTTCTTGGCCCATAGTGCAGGTCCGGTCTGATGCACCGACTCGCCGGTATGATCGACCGCGACGGTTACCGGCATGTCTTCGAGCTCGAACTCGTAAACGGCTTCCATACCCAGTTCCGGAAAGGCGACGACCCTGGCTGCCTTGATCGCCTGCGCCACCAGGTAGGCGGCGCCGCCGACCGCCATCAGGTACACCGATTCGTGATCGCGGATCGCCTCGATCGCGGTCGGGCCGCGCTCGGCCTTGCCGATCATGCCGAGCAGGCCGGTTTGCTCGAGCATGGTGCGCGTGAACTTGTCCATGCGCGTCGCCGTGGTCGGACCGGCGGGACCGACGACCTCGTCGCCAATGGGGTCGACCGGACCCACGTAGTAAATGAAACGTCCACTCAGATCGACCGGCAGGGACTCGCCGTTGGCGAGCATATCGATCATCTTCTTGTGCGCGGCGTCGCGCCCGGTCAGCATCTTGCCGTTCAATAACAGCGTATCGCCGGGTTTCCAGGTCTTGACCTCTTCGCGGGTGACCGTGTCGAGATTGACGCGCTTTGTGTTATCGCCGATTTCGCGTGTGACCACGGGCCAGTCTTCGAGCTTCGGCGGCGCCAGTACGGCGGGACCACTGCCATCGAGCGTGAAGTGCGTGTGCCGCGTGGCCGCGCAGTTGGGGATAATAGCCACCGCCTTGTTGGCGGCGTGCGAAGGATAGTCCTTTACCTTGACATCCATCACCGTCGTCAAACCGCCCAGACCCTGCGCACCAATACCGAGCCGATTGACCTTTTCATGAAGCTCGAGGCGCAGTTCCTCGGCGCGGTTGCTGGCGCCGCGTTGCTGCAAATCGTGAATATCGATCGGTTCCAGCAGGGCTTCCTTGGCGAGAATCATCGCTTTCTCCGCGGTACCGCCGATGCCGATACCGAGCATGCCCGGCGGACACCATCCGGCGCCCATCTTCGGCACCATATCGAGCACCCAGTCGACGACCGAATCGGACGGATTCAGCATCGCAAACTTCGACTTGGCCTCGCTACCGCCGCCCTTGGCGGCGACGTGCACCTCGAGCGTGTCGCCGGGCACGATCTCGTAATGAATGACACCCGGCGTGTTGTCCCCGGTATTGCTTCGCTTTCCGTCGGGATCATCGAGGATCGACGCGCGCAACACGTTGTCGGGATTCAGATAAGCGCGGCGAATGCCCTCGTTGCACATTTCGGCAACCGACATGTCGGCGTCCCACTGCACCTGCATACCGACGCGCAGGAACACGGTGACGATACCGGTGTCCTGGCAGATCGGCCGATGCCCTATCGCGCACATGCGCGAATTAATCAGAATTTGTGCGATTGCGTCGCGCGCCGCCGGATTTTCCTCGCGCTGATAGGCTTCGTCCATGGCTTGAATGAAATCAAGCGGATGGTAATAGGAGATGTACTGCAGCGCGTCGGCGATGCTGTCGATAAGGTCGTCTTGTTTGATGATGGTCATGGCTATAGAGATGGCTGCAAACCCTGTTAGTTTAACTGCCATGTCGTCCCGGCGAAAGTGGTGCCGTCTGCTCCCGGGGACAGTTGGTAGCGGACGCTTAAAAAGGCCAGACAACGAGGATCATCGGCAGCGAGACGGCGATGACAATGATTTCGAGCGGCAGGCCCATGCGCCAGTAGTCGCCAAAGCGATATCCGCCCGGCCCCATCACCAGCGTATTGTTCTTGTGACCGATCGGCGTCAGAAACGCACAGGAAGCCGCGATCGCGACCGCCATCAGAAATGGATCGGGATTCACCGCAAGTCGTGACGCGATATCGATTGCAATCGGCGCGGCGATGACCGTGGTCGCGGTGTTGTTGAGCACATCAGACAGCGTCATGGTCACAACCATCAACAGGGCGAGTACCACCAGGGGTCCGTAGCCGGCCGCGAACTCGATGATTTGCTGCGCGATCAGGGCGGTGCCGCCCGAAGCTTCCAGCGCCGAACCGATCGGAATCATCGAACCCAGCAACACGATCACCGGCCACTCGATCGACGTGTATATTTCTTTCAGGGGTACAATGTTAAAGCCGATCATCACCATGCACACCAGCGCCAGCGCCTCTGGAAGATGAATGATTCCAGACGTGGCCGCGCCGATGGCAAGCGCGAAACTGGCGACCGTAATCCAGGCCTTGTGGCGTTGTACGACCTGCAGGTCGCGCTCTTTCAACGGCAGGCAGCCGAGCCATTTGACGATGTCGTCGAGTTGCTCGAGCGGGCCGAGCAATAGCAATACATCGCCGGCGCGAACGTCGAGCTTGCGCACGCGTTCGCGGAAGGTTTTGCCCTTGCGCGACACGCCAAGCAAGGTGATACCGTGCCGGTAAAGCAGGCGCAGGTCGAGCGCGCTGCGCCCTTCTATACGCGCGTTTTCGGGCACCACCGCCTCGACTAGCGCGAGACCTTCGTCGGCGTGTCCGCGGTATTTTTCAGCACCGACATACTCGAGGCCGAAGCCTCCGACGAAGGCATCGATATGCTCCGCGTCAGCCTCGATTACCAACAGGTCGCCCTTGCATATGAGTTCGCGGCGGGCGCGACCGGGAAGACGCTTGCCATTGTGCACCAGCCCGACGATGGCGACGTCGGCTTCATCGGTCTCCAGGTCGAGATCGCTCACGCGCCGATCGATCAATCGCGAATTTTCCGCGACCCTGACTTCGGCGACATAATCCTGGTGAGGCATCGACTGATTCTTGCGAGATTCATCGCTCTCGACCTGGGGAATCAACCGCCAGCCGATAAAGACGATAAAAATTACGCCGGCGAAGGCGGTCACCGCACCGACCGGCGTAAAATCGAACATGCCGAAGGGTTCACCCAGCGCCTGCTCGCGGAAACTGGCGATGATGATATTCGGCGGTGTACCGATCAGGGTGATCATACCGCCCAGGATGGAGGCGAACGACAGTGGCATCAGGCTAAGCGACACACTGCGCTTCGCCTTTTTCGCCGCCTGCATATCGATCGGCATCAGCAAGGCCAGTGCGGCGACATTGTTCATCACCGCCGACAGTAACGCGGCGACGCCCGACATCACCCCGATATGCATGGCAAGCGTTCGTCCGCCGACGATAACGTGGCGTGCGATCAGTTCGATCGCGCCCGAGTTTGATAAGCCGCGGCTGACGATCAGCACCAGCGCGATAATCACCGTGGCGTGATGGCCAAAACCGGCAAAGGCTTGTTCCTGTGGCACAACCCCGATGATGATGGCAACGATCAATGCTCCGAAGGCGACCAGGTCGTAGCGGATCCTGCCCCACACCAGCAGGCCGAAGACGACCCCCAGCAGGCCGAACAGGATAGACTGGTCGGAAATCATTCCCATCGAAATATCCGCGCACCGATCCACAGCAGGATTACGCTGGAAACACCGAGCGCCAGCAGGTGGTCGGCAATGTCGATAATGCCGGCGCCGTCGATCATGATTTCGCGCGCCGCAGCGGTGACGTGGGTGAGGGGCAGTAGCAGCGCAAATTTCTGCATCAGCGGGTGCGCGCCCTCGAGCGAAAACCAGACTCCGGAGAGGAACATCATCGGCCAGCTGAACAGGTTGAGCACGCCGTTAGCGACTTCCTCGCTGGAAATGCGCGCCGCGACCACCAGCCCGCAACAGATCAGGTTGACGGAGCCGAGCACAAACACCAGCAACAGGTTGAAGTAGGAACCGTGCATGCGGAAATCGACAAACAGGTCCATGCCGACATAGATCACCAGATTCACTATCACCAACAACCACAGCCGCGACAGGATTTGCGCGCTGAGAAATTCCATCGCGGTCACCGGCGTGGCGCTGAGCCGCTCGAGCACGCCGAACTTACGGTAGCGCACGATTACGTAGCCGATGCCGAACAGCGCGCCCCACATGATATTCATGCCAATGACGCCGGGAATCACCCAATCGATATAGCGCACCTCGTCGCCCTCGACCAGCGTTTTCCGTGGCACATCGGTTGAACCGGCATAAGCGGCAATCAACAGCTTTTCGACGATGTACCCGTTCGGCGAGGTTCGATTGATCCAGTAACGATTATTGTCGACGTCGAACAGCAGGTCGACCTGGTGACGCTCGATCTTGCGCAGGTTGGGCTCGACCTGATCAAACTCGATGAACTTGATGTAGCGGGTGGCCCTGAATTGCTCGGCCGTGGCCGGTAGCGCAGTGTCCGCGACCAGACCAACCTTGAACTTTTCAGGGTTTTCCTCCGTAAACGCGAAGGCGAAAACGAAGATGATCAGTATCGGCAACAGCACGCTCCATGCCAACGCGGCACGATCACGCATGAATTCCAGGTTGCGCGCGACGAACAGCGCGTAGACGCGATTCCACTTCACGTGCGTAACTCCTTGCCAGTCAGTTCCAGAAACAGGTCCTCGAGATCGCGCGCCCGAATTCGCAAACGGTCCAGCGGGATATCGAAATGCAACAGGTGTTCGATGGTCTTGTTGACATCGCTGGTAACGATGTGCGCGCTATCGTTGCGGTAAATTGCCTGGAACTCGCGTTCACCGATGTCGCGTGGAATGTCGGCGGCGTGAATCTGCACCACGACATCGTCGAAATGAGCCTCCAGCAAGGCATCCGGTGCATCGTGCGCGATGATGCGCCCATGGTCCATGATCGCGATTTCATCGCAGAGTTCGTAGGCTTCTTCCATATAGTGCGTGGTCAACAGTATGGTCGCGCCCTGCTCTTTTACCTGCTGCACCTGCTCCCACAGGTTGCGCCGCGACTGCGGATCGAGCCCTGTCGTGGGCTCGTCGAGAAACAGGATTTTGGGTTGATTGATCAGCGCCATCGCCAGCAACAGGCGCTGCTTCTGCCCACCGGAGAGCTTACGCGTGTCCTGGTCGAGAAATTCGTGCAGCGCGTAACGATCAGCGAGATCGTCGATGCCGGCGCTGTGCGGATAGAAGCGGCTGAACTGGCGCATGACCTCGCGCACGGTGATGAACTCCTGTAACGCGGTCGTCTGAAACATGATGCCAGCCTCGTTGCGAAACTGTTCGCCGAGCGCCTCGCCGCGATAACGGATGGTGCCGCCATCGGGTTGCTTGATGCCCTCCATCATCTCGATCGTGGTGGTTTTTCCAGCGCCATTCGGCCCCAGCAACCCGAAACAGCTGCCTTCGCGAATCTCGAAGCTGACCCCGTCTACCGCGGTCAGGGAGCCAAAGCGTTTCACCAGGTCTGTAACTTGCAGAATGATAGACATAATTAACCCGGCGTAGAGGTTTTGGCTTGAGCGATAGTAAAGTATAAACAGGCTGGCGCTCGAACACTACCGCGGCGGCGATCAAGGTAGGCAGATGATGCGCAACTATCTTATACTCGCGATTCCATGGGCGAAGAAATCCAGAAAGAACACTTCGAGCAAGCCGACTACGATCGCTTCCAGCAGCGACTGGAACAGGAAACCGAGTGGCTGCGTTCGCTATTTGCCAAAGACGCATTTGACAATTCGAGCCGCATGCTGGGCTACGAGCTCGAACTTTGCCTGGCCGATGACAGCGGCAATCCCAGCAAAATCAATACCCGCGTAATCGACGCAATCGGCAACCCCCTGTTCACGACCGAACTGGCGCGCTTCAACATGGAGATCAACGGTAACGTTTTCCCTTACCAGAAGAACGTGTTCGGCGAGATCGAAACCGACCTCGCAGCCCTGTTTCAGCAGGCAGAGGACGCCGCGGGCGAGCTCGGCTCGCAGATCGGCATGTTCGGCGTGTTTCCGAGCGTAACCCGGGAGCACCTCGACCCCGCTGGCTACATGACCGAACTGCACCGTTACAAGCTGCTCAACCGTCAATTGCTGAGCATGCGCGGCAGGCCGGTGCAGCTGTTTCTCGACGGCGAGGAGCAGCTCGAAGTCGAAAAGCAGGACGTCATGCTGGAGGCGCTCGCAACCTCACTGCAGATACATATACAGGTGCCCTTCGACGAAATCGTGCCTACCTATCACGCCGGACTGTGGTCGAGCATGCTGGTCCTGGCGGCGACCGCGAATTCACCACTGGTACTCGGCAAGTGCTGCTGGCAAGAGTCGCGCATCGGCATCTTCAAACAGTCGGTCGATACCCGCAGCCCACAGGAAGTCGAAGATCACATTGTGCCGCGCGTGCACCTGGGCAAACGTTATATCGAATCCTTGCTCGACCTGTTCGAGGACAATTTTTACTACAGCCCGATCCTGCCGGAAGTGCGCGACGAACGGCCGATCGAGGACCTGCATCACCTGTCATTGCACAACGGCACCATCTGGCGCTGGGTGCGTCCGATCGTCGCACGCAACAAGGATGGCAGCTACCACCTGCGCCTGGAATTACGCGTGGTGCCATCGGGGCCGACACTGATCGATACGATCGCCAACCTGGTATTTTATGTCGGCCTGACCGAGGGTTTGAAAACGCTTGCCGATCAGCTTACCCAGGTGCCGTTCGCGACACTCGAGGCGGACTTCTACCGCGCCGCGCGCGAGGGCCTCGACACCCGGGTGCACTGGCCGGATGGCGAGGAAGGCGAGTTACGCCAGATTCTACTCGAGCGGGCGCTACCGCTTGCGCGCGATACGCTGGAGGCGGCCGGCCTGGAAGAAAGCGGGCACTGGCTCGACATCATCGAGGCGCGCGTCAAGACGGGCGCTACCGGCGCCAACTGGATATCGAAGCACTGGAAACAATTTGGCGATAGCGCGCAACTGGTCTGCGACTACATCGCGCAGGCCAGAACCAATCAACCCGTTCACCTGTGGCAGGACCCCGGCACATGATCGAAAATTTTGACCGCCTGCACGGTCTTCCCGAAGGTTTCTTCGATATCACCAGCGCAAATATCCGTAACCTGTTTCCCAACCCGACGCTGATACAGCTGGACGGACGGGGCAACGATTTCCTGTTCATCTCGATCCTGCTGCACGGCAACGAGTACACCGGGCTCAAGGTGATGCAAAAAGTGCTGGCCGATCACGCCGCCGACCTGCCGCGTTCGATACTGTTGTTCGTCGGTAACGTGCGCGCCGCCGAGGCGAATCGGCGCTATCTGCCGGACCAGGTGGATTACAACCGCTGCTGGCCGGGCACCGACCTCGAAACCAGCGCGACCTCGCAGATGATGCATCGCGTGGTTGAAATCGCCCACGGCCTGCCATTGTTCGCCGCTATCGATATTCACAACAATACCGGTAAGAATCCTCATTACGCCTGTATTACCGACCCCAACCCCGAAAACCAGAACCTCGCAGCGAGGTTCAATCGCGTCGGCATGGTGTTCAAGCATCACGGGGTCAGCACCATGGCGTTCAACGGAATCTGTCCGGCGGCGACGCTCGAGTGCGGGCTACCCGGCGATCCGCAGGGGATCGAACACGCCTGCCGCTTCGTTGAAGACATGCTGACGCTCGATGAATTGCCACACGACCGACCGACCCGACATGCGCTACACCTGGTCGAATCGCACCTGACCCTGAATATCCCCGAGCATGTCAGTTACGCGTTCGATCCCGCCGCCGATGTCGACCTGCGTTTCGAAGCCGATTTTGAAGATCGCAATTTCACGCTGTTCGATTCGCACCAGGTGTTCGGCTACACCCGGGTCGAGCGTCCGTTATCGATTACCGATACCGACGGCCATGATGTTACCGATGAAGTCCTGCGCGTCGAGCAGGGCAAGATATACCTGAACAACACGATGATGCCGGCGATGATCACGCGCGACGAGCTGGTGATTCAGCAGGATTGCCTGTGCCACCTGCTGCAGGATTACCTCCCCTACCACGAAGTCGAACTCTAGAGCCGATACCCCAAAGACTGTCAATTATCACTTGACGGTAGAATGTCAATTCTGTTTAATCTGACTGACTAGATAGTCAATTTGTTTTTGAGGTCGAAAATTCGACATTCTTGTGTCGATTTACAGCCGTTCTGGCGAGCGGCAAAATCACTGGCAAGGTAACTGGAGCGGAGAAACCCATGAAATATATTACGAGGATATCAAGCATCATCATATTCAGCGCCATGGCATTAGTGGGCTGCCAGACCGGGGGCGGCGGCGATCAAATGGAGGCGGTCGAACTGGGGCCGGACGCTACCCCGTTATCCATGGGTGAGCTGTACAATTATTTCGCCGATCAAACGCAGGTACGCGACGATGGCGGCGTCTACTACAGCGATTTCGGTACGCTGGTAGCACTTGAGGACGGTGAACGCGCGGAAGGCACCTGGGCATCGCACGACGGCGGCAAGCTGTGCAGGGTTTTCGAGGATCGCGAAGATTCCTGCGAAACCTACTACCACCACGGTGACGAGGTCGCCATCGAAGTCGCCGGCACGGTAAGCCTGGCGCCGAAGAAAATGGACGGCAACCAGATCGATCTGCTGGAAACCGGAAGCGCAAGAAAATTGTTCAGCAAGGATGAAACCATTGCGCTGGTATCCGGCAAGACGCATGCCTGGGAAAACTACAACGGCGCCTACTACTCGCCCGATTTTAAACTGCAAACCCTCTGGGACGGAACAAAGGAATCGGGTAAGTGGTCGGTCACCGACGAAGGTGCGCTTTGCTGGCACGTTCCGAGCTGGGGTAACGGACCTTGCGAATCTTATTTCATGGGCCCCGATGGCACGCTGATGTCGGTTTTCAAGGGCAAGGAGGATGAGGCCGACGAACTTCGTGAAGGTAATGTACTGAACGAACTGTAGATCGCAGGCTTCCAACCACAAAAAATGGGGGCTATGCCCCCATTTTTTTATCCTGTCGTTTTATCCTGTTTACTCAGCAGGTAGCAGCACCAGCGATTCCCGGCTCCAGGACAACCAGACTTCACTGCCCCGCTGCAGTGAAACATCGGTGCCGAAACCGGAATCATGGCCGGCAACCTCGAGCGGGTACTCGCAACCATCGACCGCGACAAAGTAATGGCTGCGACTACCGAGATAAGCCGAGGTGCTCAATTCACCCCTGATCGTATTTTCGTCACCCGCATTGCCCTGCTCCGACAACAGCAATTTTTCAGGTCGCAGGGCCACCACGAGACTGGCACCCTTTTGCACAAGCTCACCCTGTGCCGAAACCTTCAGTTGACCCAGGCCCTCTACATCGAGCAACGCCTGGTCATCCTGCACATCAGTCACCTGCGCATCGAAAAAATTCATCTGGCCGATAAAATCCGCCACCTCGACATTGATCGGGTAGTTATACAATTGCTTTGGCGAAGCCATTTGCAACACTTCACCGCGAGCCATGACCGCTACCCGGTCCGACAGCGTAAGCGCTTCCTCCTGGTCGTGAGTCACAAAGATGAAGGTAATGCCGACACTTTCCTGCAAGGCGCGTAACTCGAGTTGCATCTCTTCGCGCAGTTTCTTGTCGAGCGCACCGAGCGGTTCGTCCAGCAACAACACCTTGGGCCGTTTTATCAACGCCCGCGCCAGCGCGATACGTTGTTGCTGTCCACCCGAGAGTTCGTGGGCGCGGCGCTTGCCGTAGCCGGGCAACTTCACCATCTCCAGCGCCTCGTCGACACGGCGGTTCTGTTCCACCTTGCCCAACTTGTCCTTGCGCAATCCGTAAGCGATGTTTCCGGCAACGTCGAGATGCGGAAAAATAGCATAGTTCTGAAACACCATGTTGGTCGGTCGCTGGTGCGGCGGTATTTCCGACATCGCCTTGCCGTCGATGTAAATTTCACCCGTGGTCGTGGACTCGAAGCCCGCCAGCATTCGTAACAGGGTGGTTTTGCCGCAACCCGATGGACCGAGCAGGGAGAAAAACTCACCCGCTTCAATATCGATACTGACATTATCGACGGCAACGACATCGCCGAAATGCTTGGAGACGCCGTCGATTGTGATAAAAGACTGCTTTGTAGTCATGAGCAAACTATCCTGCGGATTTGATGGAGTCGTGGTCGCGATGCACCAGCCATTGCGAGATAAACACGACAAAGAAAGAAATCAGTAATATACAGGCGCCGAGCGCCAGTACGTTCGGCAGGCGCTGCGGGAAGCGTAACTGCCCCCAGATGTAAAGGGGCAGCGTCGGATCGGTCCCGCCGAGGAAAAACGCGAGAATAAATTCGTCGAAGGAAATCGTGAAACAAAGCAGCATGCTCGCCAACACACCCGGAAACACCATCGGCAGGGTAACCCGCCAGAAAGTCCACCAGGCATTCTCGCCGAGATCCGCGGAAGCCTCTTCCATCGATTTGTCGAAGCCTTCGAAACGCGTCATCAGGGTGGCCATCGAAAACGGCACGCAAACGAGTATGTGCCCGAGGGTGATGGTATAGAGCGACAGCGGTATGCCGACGCGGTTGATCAGGATCAGCAACGCGACCCCGAGGATAATGCCGGGGATGACCAGCGGCGCCATGATCACCGCAATCATCGGGTTCCGGCCTGGAATGTGATAGCGAGTCACCGCCTTGGCGCCGAAGATACCGAGAAAGGTGGACAATACGGAGGCAACCACCCCTACCCGGATGCTGTTCATCAGGGCGGCGATCATGGGTTCATTTTTGAACATGTCCCGGTACCACTGTAGCGTCCAGTTTTCGATGGGAAAGGCTATGTAAATCGAGTCATTGAAGGAAAACAGCGGCAGAAACAGCACCGGGATATAGAGGAAGGCCAGAAACAGGACCGCGTAAACAAACAACGGTCGATTGGGCCGGTCGATGTAGGAAACATTTTTCACTCGATATTCCTCACTACCAGTCGTGTCATCCAGATGTAGAGCATCGCAATCAGGCCGACTATGCCCATCATCACGATCGCCAGTGCCGAGCCGCCCGGCCAGTTGTTGATAATGCCGAAGTGGGCCTGAATCAGGTTGGCCAGCATCACGCCATCGGGCCCGCCGACCAGCGCCGGGGTTACGTAGTCACCCACCGTGGGCACAAAAATCAGTACCGTCGCCGCAATCACGCCGGGCAGGGACAACGGCAGCGTGACGCGCAGGAACCGTGCGACCGGACCGTCGCCAAGATCGGTTGCGGCTTCGAGCAGGGAGCGGTCGATTTTTTCCAGCGAAACATAAATCGGCAAGATGGCGAAAGCCGCCCAGGCGTGTGTCAGCGTGATGACGATCGCGGTTGGATTGTAGAGCAGAAATTCCAGCGGCTTGTCGATCAGGCCCATGCCGATCAAACCGGAATTGATGGCGCCGTTGAATCCGAGAATAACCTTCCAGGTGAATATCCTCAGCAGGTAACTGGTCCAGAACGGCAGAGTCATGAGAATGATCCAGATCATCTTGTGGCGGTGCACGTGAAAAGCGACGTAGTAGGCCATCGGGTAAGAGATGATGACGGTTGCGAAGGTACAGGTGGCGGAGATCAACAACGAACGTACCAGCAGCTTCGCATATACGGGTTCTGCAAATACCTTGTCGTAATTTTTCAACGTGAAAGCCGTATCGAATTCATATCCTATCTGGCTCCAGAAGCTCATCAGCACCATCAGCGCGAAAGGCACGCACATGCTGAACAGCATCACCAGCAGCGTTGGCGAGAGTAATGTATACCCCTTAAATCCTTCACTCCCGTTGTAAAACGCGCGCAATCTGCTGCGCCAGCCGATATCAGCCCGCTTCCGTGCGACAGGAACTCCTGCCTCGGTAACAGTTTTACTCATGGCATTCGCTCAGGGTTGAGGGCGATTCACTAGCAAGGTTCATTTAATCAGCCGGACTCTCGGGAAAGATCGTGTCGGGAAACATTTTCCTCAGGAAGAGACGCACCGCATCGGTATTGACGCTGCAATCTTCCATCCCGGGATTGAGATGCAGATGGGTCCAGATACCAAACATCATGGCAACCAGTCCGTGGGTAATTGTCGGTAAGTCCTGCTTGTCATAGCCGTCGGCATCGCTAATTTTCTCCAGCAACCTGGCCATATCCGCGGCATAGCCTTCATCTCGCGGCACCACCAGTTCGTGAAACAACAGGTTGCCCTTGGCATCGCCCCAGAAGGCATGCCACGCGGAGACATACTTCGGATGCTGGCAGGCAAATCGAATGTCATACTCGATCAGGCGCAACAATTTTGAAACGTCATCTTCATCTTTTTCCTCGATGATTTCATACCAGCCTCCCGAGTACTGCAAACCCAGGTAATGCAGCACTTCCTCAACCAGTTTTTTCTTTGACTTGAAGTGAAACACCACCAGCCCGCGCGATATACCGGCCCGGACGGCAACCCGGTCCAGCGTCAAACTGCCCAGTCCCTCCATGGCAATACTGTCGACGGCGGCCTGCAGAATAAGCCGGCGACTCTCTTCACCGCGTAGGCGTCTTTTATCTGTCGTTTTAATAATTTCGTTCATTCGTTTCCAGTCCAGGTTACGTGATGCGAATCTTACTCACTATAGAGAATAAAATCCGGCCTTGTAACTGACTGACCAGTCAGATAGTATCTTTGCTGTTACTATTGATGTCAACGCATTCGTAAGGTGTGCCTGAGGCCAACACAAGGATTGCCGCGGAGCACATCACCGCGGCATTACCAATTCAGACCGAGGAGAGAGCAGATGAAAAAAGATGATATTCCACACGACGAGGTGATCGACAGGCTGAAATCCGGTGATCTGTCACGGCGAGACTTCAACCGGGTCCTGGCGGCAGCGGGAATCGCCATGGTGGCGACACCCATGTTACCCGGAAAGGCCAGGGCTGCTGCAGCCGATCAACCAACCTACTTCACCTGGGGCGGCTGGGATGATCCCGCCTACCATCCAACCTATGTCAAAAAGTTTGGCGAACCACCAAACTTCGCAACCTTTGGCGGTTCCGAAGAAGCCTTCACCAAGATGCGCGCCGGATTCATCGTCGACGTCGCGCACCCCTGTAACGTCGAGATTCCACGCTGGGTAGCGAGCGGCCTGTTCCAGCCGCTGGATACCTCGAAGCTTTCCAACTGGCCTGACATTGTTCCGCAACTGTACCAGCTGGAAGGCAACGATCTCAACGGCAGCCCCTACTTCGCACCGATGGACTGGGGTCAAACCTCGATTACCTACCGAACCGACCTGGTTGACTGGAAAGGCGAGGAAGAGTCCTGGGGCCTGCTGTGGGACGAACGCTACAAGGGTCAGATCGGCAGCCTCGGTTCCGCCGGTGATGCCTGGTGGTGCGCGGCCATTTACGCCGGAGTCGACTTCAAGGATATCGCCAAGGACGAAAGCCTCGAAAAAGTCGCCGCCCTGCTACGCCAGCAACGGCCACTGATTCGCATGTACAGCGACGATGTCACCAGCCTCGAACAGGCGCTCGCGTCCGGCGAACTGGTTGCCGCGATGACCTGGAACAGTACCGCGGCAACGCTCAAGTCGCAGGATGTACCGGTTGCCTTTGCCAAGCCCAAGGAAGGCGCGCTGACCTGGGTCTGCGGCCTGATGATGCATGCCAAGGCGCCCAAGCCCGACATGGCTCACGAACTGATCGATTCGCTGCTCAGTGTCGAGCGCGGAATCATGATGATCGAGGAGGAAGGTTACGGGCATTCGAACTCCAAGGCCATGGCGGCAGTCTCGGACGAAAGGCTGGCTGAACTCGGCCTGGCGCGCGATCCGCAGGAAATACTCGGCGCCGGTAAGTTCATGCTCCCTCAGGAGCATGACTTTGAAACAAAGTCGAATGAGATGTTCGAGATGATCAAGGCAGGATTCTAGCCTGTCCTCGGCGATTGGCGACCAGGGATGGTCGCCTTTTCTTTAACTCCGCCAACCGCGTAACCCAAACCCGCGTGAATACTCCCCGATGGCCGGGAGGACGACAACATGACCAGAGAATCGCGCTTCGACGTATTATTTGAACCGGTCAAGATCGGACCGGTCACCGCGAAAAACCGCTTCTACCAGGTTCCTCATTGCAACGGAATGGGTTTCAACTGGCCTCAATCCCACGCGAAAATGCGCGAGGCGAAAGCCGAGGGTGGATGGGCGGTCATCTGCACCGAAGAGTGCGTGATTCACCCAAGCTCCGATTACACCCCCGAACCCCAGGCGCGCCTGTGGGACGATTACGACGTCAGGTGCCTGGGCCTGATGGTTGACGCTGTACATCGCCACGGCGCGCTCGCCGGCGTTCAGCTCGCTCACAATGGCGTCGGCGCTCAGAATCTATACACGCGCATGCCGCCGATAGGCCCTTCGCCGCAGGCCTCGATCGCAAACCAGCCGACCCATACGCGCGGCATGAGCAAACATGATATTCGCGAATTTCGGCGCTGGCACCGTAATGCCGCATTACGCGCCAAACGCGCTGACGCCGATATTGTCTATGTTTACGCCGGGCACGATTCGACGCTGTTAATGCACTTTCTGTCCGCGCGGCGCAATCAACGCACCGACGAGTACGGTGGCAGCCTCGAAAACAGGGTTCGCCTGTTCCGCGAAGTACTCGAGGAAACCAGGGATGCTGTCGGTGACCGTTGCGCGATTGCCGTACGCATCGCCGTCGACGAACTACTCGGTCCGGAAGGAATCACCAGCGCAGGCGAGGGTAGGGAAATCATCGAAATGCTGGCCGAGTTGCCGGACCTGTGGGACGTCAACGTCAGTACCTGGGAAAACGACTCGATGACCTCGCGCTTCAGTGAAGAAGGTTTCCAGGAAAAATATGTCGGCTTCGTCAAAAGCATGACCAGCAAGCCCGTCGTCGGTGTCGGACGCTTCACCTCGCCCGATGCCATGCTCAGCCAGATCAATCGGGGCGTACTGGACATGATCGGCGCTGCACGCCCGTCCATAGCCGATCCCTTCCTGCCGCTGAAAATCGAACAGGGCCGCAGCGACGAAATTCGTGAATGCATCGGCTGCAATACCTGCGTGTCGGGGCAACTGACCTTCACGCCGATGCGTTGCACGCAGAACCCCAGCGTCGGCGAGGAGTGGCGCCGCAACTGGCACCCCGAATTCATTCCCGAAAAGGGGTCTGACGAAAGGATACTCGTCGTCGGCGCCGGACCGGCGGGCCTCGAAGCCGCAAGGGCACTCGGCCAACGCGGTTACCCGGTGACGCTGGCCGAGGCTCAAACCGAAGCGGGTGGGCGCGTCACCACCGAATCACGCCTGCCCGGACTGGCCGTCTGGAGCCGCGTGCGCGACTGGCGCATGGGTCGAATCCAGCAAATGGCCAACGTCGAGGTATACCTCGAAAACAGGTTGACGGCCGAAGATATCCTGGCGCTGGATTATCAGCGGGTCATTCTCGCGACGGGCGCCCACTGGCGCGGCGACGGTGTCGGTGTTAGCAACTGGCAGGCGATTCCGGGCGCGCAGCAAAGCCACGTAGTATCGCCCGAATCCGTATTCAGCGACCAGCCGCTGAACGATTCCGTTGTCGTCTTCGATGATGATCGCTACTATATGGGTGCGCTCATCGCCGAGAAATTGAAATTGCAGGGACATGACGTCACGCTGGTGACCCCGGCAGCCGAAGTGTCACCCTGGACACAGAACACGCTCGAGCAGCATCGTATCCAGGCTCATGTACTCGCGCTCGGCATCAAGGTCGTCACCTCGAAAAATATCACCCGGGTCGGCAGCGACGAAATCGAACTCGCTTGCGTCTACACCGAACAGGCCAGTGTGATGCCGGCGGCTAGCGTGGTAATGGTGACCTCGCGCACAGCCAACGATGAGCTCCAGCTGGCGTTAACGACAGATCCTACGCTGCTCGACGATTCCGCAGTTAGCTCGGTCAGCGCGATCGGCGACTGCCTTTGCCCATCGACCATCGCCGCCGCGGTACACGAAGGCCATCGTGTTGCGCGCGAGATGGATTCTCCTCCGCAAGACCCGGACATGCCGTTCAAACGTGAACAAGTCCTGCTCGAAGTCCCGGATAACCAGGAAAAATAACCAATGCACAAGCGAGACCCCCGTTACGACGTTCTGTTTGAGCCGGTAAAAATCGGACCGGTCACGGCGAAAAACCGCTTCTACCAGGTGCCGCATTGCACCGGCCTCGGCTGGCTGCGCCCGCGCATGGTAGCCGGCCTGCGCGGCATGAAGGCCGAAGGCGGCTGGGGAGTTGTCTGTACCGAGTACTGCTCGATTCACCCGGCATCCGACGACCTGCCCCATCCTTACGCCTCGCTGTGGGACCAGGGCGATATCAGGGCGCATTCACTGATGACCGAACAGGTGCATGAGCACGGTGGTCTCGCCGGCGCCGAACTCTGGGTCGGCGGTGCGCGATCCACCAACCTGTTTACCAACGAAGTCACCATGGACGTGGCATCCATGCCCAATTCGGAAGGCATTCCCTACCAGGCGCGCGCCATGAACAAGGCGGATATCCGCGAACTCAGACGCTGGCACCGCGACGCTGCGCTGCGCGCCCGCGACGCCGGTTTCGACATCGTTTACGTTTACGCCACCCACCACTACCTGCTGGCGCATTTCCTCTCAGCCACAACCAATACGCGCACCGACGAATACGGTGGTTCGCTGGAAAACCGGGTTCGGCTGGTGCGCGAGCTCATCGAGGAAACCAAAGACGCTGTCGGCGATCGCTGCGCGGTTGCGGTTCGATTCTCCGCCGACGAAGGCGGTGGCGCCGATGGCGAACCTGTCATCGGCGAGCACCGCGACATGCTCGAGATGCTGGCGGAACTGCCCGATCTCTGGGATATCAACATCAAGGACTATTCCCGCGAAATGGGTGTGTCGCGCTTCATCCGGGAAGGCTCGCTCGAAGCCTACATGTCCTACGTAAAATCGATCACCACCAAACCGGTGGTCACGGTCGGGCGCTTCACCTCGCCCGACACCATGGTTTCACAGGTCAATCGAGGCATCGTCGATTTTATCGGCGCGGCCAGACCATCGATCGCGGACCCTTTCCTGCCAAAGAAAATCGAGGAAGGCCGAATCGACGAGATCCGCGAGTGCATCGGTTGCAACATCTGCTACACCGGGGACAGCTTCGGCACTCCGATCCGCTGCACCCAGAACCCGACTATCAGCGAGGAATGGCGACGCGGCTGGCATCCCGAAAAGATTGCCGAAAAGGGTTCGGATTCTACCATCCTCGTGGTCGGCGCCGGACCGGCAGGCCTGGAGGCGACCCGGGCGCTCGGCCGGCGTGGTTACCACGTGATGCTGGCCGAGGCTGAACACACACTCGGCGGCCGCGTAAGCCGCGAATCCGCCCTGCCCGGTCTCGGTGAATGGGTGCGGGTACGCAACTACCGGGTGCACGAAATCCAGTCGATGCATAACGTCGACGTCTACTTCGACAACCGCATGCAGGCCGACGACGTACTCGCGGTCGAGGCGGATCACATTGTCATCGCCACCGGCGCCCATTGGCGTGCGGATGGCCGCGGTCTGTACAATCCGAGACCGCTG
>Ga0164315_10001275_pt1 | contig 18941 bp, 17 predicted proteins | sample GuaBasSedimGuay6_FD_113737 | JGI IMG/M metagenome (GOLD analysis project Ga0164315, IMG submission 113737) | Subseafloor sediment microbial communities from Guaymas Basin, Gulf of California, Mexico - Guay6, Core 4569-2, 0-3 cm | ecosystem: Environmental > Aquatic > Marine > Hydrothermal vents... | reverse complement strand
CTCAACCTGGAAACAGAGGCAGGGCGGGATATTTTCAAATTACTCGTCAAAGAGGCTGATGCTGTTATTGAGTCATTTCCCACCGGCTGGCTGGGGGAGCGGGGTATCGACTACAAAGAACTATGAGAAATCATTCCCAAAGACGTTTCCTCTCAACTGGCCACCACCCGGGCGTTGATGAATGCCACCGGATTCCCTCTCCTTGAGGGCCGAAATCTGCAACGCAGCGGTCCCTACATGCACATGGGCCCAGCCCGCTGGCGACTAATTTTTCAGGTGAAGGATGGTCATGTCTGCATTATGTTGACAGGTGGCGCCCTGGGTGGGACCACAATTCGTGGCTTCCTCAATTGGGCCGGTGAACATATGGAAATTCCTGCCGAACTCACTGCAACAGAGTGGGAAAAATTGGAGCTATCCGACCTTATTTTCAATGAGGAAAAACGCAAACTGCTGGATACGGCCACTGAAATTTTCAGCAGGTTTTTTATTCTCCATCCTAAAAAAGAGCTCTACGAAAGGTCGTTAAATGAGCGCTTGATGCTGGCGCCGGTGAGCACGATTGCCGATATTCGTGAGGACATTCAACTCGACGCCAGAGAATACTTCACCCCGGTGCAGGAAATGGATGGCACCAGCCTGCACTACCCTGGCGCGTGGGCACAACTTTCAAAAACACCACTCAATGTAAATCGGCGAGCGCCGTCAGTCGGCGAATATAACGACGTTGTTTATAGAGACAAACTGGGAATCAGTCAGGTGGAAATGGATAAGCTGGCATCGGCCAGCATCATCCCAAGGCCTCACCCTGCATCGGTGAAGACAGCCACTATGTTCTTAGAGAGTTTCTGGGTTTGGGTGAAACTGAAATCGAAAGCCTGGTGAGAAATGATATTGTACAAATTAGCTCTTAACAGGGTATTAGCTGCACTGTTTTGCTCATTGGGCTCCCAATTCACTGGCAAATTATCGAACCACTGTCTTTAAAAGACCCCTTTTGGCAAAAAATGCCTCCCTTAGGGTGCTAGAATCGACATCCACAACACGCTTGAGGAGGCAGACATGCCCAAGATTACCCTGATCGAATTCAACGGTACTGATCACACGATTGATGCCGAAACCGGCAAAAACCTGATGCTCAACGCCATCGATAACGGCGTTCCCGGGATCGATGGCGACTGTGGTGGCGCCTGTGCCTGCGGCACCTGCCATGTGTTCGTGGACCCCGCCTGGATTGAAAACAGTGGTGAAGCCGGCGCCCTGGAGGTGTCCATGTTGTCCATGCGACCGGATCAGGAAGCCACCTCCCGCCTCAGCTGCCAGATTGAGGTCACCGATGGGATGGACGGTATGGTTATTCGCATGCCCGAATACCAGATGTGATTCCACGCCAGAGGACATAACACGATGCACCAGGCGGCACCCATGCCAGACCCAAACACCGCTGCGCTTCAGCTTCGTCGAGGTAGTGGGCGAGCCCGAGCGTGTTTTGTCGTAATAAGAAAAGGGGCGATGGGATTTATCCATCGCCCCTTTTTATTGCGGGTGATCAGTAGAGAATAATACCGCGAATATTGCGCCCCTCCACCAGATCCTCGAAGCCCTGGTGGACTTCGTCGATGCTATAGGTTCGCGAGCACATTTTATCGAGGTCCAGTTGCCCGGTCTCGTAAAAACCCAGCAGGCGGGGGAAATCCACTTTGGCGTTTGTGCTGCCATATAAACAGCCGCAGACTTTTTTCGATGACAGGGGCATTTCCAACGCGCTGAATTTATATTCTTCCTCCGGGCTACCGGCGCCGACCATGCAGGTGGTGCCGCCACGACGGGTGGCGGCATAGGCCTGGGCGGCGACGGCAGGATACCCGATAACTTCAAAGGCGTAGTCGACACCTATACCACCGGTAATTTCCATAATCTGTTCGACCGGGTCGGTGCCGGCATTGACGGTGTGAGTGGCACCGAAATCCCGTGCCGCTTCCAGCTTCGACTCGCTGAGATCCACTGCGATCAGCGGGTTGGCGCCTGCAATTTTTGCACCCTGCAGGGCGGAGAGGCCAACGCCGCCACAGCCGAAAATCGCAGCGCTTCTGCCAGGTTTGACCTGCACAGTGTTGAGAGCGGCGCCAGCGCCGGTCATCACACCACAGCCGACCAGGGCGGCGACTTTCAAGTCATATTTCTTGTCTATGGCCACCACACACATGGAAGGGCAGACCACTTGCTCAGCCATATTGCCGAGGGCGGCAAAGGCGCCAATGTACTCACCGTTGAGTTTAATACGACTGGTGCCATCAGGTTGCATTCCAGTGAAAAGATCGGTGGCGGAACACAGCCAGGGTTCCTGGTGCAAGCAGAAGTAGCATTCACCGCACATCGGAATAAAAGATGTGATGACATGATCGCCGACTTTTACATTAGTTACATTCTCGCCCACCTCTGCCACTACGCCAGCGCCTTCGTGGCCGAGGACGACAGGTGTGGGCATCGGTAATTTGCCATTAATGACCGACATGTCTGATTGACACAACCCGGTCGCCACCATGCGTATGCGGACCTCGTCGGCCTTCGGGTTGTCCAGTTCAATCTCTTGTACGGAATATTCATTGCGTGCGGTGAGTACTACAGCTTTCGCTTTCATATTTGTGAACCCCTGCTGATTCGTTAAGTGTTGATAGCGGCTGCCCACTACCGGCTACGGCCTACAGTCAATAGAAAGATAGTGGAGGCTCTGCCTCCACCACCCTCACCATGGCCCCCGGCAATCTAACACAAGTTAAAGCCAGGTCAAAACAAGGCGTTAAATACCTGTCGAAGTGTCAAACTTAGCGCAAACACGCAGTTCCAACTCCCTGGCGACGAGACGGGAGTAACGGCCGGGGGTTCAAAAGCCATCTTCACGCCATGGGTGCCGCTGTCGCGAATTATTATACAACTGTCCTTTAAAGACCCCCATTATGTCAAAAAATAACCTCCTCAGGATGGACTAAACCTGTAGAATCTAAATCCATAGCACAGTGAGGAGACAATGCGATGGACCAGATTGCACCCATGCCAGACCCATACGCTGTTCCGCTGGAGCAGATCGATTTCAGTGACGCTCGCATGCACCGGGACGACACCTGGCGGGATTATTTCACCCGCCTGCGCGATGAAGCGCCCGTGCACTATCAGAAAGACAGCCCCTTCGGCCCCTTCTGGTCAATCTCGCGTTTTGAAGACATCGTCGCGATAGACAGTAACTTCAAGGATTTCTCATCAGAACCCCAAATCGTTCTCGGTGAGTTCCCACAGGATACCGAGATGTTCATCGCCATGGACCCGCCCAAGCACGATGTACAACGGCGGGCGGTGCAGTCTGTGGTGGCGCCAAAGAACCTGGCGCAGATGGAGGTATTGATACGCTCCCGAGTTGTGGAGATTATGGACAATCTGCCGGTGGGGGAAACTTTCAACTGGGTGGAAAAGGTCTCCATCAACCTGACCACGCAAATGCTCGCGACCCTGTTTGGCTTCCCCTTTGAGGAGCGTACCAAACTGACCTACTGGTCGGACTTGGCCGTAGGAACGCCGGAAATAATGGGCGGGGAAGCCTGCTCGGATGAGCGCGATGTTGCCATGGCAGAGTGCCTGGAGGCATTCACCCGGCTCTGGCACGAACGCAAGGCACAAGATAGCGACAGTTTCGACCTGATCTCTCTGCTACAGCGTGACCCCAATACCGCCGACCTGGTTGACAGACCCAAGGAGTACATGGGCAACTTGATACTGCTCATTGTGGGCGGCAACGACACCACCCGGAACTCACTCACCGCCGGTGTCCTGGCCCTGAACGAGTTCCCCGCCGAGTACGACAAACTGCGGGCCGACCACGGCCTGATCGCCTCCATGGTGCCGGAGATCATCCGCTGGCAGACCCCGCTGTCCTACATGCGCCGTCGCGCGACGCGGGATGTGGAGTTTGGCGGGCAGCAGATCAAGAAGGGCGACAAGGTGGTGATGTGGTACGTGTCCGGCAACCGGGATCCACGCGCCATAGAGAATCCGGACGACTTCATTATCAACCGCGCCAACCCCCGTCATCACCTGTCCTTCGGCTTTGGCATACACCGCTGCATGGGCAATCGCCTGGCAGAAATGCAGTTACGCATCGCCTGGGAGGAGATCATGAAACGCTTCAGCTTGGTTGAGGTGATGGGTGAACCTACGCGGGTATTGAATAACATGGTGCGCGGCATCGAGAACCTTCCAGTGCGAGTGCACCCGCTTTAAATCAGTGCTGGTATCGGCATAGGTGATCGCCACCATCGATGCAGTCAGAGAAGCGGCTAGATCGGTGTGATTCCTCGCCGTTTAAATGCGTGCCCCTGGCGTCTCTTTTTAGCCATTTCCAGTGCTTTTATGAGCACTTTGCGGGTATCGCGAGGGTCGATGACATCATCCACAAAAGCGGCTTCGGCGGCTGGCGCGATGGTGGTTTTGGCTTCAAATTCATCGATCAATGCCTGTTTACGTTGTTCTGGATCTTCCGCTTTCGCCAGTTCTTTGCCGAACATAATCTGCACGGCATCATCGGGGGAAATGGCGCTAAATGACGCTACTGGCCAGGCCACAAGTAGATCTGGCTCCATACCCAGGCTGTTCATGCCATAATGGGCCAGGCCGAAAGCCTTGCGTAACATAACGGTGAGGCGCGGTACCGTGGTATGTCCGATTTCATAGAGCAGGCGGGTCGACCAGCGAATAATTCCATCCAGTTCTGACTGCGGTCCGGGATAGAAACCGGGGATATCCTGAAGAAAGATCAGCGCTATTCCATAGCAATCACAGAAGTTGATAAAACGACTAATTTTTTGGCAGGCTTTGACGTCCAGCGTGCCAGACATGAAGGCCGGCTGGTTGGCGATAATGCCGACTGCACGACTATTCATATGCGCCAGGCTGGTAACAACATTTTGAGCGAAGGCGGGTTGCATTTCGAAATGCTCACCATCGTCAACGATACTGGTTATGACATTTTTTATATTGTAAGCAAAGCGAAGGTCCGACGGTACGATCGTCATCAGGTTTTCACAACGGCGTTCAGGGTTGTCGCGCGTTGTTCTCAGTGGCGGATCTTCCTGGCAGTTATTGGGCAAATAGCTTAGAAACTCCTTTATTTTTGCTATGCATTCCTTGTCGTCTACGACCAGTAGATCTCCCATGCCGCTTTGTTCAACATGTTTACGGGCACTGCCTAATTCTTCAAGAGTCGTTTCGATGCCCATTTTTGTCCGTAACAGGGGCGGCCCAGCCAGCATCATGCAAGAATCTTTTGTCATGGGCACAAAATCGCCGATAGCAGTGAGATTGGCGTGGCCACCAACGCAAACTCCCATAACAGCCACGACTATGGGCACATAACCACTTAGCGCTACCAGATTACGGAATTGTGGGTTGTCGTATGCACCCTGACTGCTGACTTCCTCTTCCAGGCGTGCTCCAGTACCCTCACTGAGTATGACCAGGGGAAAGCCCTGCTCCAGAATCAAGCGTTTCAAGCGGGTAAATTTCCACTCGCAGGTTTTACCCATGGAACCCGCGCGGTATTGAATATCATAGGCGGCGGCACCGACCATACGTCCGTTTACCTTGCCATAACCAACCACAATACCATCTCTGGGCGTTGCGCCGGGCTTGGTTGTCGAGGCCGTATCGGATTCACGGGCCAGCGGCGCTATTTCTGTGAAGGAGCCTTTATCAAACAGTAGCTCGATACGCTCGGCGGCGGACAGCAGCCCTTTGGCATGGCGTTTTGAGTAATCTAGATTTTCCAGTGCCAGTTTCTTATCCAGAAAAGGCTGCAGGGCTTCCGCCATAGTTAAACGTTTTTTTTTGTCCAACTGATCGTAAACGGTTTGGCGCTTATTGTCTTTGGGCACAGGATTGAAAACCTCAACTCTCAGCCATGGGGGTAGGCGTGCAATTTAGCCTGATTTATGCTTCCGTCGCAAATAATAAGGGGCGCTATAATCACTATTTCTCAGACATAACCGCACCGTATCGGCCAGTGCGCCCCCAGTACCGTCTCCGGTCTGGCGGGGCCCAACTTCATCGATGCGAAAGGCTGTCGGCACACGCCCCTGGATCAAGCTTAGTATGACCGAGGAAGCCCCATCACATGCTCGGCGATATAATTCAGAACCATTTCATTATTCAGAGGTGCGGTTTTAAACAGGCGGGCAATGGGATAAAGATCAAATATGCCGTATTCCTTGGTAAAACCGTTGCCACCAAAACATTGCAGCGAAGCGTCAATGGCGTTAACCGCAGCATCGGCTGCCGCCAGTTTCGCCATATTGGCTTCGGCACCACAGGATTGCTTCTGATCGAATAGCCAAGCGGCTTTGCGGGTCATTAACGAGGCCAATTCAATTTCGGTCTTGCCTTTGGCCAGCGGGTGTTGCAATGCCTGGTAAGCACCAATTGGCTGGTCGAATACCACCCGATCATTGGCGTAGTCGACTGCTTTTTCCATGGCAAAGCGGCCCAGACCCGTCGCCAGCGACGCCAGGATAATACGCTCCGGATTTAGTGATTCAAAGAGAATATCAAAACCCTTACCAACTTCTCCAAGGATATTTTCGGGGCCGATATCCACATTGTCAAAAAACAACTGATACTGTATTTCTGGTATTAAAATACTCACATCTATGGGCTGCGTTTCAATGCCGGCCGATTTGGAATCCACGATAAGAATCGTGAAGCCGTCGGTCTTACGCTCGACTTCAGTATGGGACACATTGCGAGTCACTACCAACATGTAATCGGACTCTGCGGCATCCGTAATGAAAGTTTTGCGCCCATTGAGTTTGTAGCGGCCATTACCATCTTCCCTAATCATAGTGGTCGCACGCATGGTATTTGTACCGGCATCGGGCTCGGTAATGGCAAAACAAAAGCGTAAATTGCCAGCACAACCCGCGGGCAGATATTTTTGCTTTTGTTCTTCGGTGCCAAATTTGCCAATTGGCGACATTGACATGGTCGCGCCCACCACCAGGTTTAGTAGCGGAATACCCATATTTGACAGGCCTTCCTGAAACAGCACCATTTCGAGCATGCCCAGACCCGAGCCACCGTATTTCTCGGGTACCATAAGGCCGACGAAGCCGTCATCTGCGACCTTTTTATACATCTCATGGGGAAATGTCTTGGTCTCAGCGCAATTCACCCAATAATCACGGTCAAAATCCTTGACCAGTTTTTGGCCATAGTTATAAATCATTTGTTGTTCTTGGCTTAAATTAAAGTCCACTGTATGCTCCTGTTATCAATGCTTGATTAAATAACGTCAAAGTTAATATGAGCGAGGCAATCCCATCACATGCTCGCTAATATAATTCAATACCATTTCGCTATTTAATGGCGCGGTTTTAAACAAACGCACCATCGGATAAATATCGAAAATACCATACTCCCTGGTAAAACCATTACCACCAAAGCACTGCAGTGAAGCATCAACAGCGTGTATTGCCGCTTCTGACGCCGCGTATTTAGCCATATTGGCTTCAGCCCCACAGGGTTCGCCACGGTCGAACAGCCAGGCTGCTTTGCGAGTCATCAGCGAAGCCAGTTCCACTTCGGTTTTAGCTTTGGCTAAAGGGTGCTGCAATGCCTGATAGGCACCGATAGGTCGATCAAATACCACTCGATCATTGGCGTATTCAACGGCTCTGTTCATCGCATACCGGCTAATACCGGTACAGATGGCGCCCACCAGTACGCGTTCGGGATTAAGTGCTTCAAACAAAATATTGAAACCCTTCCCTACCTCACCCAGAACATGTTCCGGACCCAGCTCGACATCATCGAAAAACACCTGATACTGAACTTCGGGCATGGGAATACTGACAGGTATTGGCTGCGCTTCTATACCTTTCGCTTTTGTATCGACGATAAACAGCGTAAAGCCATCAGTTTTACGCTCGACCTCGGTATGGCTTGTCGTGCGCGCCACAACCAGTGCATAGTCGGATTCTTTAAAATCGGTGATGAATACTTTTTCACCACTCAATTTAAAACGGCCGTCCGGTGTTTGCTTGGCTATAGTGGTGGCACGAATGGTGTTGGTACCCGCGCCTGACTCAGTTATCGCAAAGGAGAAGCGCGTCTTGCCGGCACAAGCATCCGGCAGATACAGCTGTTTTTGCTCCTCGGTACCATGTGTGCCGATAGGCCCCAGTGACATGGTGGAACCGATCACCAGACTCAACAGCGGAATACCCTGGTCAGACAGGCCCTCCAGAAACAGGTCCATTTCCAGCAAACCCAGACCGGCACCGCCGTAGGCTTCCGGCGCCATGGTGCCAACAAAACCGTCGGCTGCGACCTGTTTAAACATTTCAACCGGAAAACGGCGCTGGTCAGCACATTCCATCCAGTATTTACGATCAAAAGTTTTTACCAAACTCGTGCCGTACTCATAAATCATTTTTTGTTCTTCACTTAAAGAAAATTCCATCAGCCCTTATACCTCTCATTTATTGGTTTGAATACCTGGTACATTGTGGCAGAACCTGCCACTGCCTGGTTAATAGGATCGCGGCAATCCCATCACATGCTCGCCTATGTAATTCAGTACCATTTCATTGTTCAGTGGCGCAGTTTTAAATAAACGCACCATGGGATAAATATCAAAAATACCATACTCTTTGGTAAAGCCATTGCCGCCGAAGCATTGTAAAGAAGCATCGACCGCGTGAATAGACGCCTCCGCGGCGGCGCACTTGGCCATATTTGATTCCGCGCCACAATGTTCGCCCTGGTCAAATAACCAGGCCGCTTTGCGGGTCATCAACGAGGCCAATTCGATTTCTGTTTTGGCTTTCGCCAGGGGGTGTTGCAAGGCCTGATAGGCCCCAATGGGTCTATCAAAGACAACACGGTCATTAGCATATTCAACAGCTTTGTCCATTGCGAAGCGGCCCAACCCGGCGCCAATTGCACCAACCATTACCCGCTCCGGGTTAAGGCACTCAAACAAAATATTAAAGCCTTTGCCCTCTTCGCCAAGAATATTTTCCGGCCCCAGGTCAACATCATCGAAAAACACCTGATATTGTACTTCAGGAAAGGGAACACTGATCGGGATGGGCTGCGCTTCTATACCCTTGGCTTTGGTATCAACAATAAACAGTGTAAAGCCGTCTGTTTTCTTTTCGACCTGATCAAGTGGTGTTGTGCGAGTGACCACCAGCGCGTAATCAGACTCCACGAAATCGGTAATAAACGTCTTGGCTCCGTTCAAGCGATAACGGCCATCAGGTTTTTTGCTGGCAATCGTTGTTATCCTCATGGTGTTAGTGCCGGCATTGGGTTCTGTTATCGCAAAGCAAAAACGAATTTTACCCGCGCAGGCGTCCGGCAGATAACGTTGTTTTTGTTCTTCGGTACCGTGTCTGCCAATAGGCCCCATGGACATCACCGAGCCAATGACATAACTCAGTAAAGGAATACCGTGATTGGCCAGACCTTCGGTGAGTAATTCCATTTCCAGCAGACCCGCACCAGCACCGCCGTATGCTTCCGGCACCATGGTGCCGACGAAACCATCCTCGGCGGTCTGCTGATACATTTCTTTGGGAAAGACTCTGCGATCCGCACATTCCATCCAGTATTTACGGTCGTAGGTTTTAGCAAGGCTTGCGCCATACTCATAAATCATTCGGTGTTCGTCAGATAAATTAAAATCCATGGGTTAAGCCTCTGTAATTAAAGTCAGTAAATAAGGATAGAGCCTGCGTCAGTAGGAACGTGGAAGCCCCATAACATGCTCCGCTATATAGTTGTGAATCATTTCATTATTAATTGGTGCGGTCTTGGTCAGGCGCACCAACGGGTATAAATCAAAAATTCCATATTCTTTAGTAAATCCGTTACCGCCAAAACACTGCAAGGCGGCATCGACCGCCTTGATGCCAGCCTCGGAAGCAGCGAGCTTGGCCATATTCGCCTCTGCGCCACAGGGCTGACCATTATCAAACAACCAGGCAGCTTTGCGCGCCATCAGCGAAGCCATTTCAACCTCGGTTTTAGCTCTTGCAAGAGGGTGCTGCAGGGCCTGATAAGCGCCAATAGGCCGATCAAACACCACGCGATCATTAGTATAATCGACGGCTCTGCCCATCGCGTAGCGACCGATACCGCTACATACCGCGCCGCCCAGGATGCGCTCTGGATTCAGTGATTCAAACAAGATATCAAACCCGTGACCGACCTCACCAAGAACGTGTTCAGGGCCAAGTTCAACGCTATCAAAAAATATTTGATATTGCAATTCCGGCAATGGAACACTCACCGGTATAGGGTGCATTCGCGACCTGGGCATACATCTCCTCGGGGAACCGGTGTATCTCAGCATTTTCCATCCAGTAAGCACGGTCGTAAGTCTTTGCCAGACTTTTCCCGTACTGGTGTATCATGGATTCTTCCTCAGATAGATTAAAATCCAATATTTCCCCTTTCATGATGATTTACGACACTGACTGCCCGGACACTAATCAGACCAACCCACGATAGAAATCAGGCGGATATCATACAATGATTATATTTGACTTTATAGTCTTATACCGGGTCATTGTTTCGCAAGCGGCAAAGTAGTTCTGGCGGGGAATCTATATCATTAACAAATGCTGATGAGACGTGATCTTTCAACTTTCCCCAGCTAACAATTTCCGGGGCCCGCCCCAACGAAAGTGCGATTGCCTCGTCCAGGCTCCAGTGGCTTGCTTTGCTCCAGCGGTCGAAGTCCGCATCGCTTGTTGATTGTCTGAATTGATGCTGCCGTCCTTTCAGTGAATGCATGAACTTCAGATTCCGGCGATGCTTTAGCTTTCACTTCCTTCAGTTGCTTTTCGGCAAAGTCTCGTGAAATATTATCGCACTCACGAGTTGTTGTAATAACAGTTCGAAGTTCCTGGTAATTCGGGAATTTCCTCTCAACCAAAAATTCAATTGGGTCCGCTTCAGGTATACGTAGCACTACGCTCTCCTGTGAAATAACTTCCATGGACTGGCAATCAGGCGCCAGATTTATTCCTTTGAAAAGAAGATTATATGTTACATTCCGGGATTATATGGGACACTATCATGGGTCGTAGTACGTTTAGGGAAAAGTGACGATTTCATGCCCCATTACCACCTTTATCAGTACCGGAGAAGATAAATGAGCTATCGTAGAAGCAATGCTTTCGAAAAAATAGGGGCCAGTTGTTATCACCCGATTGAACAGGCTTCCAAAGATGAAATCGTCAGAATTCAGGAAGAAAAACTACGGGAGCAAATGACCTATCTGTCCAAATATTCCAAACTCTACCAGCAGAAATTTGAGCAAGCGGGGCTCAAATTTGATGACATCAAAACGCTAAAAGATCTGGAAAAAGTCCCCTTCACTGTTAAACAGGATCTTAGAGACAGCCTTCAGGCGGCCCCCCCTTTTGGTCTTCACCAGAGTGCTCCACTTTCAGAGATTGTACAGATGCAGGCCTCCTCAGGAACCACCGGCAGTCCCGCTTATATCGCTTTGACTGAAAGCGATATTCTAATGTGGAACGAATTGAGTGCGCGCGGCTTTTTTGCCAATGGCATTAATCCGGGGGATTTTGTATTACATGGCTTTTCTATGAGTAAAGGGTTTGTCGGTGGCATTCCATGCATGCAGGCTGTTCAGTATATGGGGGCGATTGATGTTCCGGTGGGTGCTGATGGAGGTGTTGATCGCATGTTGCGCGCCTGTGCCGATATTAAACCGCGCGCCGTCATTGGAGCGCCTAATTTTCTATTGCATGTCGCTTCGATGGCGCCTGATATTCTTGGTAAGCGTGCGAATGAGTTGGGGGTGGAAATATTGGCTGTGGGGGGCGAACCAGGTGGTGGTATTCCCGCAATTCGTGAATCACTGGAAGAACTGTGGGGTGCGAGAGTCTGCGAAATGATGGGCGGCACAGACCTCGGCGTTATTTATTGGGGCGAGTGCTATGAGCAAGACGGCATGCATATGATCTGTCAGGATTATATTATCGTGGAGTTGATTGATCCGGAAACAGAGCAGGTCATTCCTTTTGAAAAAGGAGCGACCGGAGAGCTGATTTATACCGCGATAGGTCGTCAGGCCTCACCCGTTATTCGCTTTAAAAGCGGCGACCACATAGTCGTCACCGGCACAGAATGCGGTTGCGGTCGAACAGGCCCTAAAATACGCTGCTTTGGACGAACAGATGACATGCTGATTGTACGTGGCATTAATGTATTTCCATCCGCAATACAAGATCTTGTTTTACAGATGCAACCCGATACCAATGGGGTGATGCGCGTATGGGCTGATTTTGAAGGACATACCACCCAGGCGAATCTGAAGGTACTGGTTGAGCGCGGTGTTGGTCGCTCCAAAGATCAGGATCAGGAACTCATTGCGCATGTGGAGCAAACAATTCGCAATGCCTTGTCATTTAAAGCAAATGTGATTGTTGTCGATGCGAATAGTTTTGAAAAGCCGGGCGCCGCCAAGGTAGCCTTGACACTTCGTGAGCGACCTTATTTTATCGAACCTGGCGATGAGAATGCCGGATAATGTCAGTTTTAAAATCAACTGTACACACGCAGTCCAAGGAATTTGGCGCCAACCGGGATTACTACCTGGAACGCATCAAAGAACTGCACGATCACCGGTGGCGCGCCCATTCAGGCGGACCAAAAAGCGCTCGGAAACGCCATATAGAGCATCGTGAACAGATACTGCCTCGCGAGCGTATTCGCTTGCTGATTGACCCGGGCTCTCCTTTTTTTGAACTGGGTGAACTCGCCGGTGATGGCTTGCCCGAGGGAACCCAGGTTGGCGCGAGCATTATTACAGGTATAGGTTTAATTAATAACCGACAATGCATGATTATTGTCAATGATGCGACCGTAAAAGGTGGCAGTTATTTTCCAATGACCTGCAAGAAGCATGTTCGAGCGCAGACCTTTGCAATACAACATCGCCTGCCATGCATTACTCTGGTACAGAGCGGGGGGGCATTTCTGCCGGAACAAGAGGGCATCTTCCCTGATGAGGGAATGTTTGGCGCTATCTTTGTTAACCAGGTAGAAATGTCCGCGCAAGGCATTCCCCAAATTTCTGTGGTGATGGGTTCATCAACAGCGGGTGGAGCCTATATCCCGGCGCTATGTGATGAGATCGTTATCGTTAAGGGTAAGGGATTTATGTACCTGGGCGGCCCGCAACTTGTTGAAGCGGCAACCGGGGAGAAAGTGGAACATGAAGCGCTTGGTGGCGCACAAATGCACTGTAAAGATAGTGGCGTGACAGATCATCTCGCAGAAGATGATGCGCATGGCCTGAGTATAGTGCGCGATATTGTGCGAAACCTGGGTAATTTGCCAACTCAACGTTGGGACGTAACCAGGTCTGTCCCGCCGCTCTACCCGGTAGAAGAGATTTACGGAATTATCAACCGGGATACCAAAATTCCTACCGCTAATCGAGAAATTTTGTCCCGTCTGATTGATGGCAGTGATTTTGATGAATTTAAAGCGAATTATGGCGACACCTTGATCTGTGGTTTCGCCAGGATCCATGGTCATGAAATTGGTATTCTGACAAATGATGGCGTGATGTTTAGCGAATCATCCAGGAAAGGGGCTCACTTTATCAACCTCTGCTGTCAGCGCGACATTCCTTTGTTATTTATGGCCGATGTTCCCGGTTTTATGGTTGGTGAACATGCCGAAAGAGGGGGAATCGCAAAAGACGGGGCAAAATTTATCACTGCCATGTGCTCGGCAAAAGTTCCCAAGTACACATTAATTATCGGAGGTTCTTATGGCGCCGGTTATTTGGCAATGTGTGGACGCCCTTTTAAACCGAACGCGATGCTGGCCTGGCCGTCGGGGCGTGCCGGCATCATGGGGCCTGAGCAGGTTGCAAATACACTCGCAACGGTGCGCGAAGATATTCTCAAACGTGAGGGAAAAAGCTGGACAGAAGAGGAGCGAGAAGTATTTAAGGCGCCCCACCGGGAACGGTTTGAAAAATCCGAGGATGCATACAATTTCGCCTCCAAGCTTTGGTATGACGCTGTGATTGATCCGACAGAAACGCGCGAAGTACTGGCTCTTTTACTGGACCTTGCGGGGCGTTCACCCAAAGTGGAAACTAAATTTGGTGTATTCAGGCAATGATCAAGCGAATTCTTATAGCGAACCGAGGCGAAATTGCCTGTCGGATAGCACGCACCTGTCGCAAACTGGGGATAGATGCAGTAGGCGTCTATTCTTCGGCGGATAATCAAAGCCGTCACGTTAGAGAGATTGGGCATACTATCGCCATTGGTGGCGCCAACGCATCGCAGAGCTACCTGGATATTGAAAAGCTTATTGGCGCAGCGAAAAACAGCGGCTGTGATGCGGTACACCCGGGCTATGGTTTTTTATCGGAAAACCCCGATTTCGCCGATGCAGTCGAGGCAGCCGGGCTCACTTTCATTGGCTCGCGCGCCGACAGCTTGCGCCGCTTTGGAGACAAATCGGCAGCAAAAAATGAGGCTATTAAGGCTGCGATACCGGTTATTCCCGGTAGTGATGGCAAGCTTTCTGACCCTGTGGCGATTGCGGATGTCGTAAAGGGAATGGAACTCCCTGTGATGCTCAAAGCGGCCGCCGGTGGTGGGGGCAAGGGGATGCGAATCATTAGTGATTGGTCGAATCTCGAGCCCGACATCAGTGCCGCGATGAGCGAAGCACTACGGGCATTCTCTGATGAGGCCCTATTAGTCGAGCAGTGCATCCATCATGCGCGCCATGTAGAGGTACAGATTGCGGGTGATGGTGAAGGCGGTATTGTTCACCTTTTTGAACGCGAGTGCTCTTTACAGCGCCGCCACCAGAAAGTTGTAGAAGAGGCTCCGGCTGTTTTCCTGAAACCGGCGCTACGTGAGAAATTGCTGGCGGATGCATGTCGTTTAGGACAGCAAATCAATTATAGAGGTTTGGGTACCGTTGAGTTTTTAGTACAGGATGACAACTACTACTTTCTCGAGGTCAACCCGCGGCTTCAGGTTGAGCACCCGGTCACTGAGATGATTACCGGGCTGGATCTGGTCGAATTACAGATTAGTATCGCCCAGGGGACAGGTTTTGGTTTCCAACAAGAGGGTATTCACGCAACAGGTCACGCTATCGAGGTGCGCCTGTATGCGGAAACTCCAGAGCAGAATTTTATGCCGGCAACGGGAACGATTGAGTTTCTGGAATTCCCAGGTGAGCATTTACGTGTTGAGACAGGCGTCGATACCGGTGATGAGGTTGGTTCTTATTATGACCCGATGATAGCCAAACTGATTGCCTCTGGAGACAATCGAGGCCAGGCACTGGAGCGGTTACAAAAAGGGATCGATGAAACGGTTCTTTTTGGAGTAGATAATAACCGTAACTTTCTTCAGCAATTACTTCGCCAGGAAGATGTTGTAACGAATAATATTGATACCGGCATGCTGGATCGCTGGTTAACAACTTATTCTGATGCGGCGGCGCAACAGCCTGACCAACAGGCGGCAATAGCCGCCGTTTTGTGGCTCTATCAATACAGAAAGTCAGGTTCGACGAATCCCTGGGAACGAGCCGATGTTTTTAGCTGCTGGGCGATGCGATCACCACAAGACAGCCCCGTTTATACCTTTAGCCTGATGCAGAATGAGGTCGAGTGGAAAATTGCTTTTCTGAACATAAATGAGCAAGGGCTTGTTTCTTTAATGGTGAATGATCAGCGCTTTGATCTGCATTTACTGGTCCAGGGTGATTTCAGGTGGATCGCCGCATTCGCAGAGGAACAGTTTCCTGTCGTGGCGCTAGTGGCGCCTGAACGGCTCTGCTTACATGCCCTTTCACAGCAAAATAGCTATCAAATTGTGCAGGTTGTCCGCGATAAGCAGGGTGAAGCCGGAGTCGAGGACAGCGTAATGGCGCCAATGATGGGCGAGGTCATAAAGCTTGTCGCCAGGGAGGGTGACTCTGTTGAAGAGGGTGATCTGCTGATTGTGATGGAGTCAATGAAAATGCAGTTGCAGATTGCGGCGGTTAAAGCGGGAATTGTAACCAACATCTATTGTCAGGTGGGCGATAATGTTGCGCGCGGTGAAGTCGTGGTGGAAGTCAATGCAGAATAATCGGGCACTCAGAGGCAAAATAGAACGGATTTACTAACACAGCAACAGTTCAGGAATTTCTGAAATTCACTTATTTAGGGAGCACCAACTATGAGCATTATCGAAGAGCGCGACCTCGGCACTGTCAAGGTTATTAAACATGAAGAAAACTATGCGACTTTACTACTCAACCGGCCGGATGCCCTCAACGCGATGAACCCGGACCTGCTGATCGACTTGGGAAAAGCCTGCGATGTCATCAACCAGGATGAGCAAATCCGTGCAGTGGTATTGACCGGTGCCGGCAGAGCTTTTTGTGCCGGTGGCGACATCCATGAAGACGTTGAGCCACTGCGCCATATGGGCCCGGACGAATTCAACAAATATCTTGGCGACGCGATGACGACCTACTACAAGCTGATGAACCTGGATGCGCCAGTGATCGCTGCAGTTAACGGCCACGCCGTGGGTGGCGGTTTTGACCTGCTCTTGTGCTGCGATATTCGCATTAGCTCTGAAAAAGCACAGTTGGGGGAATTTTTTGTCCGCATGGGTTTGGTTCCAGAGGTCGGCAATATACTGTTGCCACGCCTGGTAGGCATCGGCTGGGCCAAGTTACTGGCATTTACCGGTGATTTGATCGACGGGAAAAAAGCCGAGGAAATTGGCCTAGTGGAGCAATGCGTACCTGCGGAAGAACTCATCCCCACAGCCGAAGCTCTGGCCATGCGCCTCGCGGCGGGGCCCAAATCCACCCTCGCGGCGATTAAAAAAGCCATTAACACATCTTACGACATGTCTTTTGAGGCAGCTTGCGATCACACTGTACGCCTGCAGTTTCAAATGACCCATACCCATGATCATGCAGAGTCTGTCACCGCATTTATAGAAAAAAGGAAGCCCCGGTTCCGGGGGAAATAGAATTTTTTGGACACACGATAAGACCTGCTATACATCACTGCCATCGGCGTTGCCGGCGCGCTCCGCGCCCAGCGGCGTGAGATCCTTCCCGAGCCGGGCGGCCTCTTCAGGTGATACGGCAGCCAGAGCCGTGCCAGCCAGTGAAGCAAGCAGGCACGTAAGTGCAGTAAGTTTTCTCATCAGATACCTGCCTCCAGGCAATTACTATATTTATCATTTACTGGATAATCGAACGTGCTGCTTAATTGACGGGAAAGATGAGTCATTGTGCCATATGTTGCACCTAAATCCCGAGTCATCCCGAGTCGATACCACAGTGTAGGTGGCGGTCATTCTTTTAGCCCGGACTTTATATTTCCCGATTTCTTGCCAAGGCCCGTGTAATTGTTCTAATTGATGGTAGACTGAGCAGCGCTTTTTATCAGGATCTAACCAGGAGAATTGGGATGAAAACAATGAAGGCCGTTGTGGCTCACGAACTCAATAAATACGCTGTTGAAGAGGTAACAATTGATGCGCCTAAAGCAGGCGAGGTGCTGGTAAAAATCAAGGCGACGGGCATCTGTCACTCTGACCTGTCGGTGATTAACGGCACCATTCCAGTACCTTTCCCTATGGTACTGGGCCACGAAGGCGCCGGTATTGTTGAAGCATTGGGTGAAGGTGTAACCAATGTCGAAGTGGGCGACCACGTTACTTTGTCCTTTGTGCCGAATTGCGGCGACTGCTACCACTGCCTGCGCAGTGAGCCCTTTCTGTGCCTGAAGAGCACGCACGATGGAAAAATGATGGATGGCACTGCTCGCGTTAAGCTAGACGGTAAAGACCTCAATGTTATGCAGTTCCTTGGCAACATGGCCGAGTATTCGGTAGTGCCTTCAATGTGTTTGGTTAAAATTGACAAAGACATTGATATGAAAGCCGCTGCTCTGGTTGGTTGTGGCGTTACGACAGGCGTTGGTGCGGCACTGAAAACAGCTGAAGTAAAACCTGGCAGCACAGTTGCTGTATTTGGTGCTGGCGGTATTGGCCTGTCAATTATTCAGGGCTCACGTATTGCCGGCGCGGTGAAAATCATCGCGGTTGATGTGTCTGATCAGAAGCTGGAAACTGCAAAAAAACTTGGCGCTACCGACACGGTTAATGCTAGCAGCGACGTGATGAAAGAAATCATGGAAATGACTGACGGTATTGGCGTCGATTATGGTTTCGAAGCCATTGGTAATCCCGCTGTTGTCGATCAGGCGCAAAAAGTAACTCGCCGTGGCGGCACCATGACCGTAGTTGGGGTGGGCAAACTCAGCCAGAAGCTGGAATTGAATGCTTTGATGTTCCCCATGACGGGCAAGACCATTAAGGGCTCTATGTACGGCAGTGCCGAGTTCAAGGTCGATTTCCCCAAGTACCTCAACCTGTACAAACAGGGACAGCTGGATCTCGATAGCATGATCACTCGGACTTACTCTATTGATGAAGTTGCTCTGGCTTTTGAAGATATGGAAGCCGGTAAAAATGCACGTGGCGTTATCGTTTACGATTAATCACTACGCTGGCCCCGGTTAGCACTTGCTAATGAAAACAAGGGCGCCTGAATACAAGGGCGTCAAGCTTAACCCGGCAGTTTCAAAACGGCCTTGGCGAGAATATTGCGCTGCACCTGACTATTGACAATGTAATCATCGCCATCAACTTCCGCAGACATGCGCAGACTGCTAAGCTGAAGTTCCTATAAGAATTCCCCACATTATTCTGCCAAAACACTGATATACCAGACCTATTTGCCACTTTTCGTAGCATTTGTGTTACATATGTACCCATGTAAATAACGATATATGTATT
>Ga0164315_10001274_pt1 | contig 18941 bp, 13 predicted proteins | sample GuaBasSedimGuay6_FD_113737 | JGI IMG/M metagenome (GOLD analysis project Ga0164315, IMG submission 113737) | Subseafloor sediment microbial communities from Guaymas Basin, Gulf of California, Mexico - Guay6, Core 4569-2, 0-3 cm | ecosystem: Environmental > Aquatic > Marine > Hydrothermal vents... | reverse complement strand
GTAGCGGGTTACTAGTTCAGGGTCTTCATCGACCACATTGCGGCTGATGGTGATGATGCGCGGATTACCGTTGATGATATGGTCCGGGTTTTTGGCGTCGAGCAGGTCATAAATAACCCGTAACTTGTCACCGTAAAGCCGCATTAGCCTCGCCGGTTGCACGTTTTTGATGAAGATGACGTCTACCTCACCATCCATCAGCGCCTGTAGTTCGTGGTCGAACATGGTGGCTTCAAACTGCTTACCGCCTTTTACTTTGTCGCTGCCGGCATCTGGATTCGCAGCGTCCTTAAAATCGTTATCAATAATGGTGTCGACAAAGTTGACCGCCTCCGGTGCCATGTCGTGCTCGGCCAGGGCGCAGAGAAAACCGCGCTCGGTGTTGGCGCGCATAAAATCGGTGAGCAGTTTTGGGTGTAGCGGTAGGGAGCAGCGTTTGTCGGCCAGGTCATTGAAATTATGGATATCAGAATCGGCCCGCACCAGGAATGCTAGCGAATCCTGCACAAACGTGAGCCCGAGCAGGGCCGTATCGGCTCCCCGGCTGCGCGCCCATATTGGCGGTATTGCCCCTCCCTCGCGTACTGAGTTATCCAGGTGATGATCGAAGTGGGACTGGAGCATTTTGTCCCGGCCCAACTCTTTGATGTTATGGAACTGGTTCGGGCCGTCGCCAAACTCTTTTTCGAACTGGCCGGTTTCCAGCGCAATACCGGTGGCGGTGGCCACCGGGCAGCGAGTGTAATAAATAGTGCGTTCCATCGTCATCTCCTCCTAACCAGGTTATCGAGCAAGGATAGCGCAGAATTAGCGCCGCATAATAAATGCCAACTTTGATTGGCTGATCATCATTAAGCTGCTTAAATGACCGGTATTGTTTTGGGCCTCCAGGAGGGGAGAGCAATGGCCAAATACACACCGAGCGAAGCTAAACAGTGGGCGCGGGAAAACATGGTGGATTCCACCAACGCAGTGCCGACACCGTTTACTACCGATTTCAGCGTGGACCACAAAAACCTGGCCAGCAATGTTGATCGCTGGGCAGCCGAAGGGCTGCACGGTTTGATGACCGGTGGCAACACCGCCGAGGGCTGGAACCTGACGCCGACAGAGTGGATGGATTACAGCAAGACTATCGCAGATGCCAATAGCGGGCGGATGCTGTTGGTGGCGGTGATACTCGAACCGTCACCGTTTACGGTGGTGGAGAAGGCCCACCGGCTGGCCGAGATGGGTTTTGATCTGATTGAGGTGATTAACCCGGTGCTGCAACTGCGCTCCGACGATGACCTGTTTGGGTTCTATAAATATATTAGTGACCAGAGTCCACTGGCGACAGTGCTCTATAACACCCCCACCGCCGGTGTCGTGCTTAATCATGGCCTGGTCAATCGCCTGGCGGATCTGCAGCAGGTGGTGGGTATTAAAAACGGCCTGCTCAATCCAGCCGATACCATCGCCATGCGCAAAACCTGTGGTGACCGTATGGTGGTGACAGAGCCGATGGAGAGTTTCTACCTGTGGGATGCAGCCGTGCACGGCGGTCAGTGCCTGTTTGGAACCTGTGAGTATCTAATGTTCGGCAACAAGCGTGACCTGTTCCTGAAGCAAATGCAGCTAGCCAACGAGGGTAAGGTGGACGAAGCACTGCCCCTTTTTCAGGAGCTGGAACCGTTGCGAGAATTGTTGCAAAACGCCATCGTCTGGCCGATTGTGCGCAAAAACCAGTATTCGGTTGCGCCAATCAAATACTGGATGGAGTTGCTCGGATACCCGATGGGTCCATCACGGCCACCGCTACCGGCCTATGCCGATGACGAGATGAAACTGTTGATTCGCGACACGCTGATTTCCTCTGGCGCAATTGATGAATCCCAGGTTGCCGCCTGAGCTTTATACAAGCGTAACTAATTAATTAAGGAGTAATAACCATGCCAATCACACTCTGGTACAGCCGCTGCCCGGTGGCTACCGCTTCCGGTATTGCCTATCAACGCGGAATGTTCGACGCCGAATTTGACGGTTCCGACTACGAAGTTCGCAATATAAAAGAGCTTGGTCGTTCCAAAGCTAACACCCATTTCACCGGGGGTTTGCCAGACTCCTTCCGTGAAGGTGGTTTTATTCCGCCGCTGTGGGCGCGCCAGAACGGCGCCGAGACCACGGTGATTGGATTCACCTTTGTGGCTGAAACCCTGCGCTTTTATACCCGTCCCGATTCTGGCATCAACAGCTTTGCCGACCTAAAGGGCAAGCGCATTGGTCTGCCGGTGCGTCCGCAGCTGGAGATTGATTTCATGCACGTTAATGCCCATAAAGCCTTCTGGGGTGCGCTGCAGGAACACGGCATGACCGAAGCCGATGTTGAGCTCACCGACTTCGAAATTGACGAAGACGTACTCGCCACCGTTAATGCCGATTATGGTCAGGGCGATGAACGCACCGTGCCGCCACTCTATGCTGGCGAGATCGAAGCCTTGTTAGCTGGCAAAGTCGACGTCGTGTTCGCCAAAAATGCCGAAGCGCTCTACACCGAGCATGTCTACGGTGACCGCATCAACATGATTTACGATCTGATCAATAGTGAGAAAACTGAATTCAAATGCAACGCGAACCCGCGGCCGATTACCGTGAGCACTAGCACCATCGCTGAAAACCCTGAAGGGGTTATTCGCTACCTGCAGGTGCTGATTCGCGCCTCGGCATTTGCCGCCGATGACAAACAGGGCACCGCTGAGGTGATGGCGCCAGAACTTGGGGTGCAGACCGACGATATCCTCAATGCCTATGAGGCTGATTTTAATAGCAACCTCTGGCCGACTTTGGATGATCGCATCATCGGCCTGGCCAACTCTTTCATGGGTTTCATGGTCGATAAAGGCTACCTGTCAGATCAGGTAACCCTGGATGGTTGGGTCAACCCCGAGCCGCTGCGTGAGGCTTACCGGCGCGAGAAAATTTCCTACGCGGCTTAGAAGCGGTCGTTAAAGAAAACAGCTGGGGGCCGCAATTATGCGGCTCTTTTTTTGTGAAACGGTTTTGTTGAGAAGGAAGCACAATAGCCGGTTTACAGTGTTTACCTGGCATGTTGAGAAGATGTCTGAGATTGTGACCCGATAATTATGAAGTCCGATACCAACTGAATAATAAAATCATGCACTGCGGGCAGGGTTGAGAAAAGAGGGGGAGATAGAGATGGCTGAAACATTCGACTACATCATCGTCGGCGCCGGTTCCGCCGGTTGTGTGCTGGCCAACCGGCTTAGTGCAGACCCAAATAACCGGGTGCTGTTGTTAGAGGCAGGTGGTCGCGATAGCCACCCGGCGATGCGCATGCCACTGGCAATGATGTCGCTGGTGCTTAATCCTAAATATAACTGGCCATTCGAGACCGAGCCTGAACCGCACTGTTACAACCGGCGGATGCCGATTCCCCGGGGCAAGGTGTTTGGAGGCTCTTCGTCGATTAACGCCATGATTTATGCTCGTGCTCATCCGCTGGATTATGACGAGTGGCGGGATATGGGCCTGGATGGTTGGGGGTATGACGATCTATTACCGCTGTTCAAGCGCTCGGAAAAGCACTGGCGAGGGGAGTCAGAATTTCATGGCGGTGGCGGTGAAATGGCGGTTTCATCGGTGCCCGCGAGTGCTGAATTTTATGATCAGTTTGCGACGGCCGCCGAAGCAGCAGGTTTTCCCCGCTCTTCTGATCACAATGGTGCTCAACCTGAAGGCATTGCCCCAATCGAAACCACCATCGACAGTAAGGGACGGCGCGCGTCGACGGCGCGGGCGTTTATCCACCCGGTGATGTCGCGGCCCAATTTGACCGTTGAGGTTAATGCGCTCGTGCGCCGGGTCGTGGTGGAGAATGGCCGCGCTATCGGCGTTGAATATGGCCAGAAAGGGACTAATCACACGGCCCGTGCCGATCGAGAGGTGATCCTCAGCGGCGGCACCTACAACTCCCCTCAGTTGCTGCTGTTGTCAGGTATTGGCCCGGCCGATGAACTGGCAGAATTGGGTATCGAGTCGGTAGCGGATAGCCCCGAAGTTGGCAAAAACCTACAGGAGCATGTCAATGCGGTAGTCACGGTTAAGGTGACCAAACCGATATCCCTTGATCCCACGCTGCGGTTCGATCGAATGGTTAAGTCAGTTTCACAGTGGCTGTTTTTTGGCACTGGCAGCGCCGCGTCGATGCCGTTTGGGGGACTTGGGTTTGTTCGTCTCCAGCCCGACAGTGTTCGGCCGGATGTGGAGCTGATTCCAAGTCCCATCGGTCCGGAGGCCCGTCTCTGGTTTCCAGGCATCAGAAAAGCCCTCGGGCACCAGATAAGTTGCCGCGTGGCCACCCTGCATCCTCGCAGTCGGGGCAAGGTGATGTTGCGATCAGCTGATCCTTCGGCGCCGCCGCGTATTTTCTGGAATCTACTCGATGACCCGCAGGATTTGCATACGTTGCGCGATGGGGTGAAAGCGGTCCGCGAGATATACAACCAGGAACCTTTGAAGAGCGCGCTTGGCGCTGAAGTGACTCCCGGAGACGAGTTAACCTCTGATGCTGCTATTGAGGAGTGGCTGCGCCACAACTGCTGGACTGCTGCTCATCCGGCGGGAACCTGTCGCATGGGCACGGATGCTAATGCGGTGGTTGATGGCAGCCTGCGGGTTAATGGCATTGACGGTCTGCGCGTGGCCGATTGCTCGATAATGCCAAGAGTGGTTGGCGGCAATACCAATGCGCCGAGCATCATGATCGGCGAAAAGGCCGCAGACCTGATTTTGGAGTCCTGACTGGAATGGCACTTGGTTAAGGGTGTTTAGCGCAACTACACAGGGCACCAGGTGACCAGCGATTTGGTGGTTTGACGGGGCGCTCCTGAACTGGATCGAAGGGCCCACCACCGACGGAAATGTATTGAATCTCCGTTCGTCCTGAGCTTGTCGAAGGACGAACGGAGTATTAAGCTCAGGACTTCTGTGGTTCCCAGAGTCGGACAGTGCTCCAAAGGGCCTTAACTTAGTACCATTCGGTCCTGACCGGCTCGACGAACCCTAAACTCTCGCGGCGATTAACCTAAGTAAGAGCATAACTATGGCCCGGCTATTAATCATCCTTGCGGTAATTGCGGGCCTGGTCTGGCTGCATGCGCGCATTGTCCGTCCCAGTCCTGTGGTCGATAAATCCCACCATTTTGATGGTGAGCATTTCTTTAACCCGCAACCGATTGATCACGGTTTTGGGCTATTAATGAAATGGGTGCTTAACCGGGATCGAGGGCCCTGGGCGGATTATGTGGAGTATCCACCCGGTCCTATACCTGCTCAGCGGGTGGTTGGTAATGAATTGAAAGTGACTCTGGTGGGACATGCCACGGTGCTGATTCAAACCTCCGGTTTGAATATTTTGACTGACCCGATCTGGGCAGACCGGGCAGGACCGACTTTGTTTATTGGTACCCGCCGAATTCGGCCGCCGGCGATTCGGTTTGATGATCTGCCACCGATTGATCTGGTGCTGGTTAGTCACGGTCACTATGACCATATGAATATGGCCACCTTGAAACGGCTATTCAATGTTCATAAACCGCAATTTTTACTACCACTGGGCCAGGGAAAATACCTGCGGCGGGCCGGCATCAGTGGAGTTACCGAGCTGGACTGGTGGCAGAGCCACACTTTTGAATCGCAGAAATTAAGCAGCGATTCCGCGATGACAGAGGTCTGGCTAGTGCCTGCCCGGCACTGGACGGCCCGCTGGATTGGCGATCAAAACCGGGCGTTGTGGGGTGGGTTTGCCATAGAGACTACGAGTGGGCCCATCTACTTCGCTGGTGATACTGGCTATGGAGATCATTTTCAGCAGATTGCTGAAAAGCTGGGTTCACCCAGGCTGGCGATAATGCCGATCGGGGCCTACCTGCCCGAGTTTTTCATGGCAGATGTACACACATCACCCAATGATACGATTAATGTTCACCAGGTGATGCAGGCCAAAACCACTATGGCAGTGCATTTTGGCACTTTTCCACTGGGGGACGATGGCGAGCACCAGGCTACTGACCTGTTGGCCCGACTGGCAGAGGAGAAGGAGTTGTCAGCCGATGCAATCCTGATACCAGACTTCGGCCAGCCGATTGATATCGAATAACTGACGTGCTTGCTGTTCACATAGCCTGGGAGCTGAGATGAGTCTCAGCCGATTTCTGGCACCATTTTCATAGCACCGCAAGGACACTCTTCTACACAGAGACCGCAGCCTTTGCAGTAGTCGTAGTCGATTGCAAAACGATTGCCGCGGCCTAGTTTGGTAATTGCGTTGTCCGGGCAGACTGCGTAACAGTTGTCACACTCGAAACAGTTGCCGCAGGACATACAGCGCTGCGCTTCCAGCTTGCTGGAGAGTTCTCCGAGACCGTCGAGTACCTCATTAAATGTCGTGGTGCGTTGCTGCATTTCCAATAAAGGCTGGCTACGCATCGGTTCTTCCGGGTAGTACCAGGTATTGAGCAGATCAAACTCAGCCGTCTCATGTTTGGCCCGGGGTTGCAGCTGCTGATCATTGAGGTAGTGATGGATATGGCGTGCTGCCTTTTTGCCATGTCCGACCGCCGTGGTGATCGTTCGGTCTGCGGGCACCATATCACCGCCGGCAAACAGACCCTCGGCGGCGGTCATCATCCTCTCATCTACCGAGATGGTTCCGTCTGCGGCCACTTCAATCTGCGGATACCCCTGTAACAGTGCGGCATTGACCGTTTGCCCGAGGGCGTAGACCAACGAGTCTGCCGCCAGGGTCTCACTACCTCCGGAAGGTTGTGGCCATCCGTCGGCGTCAAGTTCCATGGTTTCCAGTTGCAGTTTGCCGTCAGTGATTGCCGTGATAGTGCGTAACGCGCGCAGCTCCACGCCTTCTTCAAGGGCCTCTTCAATTTCAAAGGCGTGGGCCGGCATCTTCTCCTGGGTGCGCCGATAGACGATGGTTACCTGCTCGGCGCCTAAGCGGACTGCGGTTCGGGCCACATCGATGGCCGTGTTGCCGCCACCGTAGACCACCACCCGGTTGCCCAGGCTGGGTGAGGAGGGTGAGCTCTCCATTCCATTTAAAAAATCGACGGCGTCAGTCAACGGCACGCTCTGGTCTGTCTTTAGATCGATATGACGACCAACGTGGGCCCCCACCGCCAGGAAAGTGGCATCGTAGCGGTTGTCATGCAGAGTATTGGCCAGGTTATCAATCGACGTATCGACCTTGATATGTACACCGCTGCGCTGGATACGCTCGATCTCGGCGTCGAGAATATCTCGCGGCAGGCGGTAAGCGGGAATCCCGTAACGCAACATGCCCCCGGCGGCCGGTTTCGCATCCATCAGAGTCACCTCGTGACCCAACTGGCGCAGGTGGTAGGCCGCAGAGAGTCCGCCTGGCCCCCCGCCAATCACCAGAATATGTTTGCCACTTGCCTCTGCGGGTGTTGGCAGGGGCCAGCCTTCCTGCAGGGCGAGATCGCCCAGAAAACGTTCAATCGCGTGAATGTTGACCGGTTGTTCCAGGCTGGTTCGGTTGCAACTATCTTCGCAGGGGTGGTAACAGACCCTGCCGTGTATTGCGGGCAGCGGGTTGTTGATGACGATCTCTTCCCACGCTTCCCGGTAGCGGCCTTCCTGGGTAAGACCGAGCCAGGCCTGGATGTTCTCGCCAGCCGGGCAGCTTACATTGCAGGGCGGCAGACGATCCAGGTAGAGCGGTTGTTCGGTGCGCCAGCTACCGGTTTTATTGGCGAGACTGGAGCCGGCGTCAAGCGTTATTGCATAGGGTGGATTGAAAGCCATTACTCCTCCTCCCGCAGCAATTTGAAACGGCGAATGTTGGTGTCAGCAATCTTCTGGATGGCGGCGATCCCTTCTGCATCTGCGCTTTTGCCAAACAGGTGGGCGTATCGGCGCTGTAACTTTAGATACTCTTCGACCGGCACCTGGCGGCGAATCTTGCTGGAATCGGTAACTTCGCCATGCTCAGCCTCAAACAGAGGGAAAAGGCCCGATTCCGCCGCTAGTCGGGCTAATTTAACCGTGTCGGCCGGTTCACTACCCCAACCCAATGGGCAGGGCACGTGGATATGTATATAGCGTGCGCCGCGAATCTCCATCGCTTTGGCCACCTTGGCCTCCAGATCGCGCAAATGTGAAATGGTGGCGGTGGCCACATAGGGAATGCCGTGGGCCATGGCGATAAGCGGCATGTTTTTCCCCTGCCCGAACGGGTTGCCGGGATTTGCTCCGGCGATGGGTGTCGTCGCGGTGCGCGCCATCGGCGGAGTGGCGCCAGAGCGCTGCACCCCGGTATTCATATACGCCTCGTTGTCGTAACAGAAATAGAGTACATCGTCGTTGCGCTCGAACATGCCAGACAGGGCACCAAAGCCAATATCCACCGTGCTGCCGTCGCCACCCTGAGCGACCACGCGGATATCGCTTTTGCCCTGAGCACGCAGTGCCGCCGCTACTCCGGTTGCAACTGCTGGTGCATTGCCAAACAGGGAGTGGAGCCAGGGAACGTTCCAGGAGCTCTCCGGAAAGGGGGTGGTGAAGACCTCCAGGCAGCCGGTGGCGTTGACCACAAAGGCGCGATCGCCGGTGAGTTCCATTACCTTATCGATGGCAAATCGTGCACCAAGGGCTTCGCCACATCCCTGGCAGGCGCGATGGCCGGCGGTCAATGAATTAAATCGCTGCTGGGTGGATTGGCGGGAAGCCTGCTGCTCGTCCTGCAGTCGGTTCCCGGCGGTCAGATCTCCGGTTTGATGGAACTCCACGGTTGATGTCGTCATCTGTCTCCCCTCACTTGCCGTGGCTACCGGCTCGCTGTCTCAGTAATTCACGGGTTATCACTTTTTGATCCAGATCGATAAAGCTGAGCGGTTCCAGGCTCTCCTCCATACCGTTCCGAAATATTTCAATCAGGGATTTTTTAAGAATGGCCCGGCCCCCGAGCCCGCCGATCACGCTGTAATGGGCAATACCCGAGTTCTCCAGGGAACGAACCACATCATTGAATAGCGGGCCGCCAATACCGGAGAAAAAACTCTTCTCAACCACGATAACCCGTTCAGCCTGGCTCAGGGCCTCACGCAGTTGGGCTGCGGGAAACGGCCGATAGGCGCTGATTTTGATCGAGCCGATGGAGGCGCCCTCATCGCGCAAATTATCGACGACATCTTTTATGGTGCCGTTTACCGATCCCAGGGCAATGACAACGGTTTGCGCGGCCTCCGAATGGTAGTGCTCAAATAGACCACCGGAGGAGCGTCCAAACAGGGCCGCAAATTCTTCGCTGATCGATTGAATCGGTTCCAGGGATTCATCGAACTGACTTGCATTGAGGTAACGCACCTCCATAAAGGCTTCGGGTCCCACCATGGCACCAATCGACATAGGCTCTTCAATATTCAGTGCTTGAATTGGCTCGAACGGCGGCAGGAATGCATCGGTCTTCTCCTGGTCAGTCAGGGTGATCTGTTCGAAGGCGTGGGTGAGCAGGAATCCATCCACGCAGACCATCACCGGCAGATTCACCTGCTCAGCCAACCGAAAAGCCTGAATATGCAGATCTGCGGCCTCCTGATTGTTCTCTGCATGCAGTTGTATCCAGCCGGCATCGCGCAGCGCCATGCTGTCGGATTGGTCGTTCCAGATATTGATCGGCCCGCCGATGGCGCGGTTGCCGATGGTCATCACCACCGGCAACCGCATCCCGGAGGTGTTGTAGACAGCTTCCGCCATAAACAGCAGCCCCTGACTGCTGGTAGCGGTGTAGGCACGCGACCCGCTGGCGGAAGCGCCGATACAGACACTGAGGGCGGCAAATTCTGATTCGACATTAACGTACTGGCAATTCCCCAACTGCTCCAAGCGCGCCATTCTCGCCAGCGCCTCGACGATATGAGTTTGTGGCGTAATCGGGTAGGCGCAGATGACCTCCGGGCGGCAGGCAGCGATAGCGTGGGCAATTGCGATTGAGCCCTCTACTTGACTCGGCTTGCCAGGTTGACTAGGCACTAGCGTGCTCCGCGCTTGCAACTAGCTGGCTGTAGGCCTCTAGAGCAGCTTTCACGTTACCTTTACCAACGGGGCCGGAGAATTTTTGCATGATCGCCTGTTCCACGGATTCGAATTTCAGCAGGCCGGTAATTGCGGCAAAGCCACCGAGCAGGCCCGCGTTGGGGATCGGTTTGCCGATATGTTTTCGCGCCAGTCCGGTTGCATCGACTACGCAAATTCGGGCGGGCGATATGTTCCGTATATACCGTTCGATTCCGAGCTCTTCGAGATCGCGGGAGCTGTTGATCAACACCCAGGCATCGTCACTGATCCCGGCAAAAGTCTCCGCCTGGTTGATCAGGGTGGCATCCTGAATGATAAGTGCATTGGGCTCTATAACCGGCTCCCTGCTACGAATCTCCCGGTCGGAAAACCGGCAGTAGGCGCGTACCGGTGCCCCCATCCGTTCGGATCCAAAATTGGGAATCGCCTGGGCGAAATTGCCCTCTAAAAAGACCGCTACCGATAACATCTCCGCAGCCGATAAAACTCCCTGGCCGCCGCGGCCATGAATGCGTACTTCAAACAGATTCATCCGGTGTTTATCCGTTAATGACAAAGCTCGATCAGCTTTCAGGTTGATTATTTATCGTGCTTTTATTAAAGGTGGTTGGGTTTGTTCGTGCACGCCTTCATAACGAGTAGGGCAAAGGCAGTGAAGAACAGGGTTTCATAGTTTGAAAAACCTGCATAGCATTCGCCAAATGTTAACGTCCGGTAATTGACGAAAAACAGCTTTAAAGAGAATACCCCTGGCTGCGGGCGGTGGCCATGTCATTTTGAAAAATAGGGTCCTGCCAGGCGTTACGCTTACTGAGTCGAGCCAGCCAGGCCAGCACATTGGTCTGCTCTGTCAGGTCCACGCCGGTCATGAAGGTGGCACAGGTGATGCAGCCCAAAGCGATGTCTGCTAGAGAATAATCGCCGAGTACGAACTCCTGACCTGCTAGCTGTTGGTTGAGAATGGCCAGTGGTTGTTGCAGGGCGGCCAACGCAGCGGGCCGCTGTTGCTCGCCAGCAAAAAAAGCATTCATTAATCTCGCCGTCAGGGTGCTGGCGTCCCAGCCGAGCCATTTTTGAATTAGAGCCCGCTGCTGGGGATCGGTTGGGTAGAGAGTTTCGCCGCCAGGCCGGGTGCTTGCCAGGTACTGCAACACGGCACTCGATTCCCAAAGAATAAAACCCTCGTCGTCGATAATCGGTGTAAGGCCGTTGGGATTGAGTTGGCGCAATTTGCCGTCGGCTGGGTGTAAATCAATCGCTGGATCGACATCGATAATCTGCAGGTCGTTGTCGCCGGCCAGCCCTAGTTCGCGCAGCAAAATAATGACTTTGAGGGCATTGTGGGAGCCGGGGTTATCGCTTCGCGGTAGAACGTGATAGAGCTTTAAAGGCATGATTCTTCCTCAGGCAGGGCAGTGGTGGGGCTATTGAGGGAAAGGCTGATTAACGGGTTGTGATAGGAGTTTGCCAGTTTTGGTTAAGGGCTGCTCGGAGTGGTCACGGGGAAAATGTCCGAGTTGGCGGGACGGTAATGATTGTTATGTTGCTGCCGAATTAAGATTAGTGATTGGCGGTGGTCAGCTGCTGCTTATAGCCTTAGTATTAGCTATTTACGGCTGTGGAACTAATTTTTCGGTGAAGTATGTGCCGAGCAGGTTCTTAGGGATATCTTTGTGCGCCTTGTGGGAAAATTGATGAAAGCAAATGTACTGATAGCGATGGCGTTGTTAATAAGCGCTGTTGTGTCCGCAGCAGATCTGCCAGTTAACGATGTTGTTCTGGTTGTCGACAACTCCGGCAGCATGAAAAAAAATGATGCTGAGCAACTGGCCCCACAGGCGGTTCACAACTTTATTCAACATCTGGCACCTGATGATCGAGCTTCCCTGCTAATTTTTGATGAATCGGTGAGGATTGTTTTACCGCTGACGGCACGGACAGCTCTGGACAACGAGACGTTACAGGCGGCGCTGTCGATGATTGATTACCGGGGGCAATGGACCAATAGCCCAGCGGCGATTGAGCGGGCGATATACGAATTGATTCACGAGGGCAGGGCTGAGGCAAGTAAATCGATTCTGTTTCTTACGGATGGTCTTGTCGACACTGGCGATAGCGCGGACGATCAGGAGGCAGTCCGTTGGGCCAAGGGCCCGCTTGCCGACCAGGCCGTGGCTGAGGGAATCAAGATATTCGGTGTGGCTTTTTCTGATCAGGCGGACTTTAGTTTGATTCAGACACTCGCCGCAAAGACTAATGCCAGCTACTTCAGGGTGGTGGAGGCAGACAAACTCGATGCTACGTTCAACGAAATTATGGGGCAGCTGATTACGGTTGAGTCCCCGGTCGAATCACTGACCGAGCCAGTAGAGCTAGTGCCGGTAGAGGTAGAGCTCGAACCGGTCATAGTGGTGACGATGATGCCAATGGTGGAAAGCGAATTATCCGTTGACGCGGTTGAAGCGATTGATCCACCAGATGTGGTGGAGATAGATTCAGCGAGTAGTGAGGAGGAGGCTGCGGGTTTAGTCGAGCCAGTTGAACAAATTCAATCGGATAACGGTGGTTACTGGAATTCAGTTGCCCTGGTTAGTCTGCTGGTGATTGTTGCTCTAGTGCTGCTTGGGTATCGGCGGTCAAAAAATAGAAATCAGCAGGCAGCGATTCCAGTCGATGACGACGACCTATTCATTTTTCCTCAGGACGATACAGAAAACGATGATGTAGCAGCAGTGATGCCAGTCAGTGCTCTTGATATTGATATTGGCCATGGGGCGTATTTAGTTGACGAGAGTGGAGTGAGTGGCCAGAAGGAACTGCCGGTTGCCGAGGGGACGACGATTATCGGGCGATTGCGGGGGAGCGTTGACCAGGGCGAGCATTTCATCGTCATTGACGATGCAACAATCAGTCGACGCCACGCCGTTATTCACTACCGAGATTTAGCCTATTGGATTTCAGACCAGAACAGTGCTAACGAGACTTTTGTGAATGATAAAAAGGTAGAACATGACACTTATATGAAGAATGGTGACGTAATCGGGCTTGGGCGGTTTCGGTTTGTCTTTCACCTACCGGATATGGATGTAGGTGAGGAGACCATTGAGTTTGGGTTGCCTCGAGCTGACGATAGTGGGGTTTTGTAGCAACTGAAAATCAGTTGGTTTTGCTGGTGAGCATTGATATAGGGTCTATTCGGCGGTCACGAAATAGCAGAGGCAATCACTGGCGGCTATTTCAGGGTTTGGGGTCGCCATGAACAGTTTCAGCGGTATCTTCGGTACGAGCCTGCTCTGCTGTTCAGTGAAGTAATGGCGAATCAGATTCTTGTCCTGTGGGGCGTTTACAGTCAGTGCGTCCAGCCCTTTATCGCCCAGCCAGCCGAGAGTAGTTTCACTGGTGACCTCACCAAAGTTATGCTGCTCAATATCCTCTGCAACGGTGACATCAAACCCCGGTTTTTTCTGATCGTGGTGCGTCAGTGATGAGCCGGCGGCGAGCTCTAGCCGTAGCGGGTGTTTGAGCAGTTCGAGTATCTCGCGGGAAAGGTCAGCACTGTATAAGTCATCCGTCAGCAGGTAGCGACAGAGGCCGTCGTAGGCAAGTTGATGGGAGCTGGATTCCTGGTTGCCGCCGCACTCGACGGTGACGATATGCAGGTCCTCCCGAGTCGCTTCAAGCAGTGCGCCGAAGCGTAGGTCGGTGATAACCATTCGATGGGTAAAACAGGCGGCGAGGGCGTTATGAGCTGTCTTTTCATAGGCACTGACACCGAACGCAGGCCCGTCGCCGGAGGTGTTGTGAATATCGATCACCGCCTCCGGGGCAAGTTTCTCGATATGTTCAAGACATTGTCTGGCAATGCTGCCTTCAACACCTTCAAAGGGCTCCTGAAAGCAGCGATTCAGGTCAGCGTGGCCGGGTAATGATCGCTGGGTAAACAGGGGTGGAGTGAGTGCCGCTTCGGTTGATGCAATGAAGCAATGTAGATCGACAACCGGTTTTTTACCTTCCAGCAGACATCGATGAAGGGCGATAGAGCCAGAGGGTTCGTTGCCATGCAACAGGGTGGTGACCACCCGGGTGCGCTGGCTGTTTTCTCCTTTAATGTGAATCCAGGCGGGTCCACCAAGTTGCTGCAGAAAACCGTCGATGTTCTCGCTAACTGGGTATAAATCTTCACTATCAAAGTGATGAATGGTCACATCGGTTGCAGTCAAGGTCTGTCGCTCCAATCGGCCACCGTGCGGCCACTGTTAAATTCCCGGATGTAGTTTTCAAGCAGCCCCGTGCAGGCCTGCGGGCGGTCGTTGGCAGTATCCAGACGTTCGAGCATGCGGCGTTGCCAGCGGGCACCGGTGATGCCGCTAGAGAGTCGGCCTTCGATGGGCGTTAAAACTCGGGTGATTTCATCGTCTATCACGCCTAGCTCGCCGAGGCCGTCCCGGGCCATCGGCAATATTTGCTGAATGATCTCTACTACAGATGTTTCATTGAGGGTGCTCTGGTCAGTGCTTGGCCAGATCAATTTAGCGTCGAGTCCAAATTTGGCCGCGGCGTAGAAATTGTGCTCGGCGTAGCGGTAGGGCAGCGCTGGCATGAGTTGTTCCATTTGGTGCTGGAGTATTTCTGCGGCGCCGATCAGCAATGCGGCGTTGGCGGTCATATCCCTGGCAGTGGGCCCAGCAGGCAGGGCGCGCATTTCAATGCGCAGGTGCCCGCCGTCCGCGTGATCGTAAATCGCCCGATTCCAGGGCCAGACTGTGCTGTGATGCATGCGCAGTTCATTTAACTTGGGGATACCGCCATCCTGCACTATCGCCAGGCTATCTTCGTCACCCACTATTGGTAGCAAGGGCGGGTAGAGCGCGCTACTTTCGGCAAACAGCTCAAGGGGGCCAGATCTTACCCAGCCAAAACCGAAGGGAATTCTGGAAGGTGGCTGCCAGTTACCTTCCAGGTGGTTGCGATAATCGATACTCTGCTTAAACAGGGCGATGCGCGTCTCGTCCCACAATTGATGCCCGAGCAGCGTGGGTGAGTTGGCGCCAATCGCAAGCGCTAGTGGAGTAAGCATCTGTATGGCGTTGAAGGTGTTGCAAAACTGCGCCGGGTTTACCCGCCAGTGCACCTGAAATGAGGTGTTAGCCCCCTCAAGAGTTACATCATGGGTCGTCAGTGAGAGGGGTTCGGCGCCAGCAATCTCAATTTTGAACGGCCCGCCGCGCATGGCCAGCAATCCCTTCGAAAGCGCCCGGTAACGGGGTTGATCGGTCATAGCGCTGGCAGAGAGGTCCTGTTCACGCAGTGTTGGCAAAATTCCAATCGGTACGATGCGGGCCTGGTGTTGTGACGCGGCTGCAGTGAGCTGATCGAGTGCCTGGTTTGTCTCAGTTTCGAGCGTGTGAAACGGGCTGCCGGCTGCCGGTACCGCGCTGAGGTTGTATTCGAGATTGAATCGATTGAGTTCTGGCTGCAACTGTTCATCGTTGCAGGCTGCGATTATCTGGTCGTTAAGCGGTGCAACGTGGCCCGCCTGGTCGATGATATATACCTCCAGCTCGGCTCCGAAGCTGGCAGGCCCGACCCCAAAGCCAGGCCGTTTTAGCAGAATACTAAGGGCGTCGAGGTTCTGCCGCACTCGCTGCGAGAAGTGCCGGTACTCATCCGCACTAAATTCATCGCGATCAACCGACATGTTCACTTAAGGCACTTCTTAACTAGATGTAGTGGGAGAATCGGGCGATGCGCAGCGATAATGATGGGATTCGAGGCTAGAGGCTTCGGCATCTGTTTCGGGGGTCAGGAGTATTTAAGACGGTCAATTTAAGGATAGTTTAACTTGGCTGGGCGCTTTTTCGGTTGGCAGGATCTGGATTCGGTCCGGATCGGTCGAGCTGCCACCACATTAATCTTAGTTGGTGAGCGAAAAGGGCGCGGCTCAACCCAGCACGATCACTGCTAGCTACTCTTGTTGCGGGGGTACGAGGAATCTTCGCGAATTTTAGTGTAGAGCTAAAGAGTGGATGGCACCCATCAATTTTTCGTTGCCAAATGGTCGGGCTAAAAAAACCGTGTTGTCTATGTTAACAATGGAGCTGCTATCGCTGGTGCAGACAATCACCGGTAAATGGATCATTAGTTGAGCAACCTCTCTGGCGAGTATCAATCCATCCAGGTTTGGCAAGGAGTGATCGATAATTACTAGATCAAAATTACTGGGTACGGTATTGATTGTCGCCAGCGTTTTTTCAGCGTTATTTTGGACGGTCACACGGTATCCAGCGTCACCTAAATATTCTCTTAGCAAGAGGGCCAGACTAACATCGTCACATACGACAAGGATGTGGCCGTTTTTTGTGGCCAGTGATTCCAGGCTGATTTCATCGGATTCAATCTTCGCTGCGGCAACAGCGGGTGGAAACAGTATCCTGAAGGTCGTGCCGGCTTCTGGTTGGCTCTGCAGCAAAATATGACCGTGATGGCTGTGAACAATTTCGTCAACTATAGCGAGCCCCATACCCGAACCCTCGCCGATCTCCTTGCTGGAAACCAGTGGCTGAAAAATAGCGTTGATCAGGTCTGGGCTGATTCCAGGGCCATCGTCCTCGACGACCAGCTCGATAAAATCCCCATGAATCGTTTTTCCACAGGCGGTGCAAACCTCGTTAATCGAATGCCCGTACACAATTCTTACCATTAACTTCCCACTATTTTTCATCGCGTCGCGGGCGTTAATGCAAAGGTTCATGATCACCTGGCACAGTTGTACCTTGTCCGCCACAATGGCAGGCAGGTGGTCATTCAGGTCGGTTTCTATGCTGATCGTTGACGGCAGAATAGGTTGCATTAGATTGACTGCGTCTGTAACGACCGGTGCGAGCTCCAGCGGTTGACCAGTGGTGGATGCGCCGCGACTAAAGGCCAGCAGTTGTTGGACCAGTTTACTGGCGCGCTCGCTGGCCTCGGAAATCTGGTGAAGATAGCGACGGAGGGTTTCGTCTTCGGCCGCCACGGGTCGTTGCAATGCGAGCTCAGTAAACCCGGTTGTTACGGATAGGAAATTGTTGAAATCGTGAGCGATGCCGTTAGTCAGCAAACCGATAGACTGCATTTTTTGTGCTTGCTGCAGTTGAATTTGCAGGCGTTCACTGGTTTTGTGGGCCTGGCGTATTTTTTTGGTACGTTTAACCACCTCAATTTCAAGTTGCTCATTTTGCCGGCCGAGTTCAACCAAAGCATGATTTAGAGCCAGATGCGTGCGTATGCGGGCGCGGACAATCGGTGGGCTAAAGGGTTTGGCAATGTAATCCACGGCACCCATTTCAAAACCGTGGGTTTCGTCGGCAACGTCACTTTTAATGGTGAGGAAAATGACTGGAATATCGCGGGTCTGCTCGTTTTGTTTGAGTCTTTTGCAGACCTCATAGCCATCCATCTCTGGCATTAATATGTCCAGGAGGATCAGGTCTGGGGGTGTTTCTGAGGCCGCAATTTCCAATGCCTTCTCACCACTTTTGGCGGCAATTACTTTGTAGTCACTACTGAGTAATTCGACAATAATATTGAGATGGTGGCGCTCGTCATCGACCGCTAGAATTCTGGGTGTTTCAGTCAAGTTGCTAAGCATGCTGTTTGTTATCCAGAAGGTTGACCATGATTTTCCTCAATGTTTGCAGTGCATCATCGTAATCAAAATGGGCGATCTGTTTGTCCAGGGTACTCAGCAGATCCTGCGCTGTATTCTGGTAAAGATAGGGCCTACACAACTGCAACTTCTGTTTTGCGTCAGTGTCGCCTTCTATTAGAGCTTGTTCAAAATCTTTAAGTAGTGGTCCAAAGCTGGCGCTATCCGTGACCGATAGGGACGCTGGCGCGCGCAGCTCGTTATCAATCTTCGGCAGGTCGTCAAGGCTCTGGATTAAAAACCTCAACTCGACGCTCAGGTGGTTTTGTAGTCCACCCACAAGGGCGCCGGATAGGAGTGCTTGCTCCAGCGCAGCGCTGTGGCGTTGCAGGTTGCTAGCGCCGATATTGCCGGCTACCCCACGCAAAGTGTGCACCAATCTTCGAGCGTCATCGATATTGTTTTCACTCAGCATAGTCGTTAGTTTTTCATCGTCCTGCCCGTGATCATCGACGAACTCTGTCAGAAGGCGTTGATACAATTCAACATTTCCACCCACCCTAAGTAGCCCTTCGGTGGCGTCAATACCTGGAAAATCGGTCTTACCCAATGTCAGCTCGGTGTTATCTGCTGATGCCTGTTTCTGTAGTCGAATCCATTTTGTCAGCGTAGCGTAAAAGGTTGCTGGATCGATAGGTTTGGCGATGTAATCGTTCATGCCTGCGGCGAGACATTTTTCCCGAGCTCCGGCCAGCGCGTGGGCGGTCATGGCTACTATTGGCAGATTCTTAAAACGGGGGTCGTTGCGAATTATTTGAGTTGCCTGGTAACCGTCCATATCCGGCATTTGCAAATCCATCAGCACCAGGTCGAAAGGGCTATTCATTATGGCTTTCACCGCCCGGGCACCGTCATCGGCAACCTGGACCGCTATACCGGCCTTTTCCAGCAGTTCCTGCGCTACCTGCTGGTTAATGCGGTTGTCTTCCACGACTAACACTTTTGTGCCCTGGAGCTGAGGCACAGGCGGTGCTTGTTGACCCATTGGCGTGACCGAGCCGCCGTGTTCAGGAGAGAGGGTTCGCTCGACCGTCTCAAATAACGTCGTCGCGGTGACCGGTTTGATCAGAAAGCAATTTATGTCGACCTGGTTTGCGGCGTTCCTGGCCTGTTCCTGCTCGTGTTCGGTCAGCATGATGATGGT
>Ga0164315_10001273_pt1 | contig 18942 bp, 20 predicted proteins | sample GuaBasSedimGuay6_FD_113737 | JGI IMG/M metagenome (GOLD analysis project Ga0164315, IMG submission 113737) | Subseafloor sediment microbial communities from Guaymas Basin, Gulf of California, Mexico - Guay6, Core 4569-2, 0-3 cm | ecosystem: Environmental > Aquatic > Marine > Hydrothermal vents... | reverse complement strand
GCACAATTGGAGCTAATGAGCGACGATAAAAACAAAATGATAGATTTATTGATTTCCTATCCTAATGTGACTGAATTAAAGGCAGATGGAGATTTTGTGCTCGCACAACTAATCAATGATACTACCGCGAAAGATGTAAATACTTATTTATTTCAACAGGGAGTTTCATTGAATCATTTAGTTTTACGTAAAGCAAATCTAGAAGCACAAGTATTAGAACTTCTTAAAGATATTTAGCAGATGAATAGATTACTAAAAATAGAACTCCGCAAAATAATCCATAATCGTATTTTCTGGTTTACGATTGGAGGTTATATCATCACCCTTTTACTGATATTATTGGGTATGCGGCATCAAATAATTAAATTCAATGAGCGTTTATCAGAAGGAACAGATGGTTTTATTCCACTTCTTCCAACTGAGGTTTACAGCTTTCCACATGTTTGGCATAATCTAGCTTATGTAGCTAGTTTCTTAATGATTTTCTTAGCAGTGGTGATGGTTATATTAGTAACCAACGAGTTTACTTATAATACGATGAGACAGAACCTTCTCGATGGATTAAGTCGAACGGAATTAGTTTTATCAAAATTTATTGATGCTATAATGCTAGCATTTGTAGCTACATTATTCATTTTCTTATTTGGAGTAATATCTGGTTTTGTAACCACATCAAATCTTGAATTTGGTGATATATTTAGTAAAATACCTTATATTGGTGCCTACTTCTTAATGGTTTTAGGATTTTTGAGCTTCGTGATGATGCTAGCATTTCTTATTAAAAAACCAGCACTAGTTTTAGGCGCATTATTATTATATAATTACTTCTTAGAACCGATTCTTACACGCCTTGTATTTGATGAATCCTTTGGTAATTATTTTCCAATGCGCTCATTTGGTTTATTGGTGGAGATGCCTGATATTGCAATATTTTCTATGTTTGGTGCAAAACCAATGTTTCATGGGATTTCGCCTTTGTATGTTGGCATTAGTTGTTTTTATATTGCTGCTTTTTTCGGCATTTCATATTGGGTTGTCAAACGAAGAGATTTATAAAATTTCAAATAGGAGTAGTTCTTTTCCTATTATCTTTGCAATATATTAAATAAAAAATAAAGTTATGATTCAAAGAGTTCAAAGTATTTATTTATCCCTTATTCTTGTAGCTGTAGCTGTAACTATTTTATTCCCCTTAGCCACATTCCAAGTTGGTGACAGTTTTTTTATTATGAATATCATGGGATTTGATGGAGCAAATGAATTGGGATTAGATTTGCCTAATGTAATAGCTATTGGAGTTTTAACTGCTCTTCTTGGAGTTTCTAGTTTATTTACTCTCTTTCAATATAAGAACCGCAAATTACAGATGAAGCTCATAATGATAAGTATGCTAATCAACTTTGGTTTGCTCGGTGCTATCTTTTTCTATTCAGATATGGTTGGTGCAATGGAGGCAGTAAATACAGAATTTGATTACGATATTGCAGCCTATTTTCCTGTTGTGAGTGTATTATTGTTAATATTGGCTAATCGTAATATTCGTGCTGATGAGAAACTGATTCGTCAGTCGGAGCGATTACGCTAAAGAGTATATTATAAAAGAATAAAAGCCGCTAAACTTGAATTAATTCAAATTTAGCGGCTTTTGTATTAAGCTGATATAAGAGATCCTCAATAATTAATAATTATAATCCCCTCAACACTTAATGGATCAGTCATCACAATGTCAAATCGGGCTGCTTTAGCAACAGTCATAGCTTTTGTCAGTAGATATTTATCTGTTGTAGTACTACCAATATAACCAGGCTCAGCCTTCATCACATTTCCATAACGATCAATTGTAACCTTAACAACAACTCGTCCTTTCTTCTCAGTGGCATTGGAAACTGGAGGAATCGTGGTCATTTTCCTGTTCTTAATTTTATATTGAATAGTATAAGTACCAGACTTAACACTTATTGTTTCCGCTTTCTCAGTTAGTTTGCCATCATATTCAACATGTTGTGCAAAATAAATGGAAGTAACTTCTATCAATGGAACTTTCTGTAGCATCATGTCAACATATATTTCCAAGGTGTCATTATTTAATGCGTTTACTACACATTCTATTTTTTTGCCAGATTTAAGTATCACAAAATGTTGACCAATAGTAGAAACAGTAATAAAGCAGAAAGCAATAATCAAAATTATTTGTCGAATCATTATTTTTGGTTTTAATTTTTAGATAAAAAAATATCCTTTTTTGAGATTACCAAAGTACTCTCTTTTAAATCTAATATATGTTATTAAACCGAAAGTAATTAACAGATTAAGTTTAATAAACTCTATTTTTGTACAAAATCACACAATTTTAAATTAATAATATGACTAGAATAATTGAAGCCCTTGAGTGGCGCTACGCTACAAAAGCGTTTGATAGCAATAAAAAACTTTCAAATAATCAAGTTGCAGAATTGAAGAAAATAACTCAACTTTCAGCATCTTCATTTGGATTACAACCTTATAAAGTGATTATAATAAATAATCAAGACCTTAAAGACAAACTTAAACCAGCTTCTTATGCACAGGCGCAAATATCTGATGCATCTCATTTATTTTTATTCTGTGCGATGAAAGAATTCACTAAGAATGATGTGAATGACTTTGTTGACTTGAGTGTTGAAATTACAGGAACACCAAAAGAAAAGATGAAATTCTATCATGATATGATGGATATGAAAATTGATAGTATGAGCAAGGAAGAAAATATGTATTGGGCAAGTAAGCAAGCTTATATAGCTTTGGGTAATCTGCTTACAGGTGCTGCTGCATTGGAGATAGATACATGTCCTATAGAAGGTTTTATTCCTCAGCAATATATAGATATTCTTGGGTTAGATAAGATGGGTTTAGAGCCATTAGTATTAGCTGCTGTTGGTTTCCGTGCTGATAATGACAAGTACCAACATATTCCCAAAGTTAGAAAAAAGAACAATAATTTATTTATTGAAATGTAAACAATGAATTTACTATTAGTAAATGGTCATGAGTATTGGGAGTCTTCGCCAGGACAACTAAACGAAACACTACTACAAGAATCAATAAAGTGGTTTGAGGATAAAAATTATTCTGTTAAAACTACCCATACCAATAAAGAGTATGATTTGGAAGAAGAGGTGTTGAAGATTCTTTGGGCAGATATTATCATTTATTTTAGTCCCGTTTATTGGATGAGTATTCCAGCGAGCATGAAAAGATATTTTGATCATGTTTATGCCAAAGGTAGAGGTAGGATATTTGAAAATGACGGACGAGATAATGGAGGTCAATATGGTACAGGTGGATTGATGAGTAATAAGAAATATATGCTAATTACCACTTGGAATGCGCCTTCAGAGGCATTTAATCATGATATTCAATTTCTGTTTGAGGGTAAAAATGTAGATGATGTATTCTTTAATTTTCATTCAATGCAAAAGTTTATTGGCATGAAGAAGTTGAAGTCATTTTCTTTATTTGATGTAAAGCGCAACCCTAAAATTGAACAATTTTTAATTGGTCTTAGAAATCATTTGAATGATAATATAAATGACTAGATAATTGACAATATATGATAACCAATGTCTTAAGCGAAGATATTAATGCCTTTTCAAAAATATTATTATGTTATACATTACAAGAAGAGAACGTTTTAGTGCCGCACATAAGCTGTGGAACCCGACTTTAAGCGAAGAGCAAAATGCAAATGAATACGGCAAATGTGCAAATGAATATTTTCATGGCCACAATTATCAATTATTTGTAACAGTAAAAGGGAAAATAGATCCAGATATTGGTTATGTGATGGACATGAAAAAACTAAGTCAGATTATTAAAGTGCAAATAATCGATTTGGTTGATCACAAGAATCTAAATATTGACGTAGCTTTTCTAGAGGGGATTAACCCAAGTACTGAAAATATATTAGTTAGTTTTTGGGCTTGTTTAGCTCCAGAGATTAAAAAATATAATTGTGAGTTACATAAACTAAAGCTCATTGAGACAGAGAATAACTATGGTGTGTATTATGGAGAATAAATTGATCTAAACTATTAATTATGAGCATTACAAATGAGGTTATTAAACAGCTTCCAAAACATTTGCATAAATATATCGTAGATCAAAAGTACGAGAATTATACTGCTGTAGATCACGCAGTTTGGCGATATATTATGCGTTTAAGCTTTCAATTCTTAAGTGATAATGCTCATCAATCCTATGTAGATGGATTAATTAAGACTGGAATTGGAATAGAAAAGATTCCCAATGTGAATGAAATGAATGAAATTCTTTCAAAGATTGGCTGGGGAGCAGTTTGTGTTGATGGTTTTATTCCTCCCACTGCCTTTATGGAGTTTCAATCTTATAATGTGCTAGTAATTGCTGCAGATATGCGTAATTTACAACATATTGAATATACACCAGCTCCAGATATAGTACACGAAGCAGCAGGTCATGCACCTATAATTGCAGATTCAGAATATGCTGAGTATTTACGCCTTTTTGGTGAAATTGGTGCAAAAGCTATTTCCTCTAAACGTGATAATGATTTATATGAAGCCATTCGTAAGCTATCGATTTTGAAGGAAAACCCGTACTCTAATGAGGATGATATAATTGTTGCAGAACAGGACATTATAAGCATTCAAAACGATATGGGGGAGGCTTCTGAAATGGCAAAAATCCGTAACCTCCATTGGTGGACTGTTGAATATGGCCTAATAGGAGATGTTGATAATCCAAAAATCTATGGTGCAGGATTGCTTTCTTCTATTGGTGAAAGCCAAAGTTGCTTGAAAGCTGATGTAAAAAAGCTTGCCTACAATATAAAAGCGGCAGAATATAACTTTGATATTACCACCAAGCAGCCTAAGCTTTTTGTCACGCCAAGCTTTAGTCATTTAACAGTAGTTCTTAACGAATTTGCTGATACATTGGCAATACGCAAAGGTGGCTATGAGAGTGTAATGAAGGCTGTAAATTCAAACGAAATTGCAACATGTGAGCTGAGTTCAGGTTTACAAGTAAGTGGTTTATTTTCAAGAGCAATAGAAGATAAAAATGGTGATACAGCTTATATTCAAACAACGGGTCCAACAATGCTTTGTGAACGTGAGAATATGCTGATTGGTCATGGAATGGAATATCATAATCAAGGATATGGAACTGCTATTGGAAATTTAAAGAATAGTGATATTCCATTGGAGCAGATGAGCTTAAAGCAATTGGAAGTAATTAATATAAAGACTGGTGAGCAAGCGGTATTAGAGTTTGAGAGTGGAGTAGTGGTTAGTGGTAAACTGCATTATGTACGCAAAAATAGATATGGTAAGATTCTTCTTATGACTTTTAAAAATTGTACAGTTACATTTCAAAATGAGATATTATTTCAAGAGGAATGGGGTGATTATGATTTGGGGGTTGGTGTACGAGTGATTTCTGTTTTTACTGGCGTTGCTGATCAAGAGGAGTATCACATCGAGCCCTATGTTTCACCTACCAATACGTTTCAGCTCGAACCCGTTTATGAGCAATATCAAGGCATTTTTCGAAGTTTGCGTTATATACGTGAATACCAAGGGGGATTTGAGAATTTAGCACTTATTTTTCAAGAGGCAAAATATAAATATCCTGATGAATGGCTGATTTATCTTGAGATATATGAGATTGTTGCTCCACGTAAGAAGTTTGCCGACTTAAGCATTACTCTTAGAGAGTATTTAATGGAACTAAGTAAAAGAAGAACAGAGTATAAAGGTTTAATAATCAATGGAGTTAATTTAATAGAAGATGATCTTTTATGATTTTATTCTATTCAAAATTATAATAAACAATAAATAAAAAAATGAATATTATAATAACAGGTTGCAGTAGTGGTATTGGATATCAAACCGTTTTGGCTATAGCCACAATGGGTTCTCACCATATTACGGCCATTTCTAGAAATACCCTCGGATTAAATCAGTTGAAACAAGAGTTTATAGCTCTAAATAGTAAATCAACAATTGATATAATCTCATTTGATTTAAGCATGAAGAACTTTGATTATTTGAGTTCAAAACTTGATTTTAGTACTGAAAATCCAGTTGATATATTAATCAATAATGCAGGCTATTTGGTTAATAAATCATTCTCAGAATTAAGTAATGATGACTGGTATAACACATTCAATGTAAATGTATTTGCAACTGTTAAGTTAATCAATACTTTACTACCATATTTTAATACTAAAAGTGGCTCTCACATTGTAAATATAGGGTCAATGGGGGGCGTTCAAGGTAGTGCAAAGTTTGCTGGCTTATCAGCTTATAGTGCTAGTAAGGGAGCAGTGAATATACTTACCGAAGCTTTAAGTGTAGAGTTTGAACAAAAAGGAATACGAGTAAATGCAATTAATCCAGGGGCGGTTCAAACAAAGATGCTAGAAGAAGCATTTCCAGGATACCAAACAGATATCTCAGCTCAACAAATGGGGAGGTATATTGCCTCATTTGCACTCAATAATAAAGATGTGATGAATGGTCGTTTGATTCAGGCGAGTTTAAAAACGTAGATTCTCGAATGCTGTTTTATTAATCCAATCTTGTTGCCACGCTTCTTCTGCAATTTTATTAATTTGCTCTTGATAAGCAATTTGTAAATTGTTTTCAATCACATAGTTCACCAATTCTTCAAAAGACTTAATCATAGACCGGTAGAAAGTATCGTAAACCTTTCGACGAGCCGAATAGGTTTGCGCTGTTTCCAAATTGAAAAGCATAATTTCAATAATAATAGGAGGGTCAACACCCAATTGCTTAAATTTCTTAATGCACTTTTGAGCAACTGATCTACGGGTTTTAGCCCGACGACCTTTGGCAGGAAAATATTCTCGATTTATTTTGAACTTGCATTCCTCAACTAATTTATCTTCTTTGGGGTTAAAAGCAAAATCGTAAAATTGTTTAACTTCCTTAATACGAGCATATAAATCCAATATTTGTTCCTCTAGTTGTTCTTTATTGATTTCAGATAAGTACTTCTTTAAGTCGCGTTTGCTCATAGTGTAAAATTAGCATAAAAAACCATAATTTAGCAGCAAATATTAAATAAGAATATCAATGTCAAGAATACTAAATGCAGAAGATTATGGCTTGCCAAAACGAGTGCAACTAATCAAGATTGAAGATAATAAGATAGGTATTGTAAAAAGAATAAAATCACGCATTATAATGAAAGATGGTGTTAAGATATTAGAAACTGCTAAGTGTATATGGCGTCTTGATAATCAGCAGGATATTGCATTATTAATTTCAGGCCCAATATGTAGCAAAACTCGTAAATATCTTAAAGAAAATAAGGTTGAAATTATTGCTGATTGAAAGAATACCACCTACTTAATAAGCAGGTGATATTCAATTTAATTAAAAACACAAAACCAATGAAAAATATTTTCTAAACAGATTTAATTTAACAATTTTGATATTTTCACTAACTTAATAAATTCGCTTCTATATCCGTATGGGTCATATTTCGAAGCTTCTTTAGCTCTTTTAAGAACTTGGCTGTACGATGCTGAACCTTTATGCTTTGAGTCTCTGAGTAATAATCCAAATTCTGCTACAGAAGAGGAGAGAAGTAAGTTATTTGAAATTTGATCTATTTCTATATCTTTCAAATATATGCTCTGACTTATTAGTTTGCTTTCTTTTCCCTTGGGCTCTTTATACCTAAACTTCACAGTCAATAGCTCATCGCTTGCAATTAATTCTGTTGTTTGGTATTTTAGAGTATCTATTTTTTGATTACTAACAATGCTTTCGCCAGAGTTAACTAGTACAACTTCATAAATTGCAGTTACACAATGTCCAAGTCCAATCTCACCAGCATCCTTTTTATCATCATTAAAATCCTCTGCTGCAAGCATCCGATTTTCATAGCCAATTAATCGGTATGATTTGATTTTGGCAGGATTGAATTCAATTTGAATTTTAACATCCTTTGCAATAGTATATAAAGTGCCCCAAAGCTCTGTGCTAAACATTTTTTCTGCTTCCAAAATATTATCAATATATGCGTAATTGCCGTTTCCAGCATTGGATATTTGCTCCATCTTTCCATCTTTATAGTTTCCCATCCCGAAGCCTAAAATAGTTAGGTAAACTCCATCATCTCGCTTTTTCTCAATCATCTTTACTAAGGACATATTATCGCTGACACCCACATTAAAATCTCCATCTGTAGCTAGGATAACTCTGTTGTTACCATTCTTGATATAATTCTCTTTAGCAATTTTATAGGCCAATTGAATTCCTGCACCACCAGCAGTGGAACCTCCAGATTGCAACCGCTTTATGGCATCATATATTTTTTCCTTTTTAGCACCTGATGTGGATTTCAGAACGCAACCTGCAGCTCCAGCATATACAACAATAGCAACTCGATCTTGAGGCCGTAGCTTATCAATTAATATCTTCAACGACTTCTTTAGTAAGGGTAACTTATTATGTGATGACATTGAGCCCGATACATCTAACAGAAAAACCAAATTAGTAGGTGGAATTTCTTCAGTGCTAAGCTCTTTTGCCTTTAGGCCAATTTGGATTATTTGATGCTCCGAATTCCATGGGCATACAGCAGCTTCTAGATTAATAGAAAATGGCTGATTCCCTTTGGGAATACTGTAATCATAGTGAAAATAATTAATTAATTCTTCAATACGAACGGCGTCCTTAGGTGGCATTTGATTATTGTTTAAGTATCTTCGAGTATTTGAATATGACGCTTTGTCAACATCAACCGAAAAGGTTGATAATGGATGGTCCAGAACACTTTTGTATCCATTTTCTTCAATACTATCATAGGATTCAGTATTGTTATAGCTCGTGCTAACTACAATATTATCATCATAATTACTAGCACTATTCCCAGCTTGCTTTGATATTCTTCTTGCCCTTCGACGGGTTGTTCTAATGGCACTGCTATACATAATAAATAGCCTTCATTCGGCTCGTAGAGCCCAGAATGAAGCAGATGTTGAACTAAATCCCAAAGCGAAGAGCAGTTATGGGTTTTGAATAGGATTTTGGTAGGCTAATTAAGAAGGTAGGCAGATGGAATATGCAAATCTAAGCTCTGAGCAAGATAAAAGACTGCTGCATTGACATTAATTCAAGCCAAAAACTTCATCAAAAGAACTAAATAGCAAAAATTTAGGCAATACAATACCCTTCCCACCAAGGTGGGTTTGTGATATATTTGATCATTGTTGTTTCGAGTTATTTGGCCAAGGTTTCAGAAATATATCAGGCGATCGTACCCTAGGTATAATTTCAACCTGATGCATTTTACCATTTTTACAAAACGGACATTGATAAATATCCATATCGGTAAGGCGAAGTAGGCGTTGTTGAGGAGTTTCTTTAGGTATTTGTATTTGCGGCTTACGATACATGGCCGTTTGCTTGCTATATCTGTTGCTAAGTATTCCATAATACCTAATTTTAACAAAACCCTTAGGCAGTATATGCATACAAAAACGCCTTAAAAACTCAATACCCGTTAAAGAAACAAGCTTACGTTTAGATAGGTCTTTATAGTCTTTATAATAAAAACTAACCCTGTTGTTATCAATCTTCTGAATACGTTGGTTGGTAATGGCAATACGATGAGTGTATTGCCCGAGATACTTAATAACATGCTGAGCATCACCAAAAGAAGGCTCGCTAAAGACGACCCATTTTTTACTCCAAGCCCGATTAATTACAGATTGATGTTCTGTAAGTAGTCCATTGGTTATAAGTTGCTTTTTAAGTGTTTTCATCATAATACTACGAAAATCCATACTAAGCTTTTTAACAGGATAAATATACTTTCCTTTTTTGCTAATTCTTTTGACATTGCCATCCAGAGTAATGCCAGCAGCAGGAACTAGGCAATGTATATGAGGATGTAAACTTAGGTTTTGCCCCCAAGTATGCAGTATAGCCAAAGCCCCAGTTTCGGCCCCATAATGGGTATAACCAAAAGAGCGTAGAGTTTGCCATACGCTAGAGAATAAAGCATTGTAAAAGCTCCTACTATCAAGCAAACAGATTGTATTAAGCTCCTGAGGAACCGTAAAAACTATATGAAAATACTTGGTGTCGATGATTCTATTAGATACATCTTCAATCCAAAAAGCTTGTTTAGAAGCATGACATTTTGGACAGTGCCTATTGCGACAACTATTGTAGCTAATGCGTGTTTTACCACAACAATCACACAGCTCTTTATGTCCGCCAAGAGCAGCAGTGCGACAAATACGCAAAGCATTTAATGTACGCAGAGTCCAGGTATTGGGTTTATGCTTAGCAACCAACTCATGGCCAAATTGCTCAATAACGTGAGCAATTTCAAGCTTAGGCTTATTCATCTTTTTGGAGGATATAAAGTATCCAGCGGACTATGTGGAGGCGTATGCGGTAAAATAGCCACATGTAGGTAAATCATGGTAGTAGTAATATTTGCATGGCCCAAAAGCTGCTTAATAATTAGGATGTTAATACCATCTTCCAATAAATGTGTAGCATAACTATGTCGTAAAGAATGCAAATTAACATGCTTTTTGATGCTTGTCTTTTTCATAGCCTCACGCATTATCCAGCTTAAACCATTGCCACTATATTGGCCATTGATTTCTTTGCCATTAAATAGCCAAGTGTCGGGATTTTCAACAGCAAGGTACTTTTTAATACCCTTTGCTATAAAATCAGAGAGGGGAACAATCCGATCTTTTTTATACTTGCTTTGACGAATGTGAATTGTTTTCCTCTCGAAGTCGATGTCCGATATTCTTAGCTTAATAAGCTCCTGTGAGCGCAACCCAGCCGAATAAGCAAGAGCAAGAACAATACGATGCTTGAGAAGTTTAGGAGCTTTGAAAAGCTCTTTGAGCTCACTACGATTTAAGATTATGGGTAGTTTTGTATCGTTTTTAAGTGAAGGAAGTGCAATAGCTCTATTGCCTTGTCCGATATGACGAAAGTAATAACGCAATCCATAAACCATATGTTTGAAGCTACTTCGCGAGGGTGAACTTGATGATAAAGCCAAGGCGGTTAAATACTCTTTTATCTCATCATCGGAAATATTTTCAGGAAGTTGCTCAAAATGTAAACTTATTAGGGCAATCCTGCGTATATAGTTGTGAAAAGTGCTCGGGCTTTTACCCTGCAATACGGTGTTTTGGTGAATTACTTTGAATACACCCTCAAAACCATCTACTGTAAGGATGGCTCGATCAACAATTTTTGACTTTTTTTCTGTCATGATACTGAAATTTAAGTTAATAATTAAACTAAGGAGGAGCTTGGGGCTCCTCTTTCAGTATCTTTTACTACATTTGATGAGAATTTGTTATTAGAGCTATCCCGCCTTAGCGGGATTTAGTTCAACACCACCCATAGAACATTGGTCTTTATCTATCAAAGGGACGCGATAAGCCATAACAACAACTGCATCTAGAGTATTATATGTTGGCTCCATACTGATGTCTATAAAACGTATTTTATTGGATTTAACTATAACCCCATTTATAATTTGTTTCTTATAACCTATATAAAGAATCTCAATATTGTATCTCCCAGGTTTTATAGACTTTATGTAGTATTTACCATCTGCTGTATCAGATGTTCCTCCAGTAATAATATTACCTATAGAATCTTTTACAACAATATTTGCAAATGCAATAGGGTTTTTGGTTTGCTTATCAATTATTTTTCCTTGAATTGATCCAGTTTGGCTAAAGCCAATTCCTGAAAGAAGAATTAAGAATGCTGTGATAATTAGTTTTTGTCTCATGATTTCTGTGCTTTTAGTTAATAATTATCAAGCAAGTTAGCACAGCTTATAGCAAAAGTAAATAGAGAACCAATTAACGGTAGGCGAGAAGCAGTATCAGGAAGGGTATGACAAGTTAATGGTTTGCTTGAATACTAAATATTTGAGATATTTTGTCTAAACCATTCAAAAATTACGACATTAGCAGCTTGCACCACATTCATGGATTTCACAATGCCCGGCATGGGGATATAAACGGCCTTTTCACAATACTCCATACTCTTCTCATCAATTCCATAGCGCTCGTTTCCAAGCACAAATGCAAATTTTCCTTTCAGAGGAGTTTTAAAAATAGAGCTTGCGTTCTCAATAGTTTCTACGGCAATGATTTGATAATCATCTGGAATTTTATGATGCCATTTATGGTGCTCACAAAACTCCCAATCGACATGACCAAAACCTGTTGTAGCAGTGCGCCGAATTTTAGCTGACTTAAAATGACCTTCGTCTCCAGTGAAAAGCACCTTACGACAACCTATATTACCAGCTAGCCTAATAATTCCTCCAATATTCATGGGTGTTCGCAGATCTAGAGCAATAAGAAAAGGAGCATCCTCTGGATTATAGAATTCCGCTTTGCTATCAAAGAAATTTTGGGAAAGTGTACTGGAATTATCGTAGGTAATATCACTCATACTATTTCAGCTTCCCATTTTCAAATAGATCCAATATGTCATGCCCATTGTCAAGATTCAGGAAAATAGTATTTATTCCTATTTGATTAGCTGTAAGAATGTTTGGTAAAGAATCATCAATAAATAGACTTTCCTCAGCCTTGAGATCTTGATCGTTTAATACGTATTTAAATGGAGCTTCATCGGGTTTGCGTAGGGCGATCTCATGCGAATAATATACCTTGTCGAATAGCTCCTCTAAACCATCAATTCCATGTGTATCACGTAAATCCTGATTATAAAAATCGGCATGAATGCGATTTGTGTTGGAAAGAAGGTAGAGCTTATAATTCGCTCGTAAGTCTTTGATTAATTGCAATCGGGCAGGAGGGAAGTCCAAGATTAAATCATTCCATGCTTGATCAATCTGATCATTACTAAGCGAGCTATTAGCTATCTCACGAAGTTCGGAGCGAAAAAGTTCTGGGCTTATAATTCCCGATTCGAAACGACTGAATAAATCGACCTGTTGTGCTTGAGAATAAAGTCCTTCGAAATCATTCAGCCCCATTTTTCTAAATGAATCAGCAGCTCGTTGGAAATCTATATTCAGAATCACGCCCCCTAAATCAAAAATAATATTTCTAATCATAAGACTTATCTTTTACGGTGCTGCTTAATATGCTTTCCTGATTTCGTATATTGTCGTTTTTTGCTGCGAGGGCCAACACTATTTGACTTCTTATTCTTTTCCTTTTTCTCATGAAAGGCACCCTTTGATTGTTTCAAATCAGGCTCTTTGAGGTATTGTTTAACTTTGGGTTTTGCATCCGAAGGTATTTCATCATCTGCAAATATTTCTGATATTGCTAAGTCTTCAGGATTAACTTCTATAGAAATATTCATCCCCATAAGTTCTTCTATTTCTAATTGGTAGGCCCTTTCCACCTCGTTAATAAATGAAATTGCAACACCATCTTTGTTTGCTCTACCAGTTCGTCCTATACGATGAATATAATCTCCTTTCGATTCTGGCATATCAAAGTTGATAATATGAGTTACATCTTTAATATCCATTCCGCGGGCAATTACATCGGTGGCAATTAATACTCTGTGTTTTCCCTCTTGGAAATTTTTAACTGCATTCATTCGAGTATTATGAGCTTTATTCGAGTGAATAACTCCAATTTGGTTTGGTAAATTTGGGTTAATCTTTTCAAAAAGTCGGTCAGCCATTTTCTTAGTTTTTGAAAAAACCAAAACTTTCTGAAGATCAGTATCCTCTAGTAAAATATTCAATAGGTTAACCTTTGTATAGAAATTGGGAATATGATAAGCTTTTTGAACAATTTTATCAAGGGGAGTTCCATGTGGAGTAACTATAATACGTTCAGCATAGATAAAGTATTCATTAATCATAGCTTCTACCTCATCGGTAAGTGTTGCTGAGAATAATAGATTTTGTCTTCTTTCAGGAAGCATCTCGAGCAAGTTTTTTATTTGAGTACGGAAACCCAAACTAAGCATTTCATCAACTTCGTCGATTACTAATTTTTGAATTGATTTAAGACTCAATACACCTGTATATGCTAAATCCAAAAGGCGGCCAGGAGTGCCCACAAGAATATCGCAACCATCATAAACTGCTTGTTTCTGCTTGTTTATATTACTTCCACCAAACACACCTAAGGAGCGTATGCCAGAATATTCAGTAAGTTTTTTAATTTCATCCCAAATTTGGATAACCAACTCATGAGTAGGTGCCAGAATCAATACTTTGGCCTCTCTTTGCTTCGAAAAACTCAACTGACGAATTATGGGTAATAAGTAGGCGAGTGTTTTTCCAGTTCCAGTTTGGGCAACACCTACTACATTTTTTCCTGACATAATAATGGAGAAAGCTTCCGCCTGTATAGGAGTAGTGTATTCAAATTCTTGGTCAGCAAGCGCTTTGAGTAAGTGCTTATTTAGGTTTAATTCTTCGAAAGTCACGATAATGTAAATTAATTTAGGGGCAAAGGTACGGTCTTTCTTTGAATTTATGGATAATCTCTTGATTGGAATAGGGTAAGGAAATAACAAAGTACTAGGATAAATTTCTTTCGACTACATTTAGTATACGTCTATGGGCACAAAAAAAGCCGAATGCTTTCGCATCGACTTATTTTCGTGGTGCTAGGTGGGGAAGAATCGAACATTCATATTGATGATTTAATGATTATCAATGATTTAATGGAAATGAAAAAGTAGTTTCCTGCATCTCAAAACCACTAAATTAGAATTGTAGTATTTTAGTTTCATCCTTAAAAAAGACTATTTTTGTTAAATATATAAGTTAAAGTGGTCAAATTTGACCACTTTGGAAAATATTGATTATGAGTAAAATAAAGAAATTGGATATTGATAACTCGATTATTTCAATTGAAAATATAATTGTAAGAGTACTAGATTAGAATTTAATTAAACTATAGACATTTAGGTTTCATGTCAGTTTATCATGTAAACATTGAAATTTGATATTTTTGATGTTTAGTATATTTTGATTGCTTTATTTAAGGTCAAACATCAGCTAAACATTAAATATGGCAATTATTAATGTTTGTTATGGAAAATATATGTACTTTTGAGGTCGAAATCTAAATAGACATTAAAAAATCGAATTATTGATGAGTGCGTTATATTTGATAAACCCAGACCGAAATACTCCTTGGAATAATATTCCATCTTTACCTATTAACAAGGAGCTTTATCGAACCGTAGAAATATTAGAGAAACTTGGTGATGCCAAAGCAGCTTTGGCTCGACTCCATGGTCGCAGTGCTATTATTCCAAATCAAGGGTTGTTTATTAATACTATTAGTTTACAAGAGGCAAAGATATCAAGTGCGATTGAGAACATATTTACAACAGATGATGAATTGTATAAGGCATTTAGCGACAAAAGTACAGAAGGGGGTGCATCGAAAGAGGTTTTAAGATATAGAGAAGCTCTATGGTCTGGAAATAAGTATTTAAAAGAAAATGGGAAATTTGACCGAGATTATTTTATTAATGTATTTCAAGAAATAAAACAAACAACTGATAGTATTCGTCCCGATTTCCTAAATACAACTATTCGTCAAGGGGGTACAGGCCCAAATGCAGGTCAAGTAGTCTACACTCCACCTAAAGGAGCTCTTATCATAGAGGAAAAGTTAGATAATCTTATTGATTTTTTAAATGATGATGAACAGTATCGGATAGACCATTTATTAAAGATGGCTATTGCACATTTTCAATTTGAAGCAATTCATCCATTTCGAGATGGTAATGGAAGGACTGGAAGAGTCTTTAATATCCATTATTTAACTAATAAAGGTTTATTAGATGTTCCGATATTATTTCTTAGTCGTTATATTCTTGATAATAAGGATGATTATTATTCAGGGTTGATGGGTGTTTCTCAGAGAGGTGCTTGGAAAGATTGGTTGCTATTTATGTTGAGGGCTATTGAGAGTACTTCTAATATGACTTTCTATAAAATTAACGAAATCATGTCAGTGAAAGATTCTATACTTGATTTTGTAAAGAAAGATGAGCGTAAATTCCGTAGCCCAGAGAGTTTAATTGAATTCATATTTTCTCAACCATTTACCAAAGTTAAACACCTTATCGAAACAGGCTTATATGCTGAGAATACAGCAAGGGACTACTTAAACAAACTATGTGAGATGCAAGTAATGGAGAAAAAAGAAATAGGAGGACATCACTATTATTTAAATATTGAATTATATAGAATTCTTTCCGAATAGAATATATCTGCTTACTTGAATAATAAAAATACCAAGACAAATAAAGAGCTGTCGTAAAACCTCGATAAAGGTGTAAGCTATTTATTTATCGAACTCTTATAATACTCTATACCTGAAATTTAATAAATAAACCGAATTTAAGTATAAAACAAAAGCCTCTGAAAATCAGAGGCTTTTGTTATTCGTGGGCCCACCTGGGCTCGAACCAGGGACCAATTGATTATGAGTCAACTACTCTAACCATCTGAGCTATAGGCCCATTTGAAATTAGCTCGCACTATTTCCAAATTTGGTTTGCAAAAGTAAGTATTTATCTTATTTGTGCAAGACAAAATATCAATTATTATTTCTTTTCTTCTTCGTAGATGGAGAATAATTCATCTACCAAAACATAAACACTACGTTGATTCTTTGACAGAGTAGTTTTGGCTTGAGCCATGAAATCACGGATTATGGGATTTTCATAAAACTGATTTAATAATCTACGGTCAATATTTTCAAGAAAACGTTGAATCTCTTGCTGCTTGCGATTTTCTATAAAATACCCTTTAGCTTTAGTTAAATCGATATACTCTTGAATAATATCCCAAACTCGATCAATTCCTTCACCTGTAAAGGATGAACAGATATCAGTTTTGGGCACCCAGCCCGAGGGAGTTGCAGGAAATAAATGCAAAGCATTGGCATATTGCACTTTTGCCATATTGGCTTTGTCAATATTATCTCCATCGGCTTTATTGATAATTAATGCGTCACTCATTTCCATAATGCCACGCTTAATGCCTTGCAGTTCGTCACCAGCACCAGATAGCATCAGTAAAAGAAAGAAATCGACCATAGAATGTACCGCTGTTTCAGACTGTCCTACACCCACCGTTTCAACCAAAATAATATCAAAGCCTGCAGCTTCACAAAGAATGATTGTTTCCCGAGTTTTTTGTGCTACACCACCCAATGAACCAGCAGAAGGGGATGGACGGATAAATGCATTTTTATCGCGGCTTAGATTTTCCATTCGTGTTTTATCACCAAGAATACTTCCTTTGCTACGATTACTGCTTGGGTCTATTGCCAATACGGCAACTCTATGGTTTTGATTGGTTAGCATCTTACCAAAGCTTTCGATAAAGGTGGATTTTCCCACTCCAGGTACACCTGAAATCCCGATACGAATGCTATTTCCTGAATAGGGTAAACAAGCTTCAATAATCTCTTGGGCTAATTCTCGATGTTTTGGAAGTGAACTTTCAACTAAGGTAATTGCTTTTGCCAAAACACTACGGTCTTGATTACGTATTCCACTAATATATTCTTTAAGATTGAGCTCCCTTTTTGCGAGTACATGCGACTTTAAAGCATGTTTATTTATAACAGAGGGTTGTTTTACTCCCTTATTTACTTTTAATGCTGATTTAGTTTTCTTTTTATTACTCATCCAAAAATATTTTCATTAGAATTGAAGCCATATCATCCTCTAAGCTTTCCAATGGTGATTCTACAATACGTCCTATCTCAAATTCGCTTTTAGAAAATATAATCGTAGGAACAAATTCAATCATATATCGTGAAATATCTATATTGGGAACGGTTTTTAATCTGTTAACACCAATAATACTAAGAGAATCCAATGGGAAATTCATTTCATCTAGGATTCGCATCAATCGAGGTACCTCGCGCTGACTGTCAGAGCACCACGAGCCAAATATTACTGTGATATGAATACTTTGAAGTAATTCAGTAAGACTTTTTAGGAAAACCAAATTAGGCTGATATTGATCATACTCCTTTTTATAACAACTACTAAAGATAGGGGAGCTGCTCAATCCTTCTTCGGTGCAATACCCAATTAATATGGCTTTATCAATATTAGTGTCTAATATTACTTGATTGTATTGAATTGTATCAACATATATTGAGTCTGTTATTGTGTTTACCAATAGTGTATCCTGAGCCTTTAAATTATGAGAAAAGCCCAAAAGAATAAATAGAATGATATGAATAAAAGTCCTGTTCATAATCTGATATATTAAGACTATAAAAATACTAAAAATGACATATCATCTAAACAAAAGCTAAAAAACACACAAAATATGTCAGCGCGAAGCTTTATTTTGCAGGATGGCAAAGATTTTGCGTTACTTTTGCGTCTCCAAAAAACAATACCAAATTCATGGGGCTGACCGGATTTGACAGCAAGATGAATAGGTTTGTAAGCATGTCGTGCTTTGAGAGTTCGCACGTAAATATAAGTTCTCAAAACCTTAATTGGCGAAAATAACTACGCTCTTGCAGCATAATCGAAGTTTAGTAGATTAGCTTAATTTCAGGACTAGGTCTTGAAACAAGACATCTCTCGGGAGGTTCCGTTTTATCCCATCCCGACTCAGAGGTGCTCGCAATGTAAAACTAGGAAAGATGATGTTCGTGCGTTTTTCCGAAACTCTATCGAACTAAGGATTGAATAGGTTGTTCTACACCGGCTCTCTCTCGAAAATTCAAGTAAAGCTAAGCATGTAGAAAGCACTCAAATTCCTTGTATGGACCGGGGTTCGACTCCCCGCAGCTCCACAAAACCATAAAAGCCACTCATAGAGTGGCTTTTGTTTTATACCTAAATTCACTTTTCATTCTAATTTATTGTTATTCCGTATATTATGTGG
>Ga0164315_10001270_pt1 | contig 18967 bp, 13 predicted proteins | sample GuaBasSedimGuay6_FD_113737 | JGI IMG/M metagenome (GOLD analysis project Ga0164315, IMG submission 113737) | Subseafloor sediment microbial communities from Guaymas Basin, Gulf of California, Mexico - Guay6, Core 4569-2, 0-3 cm | ecosystem: Environmental > Aquatic > Marine > Hydrothermal vents... | reverse complement strand
TATTTCAATTTTCTTTCTTTCAGGGAAATTTTCCATAATGTTTCCATAGCCCAAACAAAAAACCCCCAATAATCAGTGATTATCAGAGGCTTAGCCATGTTTTAGTGTGGTACCACCTGGAATAAAACTAAATCCTATTATTCCTTTCTATTTCAGTACTTTAAGCAATTATTTCTTTTTGTATTAGTAAACAGTTAGGAAACACTAATATTGTGTTTTCTCCAACCTACTTCTTTATTTTATTATTAATCTTATTCCATTATTAAGTCTTTTCCATTCTTTCCAATATCTTTCTAACTCTGCATCTGCAGAAAAGCCGTCACTTAAATAGTTAATAATATTACTGAAGTTAATATTAAAAACACCAAAGTAAAATGCTTCAAAGAAATTACCCGAACTATTGATCATATTAGTATAAAATCTATCCATTTTGCTGTAAGGAATTTCTGATAACCCCTTAGAATGCAGTCTTATGAGTTCAAAAGATCTAGTATCATTTATAATATATTTTGATTTACCTGGATAATCATATGGATAAGATGGAATTATTTGTTGGTTTAGCATTAAACATATTTCCAGAACATAAACGTCTTTAATATAACTAAGTTTATCTGAAATTTTATCGAAACGCTTAACTGTCATCATAACAATAGGATCAGTAATAAAATCATCTGCTACATCATCTCCCTTTTCACTAGCACCTAATATTAGTTCTAGTGATACACCTAATACTTTAGCAATATTTTCCAGTGTAGAAAATTTAATGGTTTTTTTTGATAAACCGTTACTTAATCCCTGTCTAGAGTACTCAAGTTTATCAGCTAACCAATTAAATGTGTGATTTTGATCTTCTAAGATTTTTTTTACATTTTGTGATATATCATTCATATTCAGGTCTTTTGACAGTTATCAACAGCGCATTGTTAATATTGTATTGCATTCAAGTCGTCATTGAGTTACTTTGAAGCAACTTTTTATTAACTTTGCAGCGTAATTGTTGCACAAATATATAAATATTTTAATAATGTCAGAAATAATATTAACCACTAAGCAAGATTTAGAAAAAGTCATTAAAGCAGTTTTAGTTGCACATGACAACGAAAAGGCTTTAAAACTACCTGAAAAGGTGTACACCATTAACCAAGTTGCAAAAATGTTGGGCAAAGCCCATGCAACTATAAAAAAACTGGTAGAAAGGGGTTATATAAAAAGTACAAAAGATGGCTTGATTAAGGGGTCAGCAATTAACGAATACTTAGGTCAATAGTTTGCCAAAAGCTTTGATTTGAGGAATTTCAATTATTACCATGAAAATGGTAAAGCCCCCTGTGTGGAACCGGGGGGCTTTAATCTAATAGATAATACAATGATTGACATCAATTAGTAAGAATAAGAAAATTGAGAAAATGCGATAATATGAGTTCGAATTTAACCAAGGATACAATAACTACGAGAGTTAATGAAAGTAACCAAAAAAATGGTAAATATTTTATAGACAGTTTAGAGGCTCATATTAATGATTTATATAAAGAAAAAGATACAAATGGCCTTTTTACGATTAAAACTGCCAATCAATGGATTGAGGAAAGTAAATTGAAACCAATTCCAAGGATGTTATTTGGCGAGTTTTGGTTTGACAACGAATTATGTATAATGTTTGCGGACACTAATCAAGGAAAATCGATATTAGCCGTCCAGATAGGAAACAGTATCAGTAAAGGGCAAAACATACCAGGCTTTAAATTAGAAACAGATTCACAAACAGTTTTATATTTTGATTTTGAACTTTCGGCAAAGCAATTTGAAAGTAGATATTCAGTAAAAAATGAATCTGAGAAAAGATTTGAAGACCATTATGAGTGGAGTGAGAATTTTATCAGAGTTGAGATAAACCCACGAACTGATGTGCCGGAAGGATTCAGTTTTGAACAATACCTGAATCAATCTCTTGAACAAGCAATAATCAAAACAAAAGCAAGAGTTTTAATCATTGATAACCTAACATATTTAAAGAGTGACACAGAGAGATCAAAGGATGCCGCCCCCTTGGTTAAAGGTTTACAATTATTAATAGACAAACACAATTGCTCGATACTTGTTTTGGCTCACACTCCCAAACGAGACTTATCCAAGCCCATTACCAGAAACGACTTACAGGGCAGCAAGAGATTAATTGATTTTTGTGATAGCGCTATTGCAATTGGCGAAAGCCATACCGATAAAAACGTTAAGTATTTCAAGCAAATAAAAGTAAGGGCAATGGAATTTATGTATGACAGTGAAAATGTAATTGTCTGCCAACTACATAAACCTCATAATTTTTTACAGTTTGAGTTTTTGAATTTTGGAACCGAGCGGGATCACCTTAAACAATATACGGAAAAGGATAAAGAGCAGCGTATTATAGAGGTTTTAGAACTGAAACAGCAAGGACTATCAAATGTCGAAATTGCCAGAAGACATGGTTGTTCTGAGGGAGCAGTACGAAAGTGGATTAAAAAAGGAGCTGAAAATAAAGAATAGTTCGTACTACTCGTACCATTCGTACAGGTGTACGAGTAGTACGAATGGTACGAATAAAACAACAACAATATGAATAACAATCAATATACTCTTGAACCCTACAAAGGAAGAAAATCGAGGCATACATGTCCTGCATGTATGAAGCCGAATGAGTTTACCAGATATATTGATATTAACACTGGTGAAAAACTTTCAGAGCAAGTAGGGCGTTGTAACAGGGTGGATAAATGTGCATACCACTATACCCCAAAACAATATTTTGCTGATTATGGAATAAAACCAAACAAGTCTTACAAAAGAAGTCAAAATGTAGTTGTACAAAAGCCACCAAGTTATATTGATACCGGAATATTCAGTTCATCTTTGAATAGATATGACGAAAATAACCTCATAAAATACCTGATTTCCATTTTTAACGCTAATACCGTTAATTACCTGATTAATAAATACAAAATAGGTACTTCTAAACGATATGGTGGCAATTCAACAGTTTTTTGGCAGATAGATATAGAAAACAGAATAAGGACTGGTAAACTAATTAAATACAATGAAAATGGACATCGTATTAAAGGTAAAAACAACTGGGTACATTCAGTTTTAAATTTAGAGAACTTTATTCTTAAACAATGTTTTTTTGGCGAACATATCTTAAACCATTGCTCGACGAGAAAAGTTGGCATTGTTGAAAGTGAAAAAACAGCAATAATACTACAAGCTAAAATTCCAGACTTGATATGGCTAGCCAGTGGGGGTGCTGACGGAATTAATTACGAAAAAGTTAAACCATTAGTCGGGAGAGATGTTATTCTGTTTCCTGATGCTTCTGAAGGAAGTAAAATTTTCAAAAAATGGCAACAAAAAGCGGAGCAATTTGGCTTTAAAATTTCAGATTATCTTGAGCAATACACAACGGAATCACAAAAATTAAATGGAGTTGATATTGCTGATTTTATTTATTAATCAAAAACTATATATCATGGAAAAAGAAAAATTAAAAGAAAAAGCAATTCAGCTTGCTGGTCAAAATTTATCCTATGGCAAAATCGCTGAGCAACTTGGAGTAGGTAAAACAACAGTTTATAACTGGATTAATAGTGTTCCAGGAACGGAAAGTGAAAAAAACGTTCTAGGGTCTGGAACCACTGTTCCGAACGCATTTGAGAACGATTTGAATGACTTAAAAGGGTTGAAAGAAGAACTACAGAACGAATTTGGCTCTGATAAAGACATTAATGCACTTGTGGAAATTAAAAAAGCCGAATTTGAGCATGAATACAAAATGGAGCAACTGGAAATGGAACGAAAAACGCTTCTGCATCAACAAAAAATGGAAGCCGAAAGCCTAAAATCCGAACAACTAGCCATACAACTTGATGAAACTAAATTGAAAATAGAACACGAACTGCAAAAAACGGAACAACAGGATTCAACCATTAATAAGTTAGAACAAAATAACAGTTTACTATCACTTCAACTTGATGATATCAAAACTCAAAACCAAATAATGGAACTTGATGAAGAACTTACGACAGGCTTTTCGCAACAAGTTAATAATTATCTTGGTCTTGAGGGGAACGAAATAACTTTGGAGGAAGTTGATAATACTTTAGAAGAAGTAGAAGAAACAATTGCACAATTTAAGCAATGGGTTAAGAATGCCAATGGCAAAAAACATGACTATCCTGAACTGGCTATGTTAAAAAAAATACGCAACAGCCTTTCCGAAATGGCAGATGAATTTGAAGATAGTGGAGAAGATGAATTGGTTTTTGATATTAGTTCAGATTTTAAAAACGAGTTGAAGGAACTAGTTGCATAGACGGGAGTGTAAAATTCCCAGCCTTTTCTTACTTTTCGAGGGCAGTTTTTATAAATTTCATTCTGATTTCCTAATTTTTATTGAAATTATTATGTCAGGCTTCACTTTTTTCAATCATTTATAACTTTTTTCAAACATAAATAGGAAGATATGTTCTTTAAACTACCTTGGAACATAATTTTTGGAACAATACACAAAAGTTTGCCCCATATTTCTACAAACCTTGAAACATTTTTGAAAATTTGATGCAAAAACAGAATCAAACTGAACTTTGAATGTAACCTTCGAGGTATTCTATCTTTTTTTGAATGTATTTTGATTATGATTTGATTGAAACACGTAAAATCTGAGAATGAAAATAATTATACGATAAATTGCTATTTGCAAACCAAAATATTTGAATGGTATTTCTTGCCCCAAATTCCCAACAGGAGTGAGTCTGACGCAAAGCCATTTGTACACTGGTGACTCGTTACCTTGCTCCTTAATTTGTACCTTGAGCTCATTCAACAAATTTAAAAATTAATGCAATTGGGTTTACAGTTTAGTAAAATTGAAAATATTATTTCAATCACGATCCTGCAAGCCACAGGTTAATCTCTGCCTACAGGCTTTGCGTCAGAGTGCGATATAGCCTTCATTCAAAAGTCTTCTTGAATCAGAAATTTGATAGTGTCATTATTGGTGACAATAATAATTGTATCAGAACCTATATTCTTTTTTAATAAAACCCCTTTCTTTACAATATCTCCAAAATATATATCCTTGGAAGTTATTCCAGTTTTTATATCAATGCCTTTTTTTTCTCCGCTCACAAAGGTTATGTATTGATGGTACTCTTTCCCTCTCCAATTATGAGGGTAATAACTACTTTCAATTTTATCATTAACAAAATCCTTTGTTAGAAGATTAGGGTATTCTATATTTAGTTTTTCGTGTAGTTTATCTTCACTGTTGGTTGTTGAAATAAACATCCAAACAGCAAAGGTTAAAAATATTATTACAAAGATTAACTTAAAGATATTTTCTTTCTTCATCTTCTATCAAGTGTAAATAACAAACTATCTCCTTTTTCTTATTTCACCTTTGTTCCAACCAACTGAAATTGCAAAAATGGGTGTAGTGTGAAATCTAAAAACTAATAAGGAATAGGAAGATAAAATGTTTTATTATCCCTAATAATTATAAGAGTATCACTATCTGGTGGTTTGATAAGAGAATCTTGTTTTTCGAATTCAAAGCCAACGTCAGATAAATTCGAAACATTATAATATTTCTTGGGAAATCTATATTTATTACCATTAGTAGTCTCAAAGCAGAAATAATCAATATAAAGACTATCATAATAAAACGAAAAATTATTTAATCTTGTTTTAAATTTTGTCGAGTTAATTATCTCTACGCTTCTTTTTACCATTTCATTGCTTAAGTAATCTGTATAATCAAAATCTACCTTATACATTTTAATCATATCGAAAGGGATATTCCCTAAATCATTGTATAAGGTAGTATCTTTTTTATCATATAATGATCTTATTATCATAGTAGGGTAATCACCACTAATTATTGATGTTTTAGGATATATTTTAGTTCTAATTATACTGTCAGTTTTTTTATCTAATTCTTTAAAGGGAAATGGTGATGTAAAAATATTTTTATCACAATTATCTAATCTAACAATTACATATTTATCATTATACTTTTGGTAGTATCTGCAATGTGCAATCTCATACATAGTTTCCGATTTTGTATGGGAAACACTATATTTGAAGTTATGTGTATCAGGGCAAGATATTACCAAAATAAAGATGCTTTTTTCGTAATTAAAGTTAAATTTACTAACCAATGACTTATAGGTTTCAACTGATGAATAAATTTCATTTTCATCTAAATAAACTTGAGAGAATAATGTATTTGATAAAATCAAAAAACTATAAACCATTATTTTTAATTTCATAATACTATTTTTAGTGCTTAATTCCTGTAAAGATACCATTTTTCCAATCTTTTATCGAGCCAATTCTATGACCATAATCTCCATAATTACCAAACGGCCTAGATGCCAAATGTCTGGAATTATCAATTATAAAAACACTTTTATTACCCAAGATATAGTTTTGACCTCTTATTTGACCTGCACTCGTTGCATCTACATAATTTGGGCCATTATTAGATAAATGAGTATGATAGTTTGCAACAACTTTACCTCCATTTGGGAGTAATACTTTGCTGTCCCAATTAGTAGTTGTTGCATCATTAACTAAACCATTATAATTGGCTGGTAGCACATAATACTTGGTCTCACCATTTAAAGTTAACTCTACACCACCTATCTCAACTCCATATTTTTCTGAATAAAACCTCATTTCATTAACAAGTTCCTCTCGGCTGGTTACCTCAACCATCATATCGAACTCCGTTGGGTCAGGCCTCTCTATACCCCCATGCATCCCATGATTAAACATCCCCACAAAAGTCCCGGTAACCGCACCATTGGCAAACTTACCACCACCTAGTGCCTCGGCTGTGCCTCCGGTGGCTGCGCCAACTACGGCGTATAGGCCAAGGGGTGCTGTTTTTATCATACCCACTCCTGAGCCTGACAAAGATGCAAAAAAACCAGACATAAAACCATGTTCAAACCTGCCGCCCTGTATTACCCGGAAGCCGCCGTTTACAATTCCATGTGCCCCTGCCTGCCCTAAACTAACCATAGCATTTTTCATGTTCAATACTAACTGTCCTGCTTCCCTTGTAAGCATAGGACTAAAGGCCTGCCCAATGCCAAAACTCATGCTCGCCATAATTGCCCCCATCGCTCCTCCTTGTAGCCCTGCCATCATCGCCTGCCCAAAGGATGCCCCATTCATTGCGGCACCGACTACTGCACCTGTAAACCCTGCAGCAAAACCAATTAATGCTACTGCTGCAGGGGCAGCCATCCCTGCTGTTGCAAAAGTAGCAATAGTTCCAATAACAACTGCGGCCCACATTGGAAAGAAAGCATCATCAACCGAAAAGCCGCTGGGGTCGGTATGCGATAGTGGGTTGTTAAAACAATAAGAATATCTGTTTAAGCCTTGCGTATGCTCGGGCATCTGCATATATGGGTCGGCACTTAAGAAACGTCCAATAACAGGGTCATAGATTCTGCCATTCATATTTACAAGTTCAAACAGGTCAAGATGTTCGTGGCCCGTAAAGCCCCTGTCAATATTTAATATCGGGGTTTCTTCAAAATCTTCCCATGTTACAGGATTGCGCCTTTTGCCCCAGGCATCGTAACTGTATTCTTCAACTAACCTACCGTCCTCATCTGTTAAATATTGTATAGAACCAAGATGGTCGGCAAGTACATATCTAAACTCTTTATGTATTTCTGTTTGGCGTTCTTTGCTGTCTTCACCATCTTTGTCCCATTTGTTGTCTTCTGTATAAATGGCAAACAAACCATTCCCTGCACTTAGATAATGTACACTCTTCTCGCTATTGCCCTCAATTATCTTCTCATAAATGCCACCCCCAATGTAGTATTTTACTTTGGTTGGCGAATCCGCCTTGTTCTGCACCATCATTTTCCTTTGGTGTAATATCCCATACATTATTTCCAAGGTGCTTTCGCCTTCGGTAATATGTTCAATTTTATCGAAGGAAGTGTAATGAATATCCTGAAATAAACTACTTATGGGCAGGTTGTTTCCGTTTATTCTTGAAACTGCGTGGGGCTGAATGGACTCGTATTCGTACTCGCCTACATCAGATTTAAATATTATGTTCCCAATTTCATCGTACTGCATTTCCTGCTTAACAACCCCATTGTTTGTAACATACCTTAGCCTGTTAAGATCATCGTATTCAAAATCTTCCTTAAGTCCACCAATCAAGTAGTTTTCCCTACTTTTCAGGTTAGGGATATTAAACCAATCGAAGCCCATATGTTGAATACCAGGAGTTTCTATTTCCTTTAGTAGTCCTGTTTCATCATAAAACTCATAATATGTATTTAAGCCATTGCCAAGTTCTATTTGTTCCAACTGGCCTTTGGCATTCATTTCCTTCGCCAGCCAAAGGGTTTTGCCACTCCCGCAATCCTCAACTGCTTTCAGGTAACTGTTATTGTCATATTTGTTTTTTATTGTATAGCCAGATGGGTATTCAAAGGTCTTCTCCCTGCCAAAAACATCATAGTTAAAGAAGACTGAAAACGTCTCCCCTTTAATATTTTCATTTTTTTGTTTTAATCGAGTGAGTTCGTCATAATAATACTTTTCAGAAACTTCGGAGCCTACAATATGTGAAATCTTTCCAAGGCCATTTTCAGCTTCATCATAAAACCATTCAGTAAAACCTTCCTTTTCTGTACGGGTCTTCATCCTGCCCATAAGGTCGTAAGTATAGTCAGCAGAATTATGGTTAGCCTTGTCAACATGCTTAAGTTTTCCATCAACAAAATAAGTATATTCACTTACTCCAAGATCCGGGTCCTTTAGGTATGTTCGGTTTCCATAAACATCATAGTCGAGTTCAGTAACATTGTTCTTCGGGTCGGTAATTGTTTTGAGCTTGCCATTGCTGTAGTAATCGTAAGTGTTTTGTTTGCCATTGGCATCGGTTGTGCTTATGAGCCAACCTGCGGCATTATTTGTTTTTGTATTAGTTTGCCCTGCTGGATTGGTAATAGTTTGGCTTAAGCCATTATAAGTAGTTGCTGTCTCTCTGTTGCCCGACTCAATTACTTTCCATGGCCTGTTTATTTCATCGTATTTATAAGTCGTTAATAAGTCGTCAGGGGGTGGGCTGCCTTTAAAATAAGGTTGTGTAGTGTTTTTTACAGTACTATTGTTATTGTATTCAGTGTCAATATATATCGTTTTATTGTCGAAACCTGTTGTTACACTACGCAACTCCCTGCCAAATTTATCATAATATGTTTTTGCAACCGGGCCACCTGATGACTGTGACCATGAATAGTACAACGGAATGGGGTCGAGGGCAATGGCTTCGGGGGCATCTTCATCGTCATCCATTACCCAGCGGAGTACTGATACTACAATAGTGTTATCCGGGTTTGTGGTTTCGTATAATCTATCAAAGCCATCATATTGCATTTCAATCATCAGGTCATTGGGGTCTGTTTTGCTGAGTACATTTCCACTAATCTGGTCATAGGTTTTATAACCTTCATGCCCAAGGGCGTTTTGACTTTTGTTGATAAACCTACCGTTTTCGTCATAAAATGTATTATGTATCCGTTTTTCAATGTCGGCACCTGTGGTTTCACTTCTTGCTATATTGCCATTGCCATAATAAAAGTATTCTTTTTTTATCCATCTGTCGCCCCAGGGCATCGACTTTTCCCATTTAAGAAGGCCATTGGTATAGTAGTCAAATGTTGTAATTCTGTTTTTTTCATCTTGATTTGGAGCAATTGTTTTCGCATAGGCAGTTGTCATACGACCCAATATCCAGTTTTCCTTCATCTCAGCATCAACTGGTTTGTAAATATTGGTGTTTATTATCCTAAAGTCGAAGGATGACTCAGCCGATTCCAAATCTAGTTCTTCGTTGTCACTGCTCATAATATGGCTACTGGTAAGGTCTCCCCAATCATTATAAGTGTTGTTGGTACATGTCGATTTGATAAAACTACCATCTGACTCGTATTCCTTGGTAATGGTTTCTTTAAGGTAAGGGTAATGGTTTCTTTTCCAGCGGTTATTCACCTCATCCCACTTCTTTTTATTGTCGAACACGTTTGTTGTTTCTGTCAGGTCAATTATAGAAGAACCATCATCAATCCATGTTTTTGTTGTTTTTGGCCAGAAATAGAAAAAATCAGTATCAATTTCGTTTTCTGCTTCCGTAACAATACTACCTTCGTCTTTTAGCCACGTCTTGCTTGTTGTTTTCAAAAAGCCGAGAAAGCCTTTTCCACCAACGTGTACTCTCGCACCCTCATAATTATAATATGTACTTGAAACATAATTTTTATCATAATTATACATTCTGTCAACAACAGTAAGGATGCCTGGATAATATGCTATGGGGAATTCAGGGTTTATTCCGGTTTTCCTATCATTGCCCAACATGTGCTTGTAGTCTATATTTGTTTTTACACCCAAACCGTTGGTGACTGAAGTTATGGCGTTAAATTGTTCTTGAATTTCATGCATCTGAAAATTTGAAACAAAGTCGAAGACCGTTGGGTCATCCGGGTCTGGTGGGGTGTAGAGTGATTTATTACAAAATAACTCACTTATTCCGTCAGAATTGAAATCTGAAACCAAGGTTGATGCATAAGGCCAAGGTATTTGTTCAATCTCTGCATTTACTTTTGTAAAGCTAGATCCTGAGCAATTGCTTAACAATATTGTATGCTCGCTATAAGCTTCCAGCCACAGATATTGATAATAATCATTTCTGTAAATATCAGTTAAACCATCGCCGTTGAAATCGCCAGTAAAAAAATAAGATACTCCTTCATTGTTTGCGTATTCCTCTAGTGGATATTCTTGATTCTCAAGAGTTTTGATAAACCCAGCCCCAAATCCCTGATATATCGAGAATTTTGTCCTATCCTTAATAACACATATATCAGTAATTAGGTCGCCGTTGAAATCGCCCAGCCTAACAATATCACCCTCAACTATTGGCATATCTACTTGATGTATCTCAATTGGGCTATCGTCAAAGTCATCCATTTTATTCAAATAAAGCAAATGATCAGTTGGGTATTCACTATTACCAATTTTAAGCCCATCCATCCTGCCATTACCATTAAAATCTGCAAAGAAGTAATTACTATACCCATTATAACTATCATCATGTAAGCTTAATGCATTTTTTAGTTTGAATGGTTGATCTGGATTCGAAGTCCCAAAATCAGAACATCCATAAGAATGCTGGCTACCCTTAACAACATCTGCAAGACCATCACCATCCATATCACCAACAGTATGTATATAATTGCCGGGATTCATATCAAAAACAGCCCAATGCCCACTGTAAGTGAAGTCGTGCTTGAAAAGATAAAGGTCTGCAATATATCGGTCGTTCACATCTTCTACAAAACCCATCAAAACATCACTAATTCCATCACCATTGTAATCGGCCACAAAAATATTTTGGTTATAGTGGTTTGGATGCCCATCAATGCTGAACATTTTTGCAAATGTTCCATCACCATTATTTTTGTAGAAAACAAGATCATTTTTATAGGCACTCTCATTAGTCACAGATATACATAAATCATTTAATCCATCACCATCAAAATCCCCTGAATAAGGTTTGCCCCCTGAATCTTCAGATTGGGGCAGTTCGTCTTCTATAAGATCGAAGTCATAATCCATTATGGGTATATCAGTCCATTCAAATACCGTTTTGTTGTATTTTTCATTGTTTCTGCCTTCAAGAACCACTTCATTAAGATGTTCAACATTGTTAGTTCCCCTTGGTTCATAGGTCAGATTATATTTCCTGTAAACGCTGCCATCGTATTTGCAGGTTATTGATTTGAGTGTTTGCTTAACCATAAACTTTACATCAAAGTTATGGTGTTGCAGCCTTGATATTATGGGATCTTCTCTTGGGGCATATTCAAAAATCACCTCTGCTCCATTACCGTAACTTATTTTGTCAATGTAGATTTCGCCGGTTTGGGGGTTACGGTCGTAAGTATATAGAATATCGTTTCCAAACCTATCAGTAATTTTGTTTACAAAATAGTTGAGCACCGAGCGATGCTGTGATACCGGAGCTCCAACCACCTCGACCCATTGCCTTGAATCATCAGTTTTGCCATATTCGTATTGCAGTCCACTTTTTTTCTCAGCCGTAAAAAAAAGACCGCCCTCTTCGCCTATAATACCCCAAGGATTCTTAAGTACTCTTGTGAAATCGTCTTGCTCAAGCCTGTATTCACCGTATTGATATGTTTCACCTTCTTTTTCCATTATCAGTCTCTGACCGTTAAGTGCAAAGTTATTATTGTTGAAATAAGACATTAGGTTGTCTTGCTCACTCCATAGCGCAACATTTGAATAAAACTGAGCAGGTCTCACATTTGAAACAACAGAGAGACCTGCAACTGCCCAACCTGGCCCCATAACACCATCAGCCCCCATACTATTGTAAACCAATGATATTTCAGGGGTCATTCCTGAAATGCCAGGAGGAACCTCAATAGGTATCGAATATGTTGCCGACCCACTGGGGGAGACACTCAGAGACCCGGGTATAGCCCCTACAACCCCGTCATCATCTGGGTTAGGCCCTCCCCCTATATCCTCTGGGGGAAATATCATCAATGGGTCAGTCTTAGCCAAAAGGTGATTCTCCTGTTCGGGGTAATATGAGTAGCCTTCTATTATTGATACGAAGTCCCTTGCAATATAGTCACGGGTTTCGTTGCCCGGAATTGGGTCTTTTAATACAAAGTTGGGTTGCGGCAGTTGGCTGAACAACAATAATGCATAACTTATCAATATGGTAGTCAGAATCAGGTTCTTTTTCATAGCAGTATTGTTTAAGATCGGGTTTATTTTAGTTTTTAATCACAGTAATTGTTTTTTTCTTATCACCAACAATTATGCTCAGGATATAGGCACCGTTTTCCCTCTTGCTGATGTCAATATCAAGATGTTGATTCTTTAGTTTTTTGGAGAAGATTAAGGTACCATTCATTGAGTGCATGAATATTTCAATATCCAGATACTTATTGTTGCTTTGCGCCTCAACAATAAACTTACCACCATTGGGGTTTGGGTAAACAATGATTCGTACATTGTTAATGTCGAATTCATGGTTTTTGACTATGGTATCTTTAGTGTGTGTATTGCTTTTGCCACCATTAAGAGGATTGGTCATTTCGGGCAGTTCAACCACATAGCGCTTTTCTCGGTTGCCTGCATCATCATATTCGTAGGCAATGGAACTTTGCTGGGCAAATGCAATAATTGGAATTAAGGCAATTAATGCTAATAATAGTTTTTTCATCTTACTGTTGTTTTAGTCTTCAAGTTCAGAAAGCCTATTTTCCATTTTGTCCATTTGCTTTTGTTGCTCAATTATGTAGAGGGTAAGTTCTTCAATCTTTTTTAATAAAAGCCCATTCATTTGCCCAACGGCAATCCCATTCTCCGCAACTTCTTGTTCAGTTGGTATTTCCGGCAAGTGGTGTTCATTTGTAATAAACTCTTCTAGTTCCTTAAGGCCTTTAAGTTCATATCCTTTTTTAAACACATAGTCAGGCCAGTTGACAGGATGCTTCACCATTAGTTCCTCTGTAATTATTTTCCCGTTAACAGCCAGTTTGTACCCATAAGTATTAATGGTTCCTATACCTACATTTCCATTAATACGGTAAATGTCCTCACCATTTTCATTTAGCCTCCACAGGCTGAACTCATTGGGGTCGTTCCAATAGGCATTACCTAAGTCATCTGAGAATAATACATAACCTTCTTTTGGAGGCATTTTTTCATCGTATAGCCTGAAGGCCTTAGTAAATGTTCCACCGTTTACATGCAGGTTGTATTCGGGGTTTAAGGTGTTTATGCCAACAAAGCCATTATTAAAAATGTAATCATTTTCAGAATAGAACCTCATCCCCTCGTTTTTGGTTGCTGTAATGTTGCTGCCCAAACTTCCCAATAGCAATGTTGCGCTTTCGTTGTTTTCCCATGAGTAGGGTTGGATAAAGATGGCCGCAGGTTCTTCTTCATCAGCTAATAGGTGGAGTTTAGCTTCAGGTACTGTTATGTTTCCTATGCCTATTTTGCCTGTTTTATCAAAGTACGCAGTAGAAGGTGATTCACTAACAAATAATGTGGGGTAATGACTATTGAAGCCTACCATCAGACTTCTGGGAACTGGGTTTGTTAATATCGTTCCTGAATTCCATTCTCCAGCACCAATTACAATTGATTTACCACCAGATGCCATAACAGAACTTCCAATTGCTATATCTTTTGATGAAACTGCATATGAATAGAATCCCAGAGCAGTTGTATAAAAACCTTGAGCTTCTGAACCAAAACCGGATGCAAATGATGTAAGGCCTTGTGATACAGTGTTTTTTCCTATTGCACTTGAATACTGTCCTGTGTTTACAGTATTATCACAACTAGTACATTGTTGGGAATAAGTTTCAATCCCAAGAAAAGTTAATATTATACTAACCAAAAATAATTTTTTCATATATCTTCATTTTAATCTGTTAATTTTTTATCCATTTTCCTGTTTCAATTATTTCATTATTCTTTATTATTGAATATAGATAAGTGCCACTTAATAAGTGATCGGTTTCAATACTTGTAATGTGGCTGTCGAGTGAACAAGATAAAACCAATCTTCCATTTAAATCATAGAGTTGTAAAGAGTTTTCTTTCAAGGCTGTCCTGATATACATTTTGTCCTTTCCTGGGTTTGGATAGACCAAAGCATCTCGTATCTGAATATTACTGCTTTCCGGAATACTGGTAATACACCCTAGAGAATCAAGTTCTATAAAATATGCATCATGATGGAACCAGGGAGCCCCAACCTCCGCTTTTGAGCCTGTAAGGAGTACTGAACCATTCTCTGAGGCTGTCACTGAAAACAGCCAATAATAGTAATCACCGCCAATATACTTTTCAAAATCAATACCCAAGGTGTCATTAAGTTTTGCCAAATAATACCAGGTCGGTTCTGTCCCATTTATATGTTGGAAATTGTGTGTGCCAGCAATATATATGCAATTCGAACAACTGTAATCAACTGCATATGCTGCAGGTTTCGCTTTGATTGACGGATCCGTCAAATGGTTTTCATACAATAGATTATAAGTTGTATCGTACATAAAAACTCCAATCATGCTTTCAGTTTCCTCAGGATAAGCCTTATAATAGTGCCCAACTGTTAAAAGATTTCCATTTGGAAGCAACTTTGTGCTCAGTTCAGGCATGAGATAATCCTCATAAAAGAAATGATCTACGAGTTCCAGATCTTCGTCAAACTCCAATACACCACAGGGTGCTCCTGATACGTAAAAGGCTCCTAACTGGTGAACCAAATAACTACTGGAATCATGGTTGTATGTTAGCCCCCAAACCTGTCCTGCACTATCTCCCTCATAGTGCATAAAATCAAGACTGTCACCACTGGCAGAGAACTTATACAAGAACATCTTATTTGTTGGAGAGCAGGTCATTAGAAAATCGCCATTCTTAAGTTCCATGACCCTTAACCCATCTGTAACGTAATAATAACTAAATCGCTGTATTTTCTCCCAAACAATGTTAAATGAAGTGTCAATACGGGTAAAAATAACATATAGAGAATCATCATTGTCTGGATAATAAAGTCCCGTCATCAAATATCCCGGATCTCCATTCCTTATCGGCATTGGACTCCCATAAGATATAAGCGTGTCCACTCTATTAAAATCATAACTTATGGTATCTCCATCCTCCCCTATCGTATAAATAAACTGTTCCTTTCGGGCTGGGTCCTTCAAGCCAGTAAATAGTGCCCTTTTTTTTACCAGACCAATATATCCATTGCCATTAACCTCATTATAAAAAATGCCGGGAGTAATTTCGGTACTGTCATCCACAATTTCTATTTCAAAACCTATGTTCTGGGCATTGGTACTAAGTATCAATGGTAAGAGCATTAAGACAAACAATATTCTTTTTATAAAAATTCTCATCTTTGAATAAACTTGTATTAATTAACCAAAAGAATATCTCCTATATCTTCAACATATTCCACGAACCTATTACCTACGTAAATATAATAGTCATGTTGAATATGGTCTAAATCATTTTGGTAATTCAAATATGGGTTACCTGCTATATTACAATAATTGAAATACTTTCCACTAGTAATTTCAAAGGCTTCTGCATAATCAACATAATGGTTTTCATAGAATACCATATCCGATAGAGACAAGCACTTTACATTATCATCTATTAAACCAACTGTGGAAGTCGCATAATAAATCTTGTAATCCCTATGATTGTTTGGTATAGGATCTAATTGATCCTGAGTTGGTACACAATATAAAGGTTCTATATTAGTAAAATACCACCTTCCCCCACTAGGTGGCTGTTCTTGCATATTAATTGTTACTCTTTTGTCTAATTGTTTTGCTGCATCTTCCGGTGCATAATTTCCAGTTCCACACATCCCCAGGTTTTCACCATACATCCAACTATCGTTGTGCAAAACAACATTTTGCTCATTTCCTATTAAGGAGCTTACACTTACAATGGCATCCCCATTACTATTGTATCCACTTACTTCAAGGTCAACCAGCAATAATTTCATATTGCTATAGTTAACCCTTCCCATTTGTGCTTGAATAGTATCAATAACTTTGTCATAATAAACTTGCATTAAGTTTGGGTCATTAATCCGCTCAAGAATGTCCAAAGGCAAGATGACTTCCGAGGTTTCAAATGTTTTTTTATTGCATTCTATATCAGTATAACAAAAATCAAAATTCAGTAATGATTCAAGTTCAAGTGCAGCACTATCGGCTGTATAGGTTTCTCCTCCCGCCTTTAGGTTTGGGTTTTGTTTATAATACTCCATTCTTGCCTTAAAATCCAAAATATGCTGCATAACTTCCCTCGATTGTTCATCAATAGGGTTATTTTGGATTTGGCTTTCTTGTTGCTTTTGGCAGTTTGCCATAATTAATGTAAGTCCTGTAAAAACCACTATGGCCATTAACAGATTAAGATTTAAGGTTTTCATAAAGTATTATTTTAATTATTAATGAATTCAATAGACAAAATTGAAAATACTAAATTTGGCTAATTGGATTAACCTTTTTGTACTTTAAGTTAAATAGGTTTTGGTTTTGCAAGGTGGGGTTGATGCACCTTGTTAACTATTAGTACCTGTTCAATTGCTTTTTATACCCCTTATTACATAAAAGTTTGAAATATTTTTGATAAAACTAGTTATTACACACTAATCTGTCAAGGGAGGAAATAGGTAGGTTCTTACCTACCTTAAAGTGTAGGTAAAAAAGCTCTCAAGTTTTGTATATAGCAGATTAACTGGGATATAGCGTTTTTTCTATTTGCAATTTTTTTAACGAGTTGTTTTGGTGATTCTTCTGGAAATGTAAAAGATATGTTTAAAAGTGTGTGTTTATTTAATAATTATTAATATGTAGGCTTCCCCATGTTCGTCCATTTAACACTGTAGTTTATTTATAACCTCTACTCCCACTTATTCATTTCATCCTCCAAATGACTTAACTCATATTTGGTATAAATCTTTGTTGTTTTAATATCGGTGTGACCGAGTATTTTGCTAATTACGTCATATTCAATACCCATTGATTTTGAAAGTGTTGCAAAAGTGTGCCTGGCACAATGAAAAGTAATTGTTTTATTTATGCCAACATCCTGCATTATTTCCTTCAAATATCGGTTTGTTGGCTGGTTTGACATTACTTTAAAGATGGCTTGGTTTTCAAAATAGCCCTTCCCTATTAAATCCTTTGCCTTTTGAATTAGTGGGATGCTTACAAACTCCTTTGTTTTAGTCATTTGTACAGAAATGTAATTGCTATTCTGGATATCACGGAAACGGATTACTTTAACATCCTGATACCTAAGACCTGTATAGCAACTAAACAAGAAATATCTTATTACATTCAAGATATTTGGTTTTAATGCTTTCTCATAATAAACTCTTTCCAGCCTGTTTACTTCCCTCATTGTTAAAAACTCCCGATTGCCCCTGATCTGTTTTTTCTTATACCGCTTAATTGGGTTTTCATTTATCACTCCTTGTTCAACTGCTTTGTTTAAAATACTGAGTATGTATGTAACTGACTTTGTAATTGTATTCTGATTATTCCCCTTCTGATTTTTTATAAAACTTACGTAAGAATTAATAAAAGCCATATCAATATCTCGAAATGTTACTTTGCTTCTAAATTCCTTTAATTTTATTAATTGACTATTGTATGCTTTAATAGTATTATTTGAATGAGTTTTATGAGTTTTGAATTTTTCAACAGTTTGCTCATAAAAATCATAAAATGAATCACTACCGTAAAAGGTATTATTGAAGTTTTGGTCAAACACTTCAAATCCTAGATGCTTGTCCTGAAGCCTAAAGTCCAGAAGTATTTTTTCTGCTTTAATGAAATAGTAATTCAATAATGATTGTTTGTCTTTAAAATCAGGGTCTAACTTCGACACTTTTCGTTTTTTCAAATGATCTGTGCGAACAAAAACATTAAGCGCAAAATATTTTACTCTCCGATTAATCGTTAATCTTATAAATGTGTTGCGTTTACCGTCTTTACGGGTATAGTCCTTTTGAACTAGTTTTACGGTTGGAAATATATTTGACATGGCTTAAAAATTGGTAAACAATTAGTAAACAAATTGCCAAAAACATTGAAATGTGGAACTTCAATTGTTAAACCCATTTTGGGTTAATCATTTAGATATGAAATATTTGATTAGAAATATTTCATATCTTATTGATTATCAGTGGTACCACCTGGAATTGAACCAGGGACACACGGATTTTCAGTCCGTTGCTCTACCAACTGAGCTATGGTACCATCGTTTTAAATGGAGCGGCAAAAGTAAACAATTTTTCAATTTC
>Ga0164315_10001269_pt1 | contig 18969 bp, 14 predicted proteins | sample GuaBasSedimGuay6_FD_113737 | JGI IMG/M metagenome (GOLD analysis project Ga0164315, IMG submission 113737) | Subseafloor sediment microbial communities from Guaymas Basin, Gulf of California, Mexico - Guay6, Core 4569-2, 0-3 cm | ecosystem: Environmental > Aquatic > Marine > Hydrothermal vents... | reverse complement strand
TTCATTTATGGAAAGGTACGAGAAGAGATTGGCCAACAGAGTGCTCAGAGAGGTGAATCACAAGCTTGATTTTGGAACCAAGAACTAAGCTCGAAATTTCAAGGGTTTTCTGTTAATAACTTCACTGGTTTTCAACGCTTTCCGTGCTTGCAAAATCAATTTTTATTGCTATTTTTACCTGAATTATTAGAGATGCTAAAATCGAATTTTAAGCAATTGATAGTCAGGCATTTAAAAATAATTATCTGGATTGGTATAGAGAGGGGGCGAAAGCCGTTTACAGGTTTATCGAAGGGAACATAATCACATTAAAATATCGGAAGTATAAATGATGGTTTGTAAATCATCATTTTAGAACATAAAGAAGAGAGATAATGAGCGAAGAGTTGAACAAGAAGAATTATGACGCGGATAGTATACAGGTTCTCGAAGGACTAGAAGCAGTACGTAAACGTCCTGCCATGTATATAGGCGATGTAAGTGAAAAAGGCTTACATCACCTTGTTTATGAGGTGATTGATAACTCTATAGATGAGGCGCTGGTAGGTCACTGTAACGTAATTGATCTAACCATCAATGAAGATAACTCCGTTACGGTTGTGGATGATGGTCGCGGCATTCCCATCGATATGCACGAGAAGGAGGGAAAATCTGCCCTGGAGGTAGTAATGACAGTGCTACATGCCGGTGGTAAATTTGACAAAGATTCCTACAAGGTTTCGGGCGGATTGCATGGTGTGGGGGTAAGCTGTGTGAATGCGCTCTCAGGAACCCTGAAAGCAGAAGTGCACAGGGACGGCGAGATCCATGTCCAAACCTATCAAAAGGGGATTCCGGACGGACCGGTTGCAAAAGTGGGGACCACCGATAAGACCGGTACCATTATCACTTTTAAACCTGATGATACCATTTTTACGGTAACTGAATTTAAGTACGAGATCCTGGCATCGCGTCTAAGAGAGCTGGCTTACCTGAATAAGGGAATCCATCTCAATATCATAGATATGCGTGAGAAGGAGGAGAATTTAAATGGGAACGGCAATGGCAATGGAAATGGTGAAAATGGTTACCGCCATGATGAATTCTATTCAGAGGAAGGGCTTAAAGAGTTTGTAGCTTTTCTGGATGCTACCCGTGAATCACTGATTGAAGATACAGTACATATTGAAACACAAAAGAATGATGTTCCCGTCGAGATTGCTCTCCAGTACAACACCTCATTCTCGGAGAACGTCCACGCCTATGTGAATAATATCAATACCATTGAAGGTGGAACACACCTGAGTGGTTTCAGGAGGGGTCTGACCCGGACCCTGAAAACTTACGCTGAGAAAAGTGGGATGCTGGCCAAACTGAAGTTTGATATCAGTGGGGATGACTTTCGCGAGGGTTTGACAGCCATTATCTCTGTTAAGGTGGCAGAACCGCAGTTTGAAGGTCAGACCAAAACCAAGCTGGGGAACTCCGATATTATGGGTATAGTGGATCAGGCTGTAAGTGGCTCACTGGCACACTACCTGGAGGAACATCCCAAAGATGCCAAGCAAATTGTATCCAAGGTGATCCTGGCAGCCACTGCACGTCATGCAGCAAGGAAAGCCAGGGAGCTGGTTCAGCGCAAAAATGTACTATCAGGGGCCGGATTGCCAGGAAAACTGGCCGACTGTTCAGAAAAGGATCCTGCACTGACTGAGATCTACCTGGTGGAGGGTGACTCGGCAGGGGGGACTGCCAAACAGGGCAGGGACAGAGCGTTCCAGGCCATTATGCCACTCAGGGGAAAGATCCTGAATGTGGAGAAGGCAATGGTCCATAAGATCTATGAGAATGAAGAGATCAAAAACATCTTTATTGCCCTGGGTGTGAAGATGGGGACCGAGGAGGACAGCAAAGCCTTGAATCTTGAAGGTCTGCGTTACCATAAAATTATCATTATGACGGATGCCGATGTGGACGGTTCCCACATTGCAACCCTGATCATGACCTTCTTCTTCAGGTATATGAATGAACTGATCCAAAATGGATATCTCTATATTGCCACACCACCACTTTACCTGATACGCAAGGGTAAAAAGGAAAAATACTGCTGGAGTGAAGAGGAGCGTGAAGCCTTTATTGAAGAGATAGGCGGTGGAAAAGAGTCGGGTGTTCATATCCAGCGTTACAAGGGTCTGGGTGAGATGAATGCTGAGCAGCTCTGGGATACCACTATGAACCCAGAGTTCAGGACGCTCAGGCAGGTAACCATCGATAGCGCAGCAGAGGCTGATCGTATTTTCTCCATGCTGATGGGTGATGAGGTACCTCCCCGCAGAGAGTTTATCGAGAAGCATGCCAAGTATGCCAATATCGATGTATAGAGTTGAATAATGACATATAATATTAGTAATGAGGGAGCAGGCTCCCTCATTTTTTTTAACATTAAATTTATAAAGCTATGTCCCAGCGTATTACCCTAATCATTCTGTCTGTTTTTCTGCTTAGCTGCAGCTCCAACAACAGTAGTAGCGATGTTACAGAAAGCACTGAATATGATTTTCCCTGGTACAATCCCGCGATTGTCTTTGAAGATCGACTTCAACTGCTTATTGATGAAATGACCATCGAAGAAAAGATAAGTCAACTCACCTATGACGCGGCAGCTATTGAGCGATTGGGTGTCCCCGAATATAATTGGTGGAGTGAAGCACTGCATGGGGTGGCACGCAATGGGAGGGCAACAGTATTTCCTCAGCCTATTGGCATGGGAGCCACCTTCGACAGGGAACTGATTCATCGTGTTTTTACGGCTGTCTCGGATGAAGGACGAGCAAAATTTGCCATTTCACAGGAACTGGGGAACTATGCTCAGTATGCAGGACTTACCTTCTGGACTCCCAATGTGAATATATTCAGGGATCCCAGATGGGGAAGGGGAATGGAGACCTATGGAGAGGATCCATACCTCACAGCACAACTGGGTATGGAAGTAGTTAGAGGATTGCAGGGAGATCACCCCAAATACCTGAAGTCAGGTGCCTGTGCCAAACATTATGCAGTACATTCCGGTCCGGAGGCACTGAGGCATGAGTTTGATGCCATCACTAGCATGAAAGATTTACATGAGACCTATTTGCCCGCATTTAAAGCACTGGTAACAGAAGTCAATGTGGAGTCGGTGATGGGAGCTTATAACAGGGTTCTTGGAGAACCTGCCTGTGCCAGTAACCTGCTTTACCAGGACATTCTGATGGACACCTGGGGCTTTCAGGGTCATTTCCTGAGTGACTGTTGGGCCATCCAGGATTTTCATACTGGTCATAAAGTGACCGGCGATGTGGCTGAATCAGCTGCAATGGCACTGAATCATGGAGTGAGTCTTAATTGCGGGAATTCTTTTCCTGCCCTGAAAGAGGCTCTGGATCGGGGACTGGTCACCGAGGCCACCATAGATCAGCGACTGGCGACTCTGTTTATTACACGCTTTGAGCTGGGACTGTTTGATCCTCCTTCCTGGAATCCCTACAATGATATTGATGAAAGTGTCATCAACTGCGAAGAGCATGAAGAGATTGCCTATGAGGCAGCACTGAAATCCATGGTGCTCTTGAAAAATAATGGAGTACTTCCGTTAAAAAAGGATCTAAAAACCCTTTATATCACGGGCCCGCAGGCTAATAATAGCACTGTACTATTGGGTAACTACTATGGTCTCAGCAACAAGCTGGTGAATATACTGGAGGGGATCACCTCCAGGGTAAGTGCCGGAACCACGGTCGACTACAGGATGGGGGCACAGGAGTCCGTTAAAAATATCAATCCGGTGGATTGGGCCAGTGGTGGAGCAAAGGACCATGAGGCCACCATAGTTGTATTGGGTATCTCTCAGTTACTGGAAGGGGAAGAGGGCGAATCGCTGGCATCTCCCAGTCTGGGCGACCGGCTGGATTTGAATCTACCCGCCAACCAGCTGGAGTATCTTAGAAAATTGAAAGAGGGACATGATAATCCGGTGATTGTGGTGATGACAGGCGGCAGTCCCATTACCATGCCTGAAGTGGAGGAGCTGGCCGATGCCATCCTCTGGGTATGGTATCCCGGACAGGAGGGTGGATCTGCCGTAGCCGATCTAATTTTCGGAAATGAAGTACCTTCTGGAAAATTGCCACTCACTTTCCCAGAATCAGTTGATCAATTACCCCCATACGAGGAGTACTCCATGAAAGAGCGTACTTACAGATACATAAGTTCGAAACCGCTCTATCCCTTTGGTTATGGACTCTCCTATACCGAGTTTTCATTCAATGATCTCCATCTCGACAGGGAGGAGATAGCTGCTGATGAGTCACTGACTGTTTCCGTAAAAGTAAAGAACAATGGGGATTTGGATGCTGATGAAGTCGTGCAGCTCTATGTCTCAGTTCCCGATCCGGATGGAATTCAGCCCCGCTGGTCATTGAAGAATTTTACCAGGGTCACGCTGGAGAAGGGCTCGAGCACGGAGGTGTCTTTCAAACTTAACAGCCAGACCCTTGAGCAGTTCAACCAGGAGGGTGAGGCTGAAGTGGTACCAGGTGAGTACAGAGTATATGTGGGCAACGGATCACCTGGTAAACGAAGCAAGGAGCTTGGTGTGCAGGTGATCTCTGCCAACTTCCATATTAAATAATACTATCATGAATTAAGCACTTCAGTATGAAAAGAATTACCTACACATTCATATTAATTGGAATACTTGCCCTTGCGGATTCCTGTTCCACGACTAATTCAAACAACATTAAGATGAAAGATTGTGAATTGAACGATTTAGAGATTCAGCATATGGTCATCTTTAATTTGCCCTATCAGGAGGGTTCCGTTGAAGCCAGAACATTCCTGGAAGATGGTACGCGGATTTTGACTGCTATTCCGGTTGTACGCAATTTTCAAGCTTTCAAACAGGTCAGCAAAAAGAATGACTTCCAATATGGATTTTCAATGGTTTTTGCCAATCAGGATGACTATGATATCTATAACCAGCATCCAGACCATGTTGCTTTTGTACAGGAAAGGTGGTTGAAAGAAGTTACTGATTTCCTTGAAATTGACTTAAACCGGCATCACTGAGAATGCGAGGTACAATAGCTTCCCAGCCTACCGACATCAGGTGAAGACCATTGATACCTTGTTTATCCTTGATTTTTTCAATAATCTCCAGGGCTATCTCCACGCCCAGCTCTTCGTAATCATCTTCTTTGGCCTCATCGAAACGGTCCAGGATCGGCTGGGGAACTCTGACTCCCGGTATGTTGTGGTGCAGATATTGCGCCATCCGCTTACTTCTAATGGGGGTTACACCTGCCAGGATATAGACCTTATCAAGGATGTTTCGTTTGTCCAGAGCTTCGAGCCAGAGATCCAGTCCCTCGGGATCGTAAATCAGGTTGGTCTGAAAAAACTGTGCCCCTGCATTGATCTTCTTTTCCTCCCTGAGTGCCTGGAACCTTTGTTCTGAAGCAAAAGGAGAGGCTGCAGCTCCCAGGAATAATCTGGGTGGACTTTTCATTTTTCGACCATCCAGGTAGATCCCTTCATCCCTCATTCTTCTAAGTATCCATAGCATCTGGACAGCATCCATATCCAGTATATTGGTGTTGCTGGTGGGAGTGGGGCCAATCCGGGCATTGTCGCCCGTAATGCAGAGTACATTATGAACACCCATCACATTGGCACCCGTGATATCGGACTGCAATCCACTGCGGGTTTTGTCCCTGGCTGCAATCTGGAGCACCGGATCAGCACCCAGTTCTGCAGCTATTTTGCTGCATGCCATACTCGACATGCGTGGACTGGCAGAGGCGCTATCGGTAAAGTTTACTGCTGCAACCAGCTCTTTTACCATAGTAATATCGCGCTTCAATTTTCCGGTGGCAGTGCTCAGGGGAGGGGAGACTTCGGCAGTGATTACAAATTTACCTGACTTCAATTCTTTTTCCAGCCTGGAGAAAGGTAAGTCATAGGCCGGAGCGTGGTATAGAGAATCACCAGCCCACCAGTGAGGTTGTCTGACTGGCTGAAAGACGGCCTCCCATGACTGCTGTTTCTTCTCTTTGTTGTCAGAAAAGCGCTTTCTAATAAAGCTCCCTGTGCCATACTTTCGGACTGAGCGGGCCACATCTCCCCATGTTTCTGTACCAACCTTGTCCCAGTCCAGTGGAGGCAGCACTTCAAGCAACATATGCTCTCGTCCCATTTTGAAAGAGCGTTCATAGATCTTATACCATATGCATGGACGTGTTTCATCCACGTAACACTTCTCCGGTGTGGACCCACCACAGGGGCCGTTGCGCATTCCCTTGGGGCATTCCATGGGACATATGAAGGCAGTTTCCTGCAGCAGGCAGTTTCCACACATTCTGCAACCAAACATGGGTCCCTTGGTCCATCTTTCTATACTTCTAAGAACTCTCTTTCCAAATGGTTCTTTTTTAAAGGGGAAAAATGGAGGTTGCCACCTTCTGCCTGGAGTAAATAAGGACATCAGTTGTTTTTAATTAAGCATTAACCAATAACTATTAAGCATTCTTCAAAGCCTCCTGGCTATAAAAAAATTCAGTAAATCTCATTGCATATTCATCCCGACTCCTGATCAGGTCCATGGACCTGACAAAGGCGGTGATTTTGGCCGGGTTGGCAATGGGACAGGTAAGTCCGTTCCATATGGAGATAGCCATATGTGCATTGTTCAGTTCTACCCTGTTGGGCAGACCAAAGGAAATATTACTGGCTCCCTGTGTTATATTAAGTCCCAGTCGGTCATGAACCAGCTTAATAGTTTCCAGGGTGACCATACATGCTTTGGGATCGGCACTGACCGCCATGGCCAGGGGATCGATGACCACATCCTCCTTAGGAATTCCCTTCTGAACGGCTCGGTTTAGAATCTTTTCAGCAATTTTAAATCTGCACTCAGGATCGTGGGTAATTCCGTCGTCGTCCATCACCAGGCCAATCACAGCTGCTCCATGCTCTTTTGCCAGCGGCAGGATTGCCTGCAAGGATTTCTCTTCTCCATTGACCGAATTAATCAATGGTTTTCCTTCGGCCACCTTCAGGGCAGCTTCTATGGCTAAGGGATTGGGGGAATCCAGACAGATCGGAATGTCAAATGCCTCCTGGATCGCCTTAATAGTTAAGGGTAGCAGCGTTTCATCATCTACTCCCGGGAATCCCACATTCACATCCAGTACATCGGCTCCATCTTCAATCTGCGTTTTTGCAAGTTGAAGGGCAAATTCAAAATCATGGGCCTTGAGGGTCTCCACCAGTTTCTTCCTACGGGTTGGATTGATACTTTCACCTATTATGACCACCGGACCATCTGTATCGATGATAACTTCACTTGTTTTTCCTTTTAGTATAGTCTTCATTTCTTCAGTTTTTATTGCCAGGCACTAGTTACTACATTAAACCTGTGATATTGCCATTATTGTCAATGCTTATGTTCTCCGACGCTGGGTGAGCAGGCAGACCGGGCATCCGCATAATATTACCGGTGATGGGGATCAGGAATCCTGCACCCGATGCAATTTCAATCTCACGTACAGTGATGATAAAGTCTTTTGGCCTGCCCAGCAGAGCGGGATTGTCAGAGAGAGACTTTTGAGTCTTGGCAATACAGACCGGTAATTGTTCCAATCCCAGTTCAGCTATCTTTTTAAGGTCCTTTTTGGCCTGAGGAGAGTAATCTACATGTTCGGCACCATAGATCTTTGTGGCCAGTGTTTCAATCTTCTTTTTCACATCCCAGCTCCAGTCATACATGGGATTAAATATTGGAGGATCTGACTCTGCAATAACAACTACCTTCTTTGCAAGCTCAATGGCTCCTTCACCCCCTTTGGCCCAGAGATCGGCAACGGCACATTCGATATCCAGCGATTTGGCTTTCTCCACAACCAGGGCGATTTCCTCTTCCGAGTCGGTACTGAAGCGGTTCACTGCTATGATTGGGGTAACATTAAACTGTTTGATGTTTTCCAAATGTTTTTCCAGGTTGGGAAGCCCCTTTTTCAGGGCTTCTGGATCTGGGATTGTAAGGGATTCTAGATCAGCGCCGCCATGGTATTTCAGTGCCCGGACGGTGGTGGTCAGTACAACTGCTTTGGGTGATAAGCCAGCACTCTGACATTTGATATCAAAGAATTTTTCTGCACCCAGATCAAATCCAAATCCCGCTTCTGTTACCGTATAGTCGGAGAAAGTCATCCCCATCTTGGTGGCGATCACCGAATTGGTTCCCTGGGCTATATTGGCAAAGGGCCCACCATGAATAATAGCCGGATTTCCTTCTATGGTTTGAACCAGGTTTGGTTTGATAGCATCCTTGAGCAGGGCAGCCATGGCCCCCTCTGCTTTCAGGTCACGGGCAAAGATGGGCTCCCTCCGGTGCGTATATCCCACAAAAATGTTTCCCAGCCTGATTTTCAGATCATGGATATCGTCTGCAAGGCAGAGGATGGCCATGATCTCTGAAGCCGCCGTTATATCAAATCCGGTCTCCCTGGGCACTCCGGAGGTGGTGCCCCCGAGTCCCACAATAATACGGCGTAGTGAGCGATCGTTCATATCCATCACCCTTTTCCAGGAAATGGTACGTGCGTCCAGCCCCAAACCGTCGGTCCTGCTCTGTATGTTATTGTCAATTACTGCCGAAAGCAGGTTATGTGCCTTCTCAATGGCTGCAAAGTCGCCTGTAAAATGGAGATTGATGTCTTCCATGGGAAGTACCTGGGAGTATCCACCGCCGGTGGCCCCTCCCTTGATCCCAAAGATGGGTCCCAGTGAGGGTTCCCTGAGGACCACAGTGGTTTTCTTCCCTAACCTGTTCAGACCCTCTGAAAGACCAATAGATACAGTGGTTTTTCCTTCACCGGCGGGGGTGGGGGAGATGGCCGATACCAGGATCAGTTTACTCTGTTTTACCTTCTTCTCATCTATATGCAGAAGAGGTAGTTTGGCCTTGTACTTACCAAACATTTCTATATCATCTTCGTCTATACCCAGCTTGTTTGCTATGGAGGTGATATGCTGAAGCTTGACTTTTTTTGCTATATCAAGGTCATTCATTCGGTAAGTTTTAATTAGTGAAGGTAAAATTATTCGGTTTGGCGTTCTCAATGCTACTCCCAATTACCCAGTTATGATGCAATATTGACATATTATTTCAAATTGTATAAAAAACACTATTTATTATAGTTAGGTACACTCCTCAGTTTTCTGAACTGACTGGGAGTCTTACCGATGAATTTTCGAAATTGTTTATTGAAATGGCTCAGGTTATTGAATCCGCAATCGTAAGAGATATCCACAATATTCAGATCGGTATTTAGCAGAAGCTTACAGGCGTAATCAATCTTGATCTTGTTCAGGTACTCAAAAATAGTAAGCCCGGTGGAGGATTTGAAAAACCTGCAGGCCGATGCAGGTGCCATATGAACGATCCCGGCAATCTCCTTCAGGTTAATCTCTTCTCGGTAGTTGAGCATCAGGAACTCATGAATCCCTTTTACCCTGTTGTTGGCTGCTTCAAATTTTGATCTGGCATAACTTTCACTCGCTAGGAACTGGAAAGATTGGCTCATCCCGATAATGTCCATAATCTCGTAAAACAGCATCAGCCGCTTCAAACCCGACAGGTAGGGAAGTTGCAGCATGATCCGGCTTACCTGGTTAAGTGTATCACCGGTGATACGAATGCCTCTTTCCGCCAATTGCATAGCCCGGTTCACATGGCGAAACTCTGGAAGGGAGGTGAGTTCATCGGGCAGAATGGCCTGATTAAATAGTAGATAGACCGATTCCAGTGTTCGTCCTGAATGCTGGTTGAGCATGGGGGTTTCTGAGAACCACACATGGGGGATTCGCGGGCCAATGAAGATCAGATCGCCCGGGTGAAACTCTTCCACTGAATCACCAACAATCCTTCTGCCCGAACCCTCAGTAATAAAGCTAAGCTCATACTCCTGGTGATAGTGCCATCTACTCTGATCAATGTGATCCTGGAAAATTCCGATGTAATAGGATTCATCCGGGCTAAGTTTAATCTGCTCAAGCAGCTCCTTCATAGTGGTTTAATATTGTTTTAAACTGGTAAGTTAATCAAAATAGCATCATAAACAGTGAAAGTAATATCAACATACTGGTTCAGAAATGCTATTTTTACAAGGAACAAAACCTCAATATTTTATGGATCCTTTATTATCAAAACTGAGTGAAGCTGTTGAATTCGGAAAAGTAGATCTTAACTCCCCATTTCCCCCTCAGATGAAAGGTCAGGATGGAGCCGATGAATTTGCCTGTCAGGCTTTGGCCAATGGTGTTGCTCCATCAGATATTCTAACTGAAGCATTAGTACCTGCAATGGACCGGGTTGGACAGAAGTTCTCTGAGAATAAAATTTTTGTACCTCAGATGCTGATGTCGGCTAAAGCCATGGGAGCGGCCATGAAACATTTGAAACCCTTTTTTCAAAGTGGTGATGTAAAAACCAAGGGGACATTTATCATTGGAACAGTGAAAGGTGATTTGCATGACATTGGGAAAAACCTGGTGGCCATGATGGTAGAAGGAGGCGGATGGACCATTGTCGACCTGGGTGTGGATGTAAATGAAGATGCCTTTAGCCAGGCAGTTTCAGAGAACCCAGGAGCCGTGGTGGGACTTTCAGCCCTCTTAACCACAACCATGGCGAATATGGAGGAGATAGTAAAGAAGATCAAAGATACACATCCCGATACCAAGATACTTGTTGGCGGAGCTCCCTTAAGTGATGAGTTCAGAAGCAAGATCGGAGCCGATTTCTACTCTCCTGATCCAAGGGGAGCTGTTGAGTATCTGAAGGAACTTGCTGCCTAAGCTTTGCAGACTGTTCAGATCCGGCTACATCCCCTGGATAAGCAAATAACTGCACCCAGAGGTAGTTCGTTGATTGATGTTCTTCATGAATTCGGCGTTGAATTCCCATGTGGGGGAAAGGGTACTTGCGGCAAATGCAAGGTGAAGTTACTGCAGGGGGAGATCTCCGCTGATCCGAAGCATAAGAGAAAACTACAGGACTTGGGCCTAAGTCCTGAATGGAGGCTTGCCTGTATGAGCCGTGCTGAAGGGGACCTGGTGTTGGAAGTGGGGCAGTATGAGGCTATGATCCAGGCCGATGATACCCTCTTCTCATTTGAATCGCGTGAAGGTTATGGTGTGGCAGTGGATCTGGGAACTACCACCCTGGTAGCACAGCTGGTGGAGCTGTCCACTGCGAAGGTGCTGGGCGTTGAAACAGCATTGAATCCCCAGCGGCTTTGGGGAAGCGATCTGATCTCAAGACTCGAAGCGGCACTCGCAGGCAATGCTTCTGAACTTACCCGCCTGATCCGGGAAGAAATTGGACAAATGATCTTGAAGCTCTTAGATGGAAGTGAGATCTCCATTGACCGGCTTGTGCTTGTTGGAAATACAGTAATGCAGCATCTTTTTTGCGGATATGATATAAAATCTTTATCCTTCTATCCCTTTGAATCGTCCAATCTTGGTGTCCGGCATTTTAATGCTTCAGAATTGGAATGGGATATAGATTGCAGGCAGATATCTTTCTATCCTTCAATAGGCAGCTTTGTGGGAAGTGATATTCTTGCAGGAATTCATGCAACGGGGATGTGGCGCAGGAAAGAATATTCCGTTTTGGTGGATCTGGGTACCAACGGGGAAATTGTAGTAGGGAACAGTGAGACCTTATTATGTTCCTCCACTGCTGCAGGTCCGGCTTTTGAGGGTGCATCTATTTCCATGGGGATGCTGGCAAGCACAGGTGCCATATCATCTGTTGCAAATACTGAGGATGGATTATTATGCAGTGTGATTGGAAATGTTCCTGCTAAAGGGATTTGTGGTAGTGGACTGATTGATGCGGTGGCTGTGCTGCTGGAAGACGGTATGCTCGGTGAGTTCGGCGAGATTATCTCGGGAGATTTAGAGCTGGCTTTGACAGATCAAGTTAGACTATCAGCCAAAGATATCCAGGAGTTCCTGCTTGCTAAAGCTGCCATTGCTGCCGGTTTGAAGATCCTGAGGAGGAAGCTGGGAGTTACCAGCGACGAGGTATCACATATCTATATTGCAGGCGCCTTTGGTAATTATATTAACCTGGAGAAGATGGTCCGCACGGGTATGATGTGTTTTCCTCCAGATCGTTTCCATAAACTGGGCAATACGGCTCTAATCGGGGCCAAGATGTTTCTTTTTTCCGACATAAAATTTGCTAGTGAGTTATTAGCTCTTACCCGTCATGTCAAGCTGGAGTCGGAAGAGGATTTTCAGGATATTTTTGTAGAAGAGCTTAACTTTACTCCTCCATCCATCTGAGTCCTGGCCAGATATCTGAAGCTACATTAGCCTGTTTGGGTCCGACTGTGCTTCTCCCGTTTTCAATACTTTGTTTTAATAGTGCTGAAAGTTCCTCCACCACTTCGGGGTAGTGGTCCAGCAAGTTTTCAGTTTCACCAGGATCATCGTCCAGATTATATAACTGATAGGGAGGGAGTAACTCGATGCCGCGGGACTTGGGTTTGGGATCGCTCCACCCACCTGACCCCGGACATAGTATCAGTTTCCAGGGTCCTTTTCTTATGGCAAAGGATCCATTGACGGAATGATGTATGGTGGCTTCTCTTTGCGGATGGTTTTGCGTTCCAAGCATTGCAGGGAGCATGGAGTAGCTGTCCACTCCTGATGAAGCATCCAGGCTTGTTCCTGCAATATCCGCCACAGTGGCCAGCAGGTCGGTCAGACAGATCACCTCATTGCTTTCTCCTCCCGCTTTGATATGTCCGGGCCAGCGTACCATGAAGGGAACCCGGTGTCCTCCTTCATAAATATCTGCTTTATGTCCCCTGAAGTGATAACTGGGCTTGTGTCCGTATTTAGCTAACTCTTCGAAATTGGCCTCAGGGGAACAGCCATTGTCGCTGGTGAAGATAATAAGTGTTTCATCGGTAATCCCGTGTTCTTCAAGCGATTTCAGGATCTGTCCTACGCTATGGTCCACCTGCAGCACAAAATCCCCATATGGATTGGTCCCGCTTTTCCCTTTGAACTCGTCAGTTGGGAGTATAGGGGTATGTGGAGCAGGAAGGGGGAAATAAAGGAAAAAGGGCTTATCTGTTTTGTCGGCAACATGACTATCAATAAAGCCAAGTGCTTTTTGGGTCAGAACGGGAAGTACTTCCTCATGTACAAAATCATCGCCGGTTAATCCCTTTCTCCACCAGCTGTATTTAGAGGTGTTCCGGGTATATTTGGCAGGGACCATGGTGGGGAGATCATTTTCAAAATAGACATAGGGGGGAATATCCAGTGAGGCGGTAATACCAAAAAAATAGTCGAATCCCAAAGCGCTTGGTCCGCCGGTCACTGCTTTGGAAAAGTCAACACTATCTGGGTTCTCTGTATGGTACTGCCAGCCCAGGCCCAGGTGCCACTTACCTACGCAGGCAGTGGTATATCCTTCTCCCTGCAAAAGGGATCCTACTGTGGTTTCGCCCTGCTGGATCAGAGGGGGATCCCAGCTCCAGAGCACTCCCTCTTTAAGACGGGTTCGCCAGGAATATCTTCCTGTCAGCACTCCATAGCGGGTAGGAGAACAAACTGCAGAACCGCTATGAGCATCGGTGAATCGCATCCCCTCACTGGCAATCCGGTCGATGTGTTTGGTCTCCCAGGCAGCCTCGGGGTTCATGGCTGAGACATCTCCATATCCCAGGTCGTCGGCCAGGATATAAATGATATTGGGCGGTGTTTCCATGGATTGTTGCTCGCAACTCAATGTTAGGATGATCATGCTCAGAGAGAAGGTCGCAAGGGTCAACAGCTTTAGTGTGGATCGCATGTTTATTAGTTTAAAGGATTAATCAATTGGGGTACTCCATTTTGGATGCGGATCAGGGTAGAGGCACCCTGCCTGTTTCCAAGTTCATCAAAGGAGATGCTTCCTGTAACACCTTTAGAATAGTCCGATTTAGAGATGTAATCTGTTATTGCTTCACGTTCTGTCCCGACCTGTTCAATGGCGTTGATCACCAGATTTACTGCGTCGTACATATATGCTGATTGGCTATTGGGCAGAGCGCTGTATTTATCTCTGTCTAGATGAGGACTTACCATATAGATCCCTTCATAAGAATCCCAGGCATCTTTTCGATTCTCCAGGCCAATGGAAAAATGCAAGGTCCCGTAAATTTTGAGCTCCGGTTTTTCTTTGCCCAGTGTCTTTATTAAATCTTTCAGGTACAAGGCATCTAAAGGAATCACCAGGTGATTTATATTGTTGCCCAGAATTTTTTCAAGGACATCGTCCTGGATATTGCTTGTGGTATCCAGATCGAGAATAAGGGGGGGCATACCGGTCTCGCCAGCTGCGGCTTTAGTAAGGCTCTTGACGGCATACCTGGTGTCGTATGTCTCTTTGGAGAGAATGCCTATTTTTCCTCCGCCTTCCTTAGCGATTTGCTTAAGAATGGTGAGCGATTGCTGATTGTCGTTGGGAACTACCCGCACAAACCAGGGAACAAAAGCCTGGGAGAGCGTTGGTTCGGTGGCATAGGTCTCGATATAGGTGAGATGTGATTTGGTGGCCACTTGTTCGGCCAGGTGCCCGTTTCTGCCATCCAATGAACCAATGATAGCGCGTACCTGGTCCTCGTAAACCAGACTGACCGATTCTTTGGAGCCTGCACCCCAGAAACCTTCAGCTGTGCGAATCACCAATTTGAATTCCCGGTTCATGTAGCCACCAGCAGCATTGGCCCGATCAATGGCAAGTTCTGCTGCAGATATCACTTTTGTATGGCTAAGATCGGGGAGAAGAAGCCCAATGGCTATTGGCTCCTGCGACACAGCTCTAAAAGGGAGAGCGAGTACTAGTATAACAAGGTATGGAACAAGCCGGGTCAATGCCTGGCAGATTTAGAGCACGTGAATGGAGCGGCCCACTGCCTCCGCAATTTTCCTTAGATCTCCCATCATCATCCCGAACTCTTCAGGGTAGAGTGATTGCGAACCATCGCACAGCGCCTCTTCGGGCCTGTAGTGCACCTCCATCAGGAGCCCGTCTGCGCCAGCGGCAAGAGATGCCTTTGCCATAGTTGGAACCAGTGATCGTACACCTGTTCCGTGACTGGGGTCGACAATCACAGGCAGGTGGGTACGTTGCTTGAGTACCGGGATGGCATTCAGATCGAGGGTGTAGCGTGTGGACGATTCAAAAGTCCGGATGCCTCTTTCGCACAGCACGACTTGTGTATTACCCTGGGAAAGTAAATACTCAGCTGCATGTAGGTACTCATCGATGGTGGCCATCATTCCCCTTTTCAGAAGAATTGGCTTTGAGGTCCGTCCTGCCTCTTTTAAAAGCGGGAAGTTCTGCATGTTCCGGGAACCGATCTGCAGCATATCTACATACCTGGCGACTGTCTCCACCTGGCGGGTATCCATCACTTCAGAGACTACCGACAAACCAGTTTCGTTTCTGGCCCTCTCCAGCATCTCCAGCCCCTCCTTACCAAGACCCTGAAAGCTGTATGGGGAGGTGCGTGGCTTAAAGGCGCCGCCTCTCAGGAGTGAAGCACCACCGGCCCTGACACTTTTGGCAGTCTCACTTAATTGTTCTTCAGTCTCAACGGCACATGGTCCGGCCATGATTACAATTTCCTTGCCACCAATCTTGATGCCATTGACATCGACTATGGTTCCTTCCGGCCTGGCACTTCTGCGGACCAGTTCGGGGTCATCTGTTTTGATTAAAGTCCCAATACTGCACGAATCTGCTTCCATCTCTCTATAGGTTTATCAGTGGTTGGTCTATTTCCATTTCCATGAGGCAGGGGAGAAGATATAATCCCCCTCTTTGATCTCGGCCATCCAGATGGGGCCGATATCGGCCCATGAGGCATCCAGAATAATCTCGCCGGTGACTCCTTCGTAACCCTGGAATGTCTTCAGGTCGGTGAGCTTATCCCTGATCAGTGCCTTGTTCAATCCCACCATATGGATCGATTCGATGATCAGGTTCATGCCATCGTAGGCATGGGCGGCAAATACATCAGGCTCCTGATCGAAACGCTTTTTGTAATTAGCCTGGAAGGCTTTCAGCTTTGGTGAATCTCCCTTGGGATTGTACTGGCAGGTGGTGATGATCCCGTTGGCATTCTTACCGGCAATTTCCAGGAATTGCGGATTTACCGAACGGTCCGATGCATAGATCGGGTAGTCCATTCCCATCTGCTTCATCTGGTTTACAATCAGCCCCATCTCCAGGGCATTTCCCCAGAGTAGTACTGCATCGGGATTGGAATTTTTAACACGTTCAAGTTGTGCATCATAAGTGGTCTCTCCTTCGTCGTAGCGAACTTCCAGTACCAGTGGATATCCGATCCGAAGGGCTGCATCGCGGAACTCCATCACCCCCACACGTCCATACCGGTTGTTGGCTCGCAGCACCGCCACACGCTTATGTCCCTGCTGATGATGGATGTAGTCCACCAGGGCATAGCTGCTCTGGCGGTCGTCGCCGATCACCCTGATCACCCAGGGAATTCCGGTTTCGGTAAAGGTGGGATCGGGATCTCCACAGTTGACCACGGGGATCTCCAGTTTCAGGGCAACCCTGATGGCCACATGGGAGTTCACATCGTCGATGGTTCCCAGGATGGCCCATGCCCCTTCATCGCTCATCTTGACCACTTCATTGGCTGCAGCACCCCAGAGACCCACATCATTGTGGGGCATTACCTTAAAGAGGAGTCCTTTGTAGCCTCCTCGTACATTGGCCTCCTCGGTTGCAAGCATGGCACCCTGGAGTAGCTGGTTGCCCTGTGGAGACATCACATTACCTGCCAGTGGGGCCAGCACCCCGATGCGTACCTCTGTAAGCCCGGAAGGAGCTTTCTTCTCACGCCCTGCCCCTAAAAATAGTTGGGGCTCGTGGAAATGATAGATGTATGCATCCTGGTAGTTTCCGTAAGGAAGCATCTCACTGGGTGTTTTCCCATAGTTATCATCCTTTTCCTGTGCAGCCGATTGTTGAACAGGCAGGAAGATCAACAAGCCTGTAATGATGTGTAGCAGGAGCTGTGCAATGAGTTTTGGTTTCATCATCTTAATCTGTTTACCTGATTCTAATTAATTCTTGTGCCACGGCTCAGTCCGTAGGAGGTGGCCACCCATATGGTATCATCACCCTGGAGATCCACTCCAATAGTGAAGCTGTGGGCGATCCCGGTGGGATCCGATTTGGTGGAAGACTCTCCATCTTTCCAATAGAGGCGTTCTCCTCCCATCGCTGTCTTTTTGTAGCTAACCCACTCTTCGCTGTTAAAAGTGCTCAAGCCCTCATCGGTGCAAAGATAGACAACATCATCTTTTGCCTTTAAGAAGTTGATAAAGTTGCTGGCCAGTCCGCTGTCATGGTCAAAATAGCCCTTCCAGTGGTTGCCGTCGTACCGGCTCATCCCAAAGTAGGTGGCCACCCAGAGAATCCCGTTGGCATGTGAAACTGCAGTGGTAATATCGTGCACCACTCCGTCGTCGGGAAAGAGGTCGATCTCCATCTCGCCGTCAGGATCAATGTAATCCCTGAAATTTCCGGATTCATACTGGTACTCAATCACACCACCGCCCCAGGCAGCAATCCAGACCTTGTTGTCGCCGGCACAAACTCCATAGGTCCACGGCTCGTGCATGGGGGCGTTGCGTTCGGTGTAGATGGCCCACTCCTCCTTGTAGGTATCGTAGTGGCCCGCACCGCCACCGGTGGCGCACCAGACATGCTCTCTGTCACACACCACCGAATAGATCACATCATTGGCCAGTCCGCTGTTGAACTGGGTAAAGGTTTCAAACTCTCCGGCCGAGAAACGGTTCATTCCTCCCAGGGTACCTATCCAGACGTCGCCGGTAAGTTCACTTACATCGATGGAGAGAACTCCCGGGTGTGCCAGTCCATCTTCCACGGTAAAGGTTTTAAACTCATCGTTTTCATAGAGCACCAGTCCATGGCTGGTCCCGATCCAGACCCGGTCGCCATCGGCTCGTACGCAAAAGATCTTATTGGCGGGCAAGCCGTCTTTGGTGGTAAAGGTCTCCCATTTTCCGTACTCCGGCATGGTGCTGCTCTTCTTCTCCGGTTCCGAGGCCATCAGCAACATGGGGATAAACATGAAGAGGCCTGTGATTATCAATGTTTTTTTCATTTTTTCTTATTTTTTTTTGAAACAGAAGCCTCATATACTTCGGCTTCATCCATGTAATTCTCTGCATCGCCGATGGACTTCAGGTACTCCACCAGGTCATTTAATTCGTTCTTCAACATATCGTTAGCCACCCCGTGCTCGTCCTTGTCGTTAAACATGGTCCAGATCTCCTCCAGGGTGGGAGCTTTCCCATCGTGCAAGTAAGGTGCAGATTCATAGACATTGTTCAGCTGGGGAACATCAAATTTCATGGGATCGTCCGAGTCTGCCAATGTACCCACATCGGTCATCTGGAGATTGGTAAAGTAGGGTGGCGGGTGACAGGTGTAACAGCGGTTATCCACCGGAATCTCATTCCCATAATTATCAAAATCGCGGTAGAAGACCTCTTTTCCGCGCTGCTGGGCTGCTGTCAGTTCACCATTTGGATTGAACCGCAGGTTGGGTGGATTCGGGTTCCCGATTTCAATAAAGGCTACCAGGGCATCCAGCTCCTTATGACTGAAGGCCTCTGTTCTTGTAAGGATGGTGGAGAAACGCATACCATCCTGTTTGTAGATGGTCTGATTCTTTCCGTTCCACTTATAGGGTGGAATATCTCCAATATCTCTTAAGGTCTGCACATTGGCCAGATTGCGCCCCATGTCCGTTCCTGCCATATTATAGACCAGTCCGTCTTCATGAACATCCGGGTGGCAAGTATAGCAGGCAT
>Ga0164315_10001268_pt1 | contig 18969 bp, 8 predicted proteins | sample GuaBasSedimGuay6_FD_113737 | JGI IMG/M metagenome (GOLD analysis project Ga0164315, IMG submission 113737) | Subseafloor sediment microbial communities from Guaymas Basin, Gulf of California, Mexico - Guay6, Core 4569-2, 0-3 cm | ecosystem: Environmental > Aquatic > Marine > Hydrothermal vents >... | reverse complement strand
GGGACCGGTAACGTGTTTTTGTTGCCCACCATCAGATCATGTAGGGGGCCGGTAACATGTTTTTGTTGCCCACCATCAGATCATGTAGGGGGCCGGTAACGTGTTTTTGTTGCCCACCATCAGATCTAGGTATAAGATTAATATTAATCTATCATCAGCGTCAATCATGACAATCAGTGCAATCAGCGTTCTATCTAATTTTAGTACAGCTAATTGACTTTAGATTTAATCCGTTTTTAATCAGCGTTAATCATGATAATCAGTCTCATCTGCGTTCTATCCGATATTGGCAAAAAATGTATTTCACACAAAATGCTATAATTCATAAATATTAAAGGGCAATGGTGGGCAAGCGGGCGATTCGTTTTTGGGTTGATCTTGACTTTTTTGCCGACAGCCTTCCCACCCTACGAGCAATGACAAAATTGGAGAACCTAACATGAAACCGAAACTCAAATATTTTATCACTTTACTCAGCACAACTGTTTTGGGTAATCAGACTGTGAGCGCAGTGCCGTCAAATATCCCTGAAAACAATGATTCTTTTTTGGGTAAATTAGGGCAAACTGATCACGCAGCGCCTGGTGTCTTCCAGTTTTCACACACCCATTATCAGATTGATGAAAATAGCCGCAAAGCGGCTAAAATCACGGTGAATCGGACTCACTGCGGCAGTGGCAGTCCGCCCGTTTCCTTATCGTATGCTTTGAGTCAAGGTACAGCACAACAGGATATCGATTATCGTGCTGTCACGGGCCGATTAACTTGGGGAGCCATGGCGAAAGGGGATTGTTTCCCAAGGGCATTTGAAGTGCCCGTGATCGATGATCCGGCTTTGGAAGGCAATGAAACGATCCATTTGAATCTCAGTGCGCCTTTTGGCGGGGCCGTGATTGGCGACAGTGAAGCCGTTTTGACGATTGTTGATGATGATATCGCTGGCGATGATGGCAGTGTTATCGCTTTCCCGGCGACTCCCTTAACCGTTTCTGAAGACGCGGGCTTTGCAACCGTCACTGTTCACCGCACGGGTTGCGATCAGAGTTTACCTCTACCCGCCTCTGTTGCCTATCACACAACCAATGCCAGTGGTGAGTCTACCGGCACAGCCAGCGTTGGGCAAGATTATAAGGCCGTGAACGGTGTATTGAGTTGGGGAATCGAACCCGCAGAGAATTGCGGGCCTCGCCATTTTAAGGTGCCCATTGTAGAGGATGCCCTCGTCGAAAACGACAAAACCGTTCACTTGCATTTGAGCCAAGTTAAAGGGGCGCAACTTGGGCAAAGTGAAACAACGCTCACTATAATAGATAATGATATCAACAGTGGCCCAGGGGTTTTGAGCTTTTCGCGTACTCAGTATCGTGTCAATGAAGGCCAAGCCTTAGCAACGATTACGGTTAATCGCACAGACTGTGGGCCCGGCAGCCCGGCTGTCGCCGTCTCTTATGCCAGCCATCAGGGCACCGCGAATCACTTTGATTATCAAACGGTTAGCGGCACTTTAACTTGGGAAGCGATAGCTGATTGTAGGCCTCAACAGTTTACCATCCCGATCAAAGAGGATACTGTTTCTGAAAAGCGTGAAACGCTCACTTTACAACTGAGTCAAGCCACCCAAGGTGCGCTCATTTCTGAAGGGCAAGCGACACTCACGATCAGTGATAATGATTTCACTAAAGCGCCTGCCATAGCGCGCGATAACCCCGGCACCTTCAGTTTTTCCAGAACCCATTACACAGTTCAAGAACGGCATGGCACGGCCACTGTTTTAGTAAATCGTACCGCTTGTCGGCCCGACAGCCCTCCAGCAACAGTCACGATAACAACCAGTGAGGGCACTGCTACCGCGCATCAGGAATATACGCCCTTGAATGCCACGCTGCATTGGGGAACCACACTGACGGAACAATTCAATGGGGATTGTGAACCTTGGTATGTTTCCATACCCTTGCGGGATGATACCCGTTTTGAAAACAGCGAAACGATTGGATTGCATTTGAGCGAACCCACTGTGACACCCCTTTGTCAATCCAGCCCATCAGGGGGATCGCATTCAAACGGTGCCAGATTTTTTGACAGCGATACGAGATTGTCCAGCCAAACAGAGTGTACAGCGGGAGAGGCACAATTGGGCCTGGATTCGGCCGTCTTAACGATTATTGATAACGATGGCAGTCAGCTTGGTTTTTCAGATGCCCAGTATCAGGTTGATGAAAATGCTCAAACGGCACAGATCACGGTAAATCGTCACGGACTCGGCTGTGAAGCGGGCGCGATACCTTTGCCTCCGGCTTTAGTGTCGTATAGTTCCAGCAATCATCATCCCAGTAGTGCCGCTTCTGGAACGGATTATGTCGCCACAAGCGGTTTACTCCGTTGGGGAGACACGGCTAGTGGGCAGCATTGCGGCCCGCGACAATTTGAAATCCCGATTATGGATGATCCCTTAGTTGAAGATGATGAAACGATTCAGATCAAGCTTTCAACAGCCAATGGCGCAAGCAACGATCAAAGTCAAGCCAGTGTCACAATCTTGGATAATGAGAGTACAACGGATGACGTGGATAAACGGATGAGTACAACGGATGACGTGGATAAACGGATGAGTACAACGGATGACGTGGATAAACGGATTAATACAGTGGATGAATCCAGTCATCCTGCCTCTCCCGCTATGGCGGAAAACACACCAAGGCGAGTCAATCAAGCGAATACGCGCCAGGCCCAAGTGCAATTCCTCAATTTACAACCGCACTATGTCATTGGCAATACGCGACAGGCACCGCCCGTTATCCAGTTGCAAGTGGCTCATTCAGAACAGCTTGATTTATGGGTAGCGGTTCAAATGCCCAACAGTGCTGAGTTGTATTTTATCACGAATAGGGCAGAAGAACCTTTTAGTCTCACCCCGCAACCGTACCGACGCGCCTTATTGGCAGGAAAACGGACTTATGATTTATTCACGCTTCCAGTTTCCCTGCCCGTCGGGCAATACACGTTTTACGCTTTATTGGTAGCACCCGGCCAGAATCCTTTGGAAAGCGGTGAAGAGGTTTATCGATCAAATGTCGTGATCAGAGAAAGCTTGATACAATAACGACAAGGATTTGATAAGTACTGAAGCACAAATAAACAGGTATTTTACAACCAAGGTTGCCCCCTTTCTGTTTTTTTAAATATACCTGAAAATTTATGGTTCAGTACTTATAACAAAGGATTTAAACCGATAACGACAAGGATTGTATAATATAATAAAGGATTTAAACTGGGTACAACCACGATCTAATCCCTTCTTATATCAAATCCTTGTAGTTATGGTGTTAATCATGACTTGAATGCAATGTAGCTTGCCCACCATCCGACAAATCATGTATTATGTACTTTTACGCAAAAATAACCATACAAGCATAAAGGCTTATAAAAAAATGAGTTACCTCAAAAAAGTAGAAATCCGCAAATTATTTGGAGAATGGGATATTAACTGGACACTCGATCCCAAAGTGAATATCTTGATTGGCAAAAATGGGAGTGGAAAAACCACCTTATTACGTTTAATCAAAAATATTCTAAAGTCAAAACAGGCCCTCTTTTTTGCCTCATCGGATATAGAGTCGATCAAAATCGAACTGGCTGACAATCACTCTATTTATGCCCGCAAAGATTCAAAAGCGATAGTTGAGCCTAATCCACCCATCAAACCGCTCCATCAAACGATTGAAGAACGGCCCTTGACGAGAGTGTATCGCATTGAATCAAACCTTTTTCCGCAAGACAACGAGACTCGTTTTTCTAACGTGATTAATCTGTGCTACATCAACACATTTGAAATGCCTCTTGAAACGCTTCAAGTCTCCGAAAATCATAAACGGTATGATGAAGTGCAAACTGAACTTGATATTGTCTTAGCGGATTTGATCACTGATTGGAAAAGTTACTTGCTCAAGCTGAAAATTTTAGCAGAACAAGTCACCGTTTTTTTTGACGACAAAATCCGAGCGATTTCTTCTAAGGAAAGTGCTGACAAAAACGATCTTCAAGAACTGAAAAACTTATTAAACGACAAAACGGACAAAATGGAAGAGATCAACGATTATAAGGATCGGTTTGTTAAACAAATCAATGCCTTATTTTCTGATTCCAAAAAACGGATAGACTTTGATCAAAATAACGCCATTATTTTTAAAAACGATACTGGCAAATGTCTTTCCGTTTATGAACTGTCAGCCGGCGAAAAGCAAATGTTAATTATCCTGTTAACAGTGCTGATTTGCGACAATCAACCCAGTCTCATTTTAATTGATGAACCGGAAAATTCCTTACATCTGGCTTGGCAACATAAGTTAATAGATATGATTCAAAGTTTTAATGATAACTGTCAACTTATTATTGTGACGCACGCAGCTGGTGTTTTTAGTAAAGGCTGGCAAGATAAAATCACTAAAATGGCAGAAATTACAACAGGATAATCTCAATGAAAGACTTGAAGATTGATGACGCGACTTTGCTGGATAATGATTTTCCTGATATTGATGATCGAAATGCAGAAAATATTCAGTTGGATATGGATATTGCCTGCTATGTGGAAGGTATGGATGACGTGCATTTTTGGAAAGATGTCTTTGATACGTTTGCGCCAGAATTAAACATTATTTTTTACCCCTATTCAAGAGACAATCATTTCAAAAGTGGTAAAAAAAGCATCTTAACTGAACACAATCTCAAAAATGCTGGGGCCAGCCTAATATTATGTGTTGATAGTGATTTAGAATATCTGCTCAAAAACGAACCCTTAGTGAGTCATCCTTATATTTTTCACACTTATAGTTATTCAATTGAAAATTATAAGATTTCTCCAAAAGCTTTGGCGCGTATTGCCGATAAAACCGCCTATCCTGATACGAATACGCCCTCTTTTTCTTTCGTAGATTTCATCAAAGCGTATTCAAAAGTCACTTATCCACTCTTACGTTATATTTTGTATTTTGAAAAGAGAAAACAGGCGCAAATGGCGAGCAAACAAGATGAGGCTATTTCTGAACCCCTGGTTTCAAAAAATGACTTAAAATCAGTGCTTTGTATTAAAGCAAGTGAAATTGATCTGACTGATAATGCTCATGAAGTCATCACAGGCTTAAAAAATCGTGTTGCTGATTTGATAGATAAAATCAATCAAAAGTATACCCATATTGATTTGACTCAAATAGATAGCCTCTTATCAGAATTGAACATAACAGAAGAAGAAACGTATTGGTATTTGAATGGACACATCATGTATGACTGTGTTGCCAAAATTCTGATGGGTAAAGTGATCAGCGAATATCGACAAGAAAAAAGAAAGTGGTTTAAATTGCAAGAACAAACGGAAATATTAAAAGCGAAACAAAAGGAATATCGTAATTGTATCAAAAACATGGATTGGGAAACGCTTATGAATGATGGATATATGTATTGTTTAATTTCTTTGAACAACTGCCCTCCCATTCAAAAGATAAAGCAAGATGTGGAAGACTATTGGCTCGGGGGGCGCATTCCCAAAAAAAGGGTCATTATCAATCTCAATCAGGCCGTCGCAAAATAAATTTGGAACGAAAATAGTAGTTTGTTTTGGAGTGCAAAATTTATTTTGCGAAGGCTTTCGTTGCAAAATTTATTTTGCGAAGGCTTTCGTTGCAAAATTTATTTTGCGAAGGCTTTCGTTGCAAAATTTATTTTGCGAAGGCTTTCGTTGCAAAATTTATTTTGCGAAGGCCAAGATTGATAATGACACTTTTTTGAACTCGCTAAATGATATGAATTTCCCCCCCCCTTTTTTTAAAAAAATAATAAAAAATTTAAAAGGATAGTACCAATTACACCATACATAAGATTATTTTATCTTTAGACAAAATATTTTTAATTCACAACAGCCTATCAAATTACTTAAAATTTGACATAACCGCTCTGATATTCACTTATAAACTTGTGTGAACAGATGAACTGTTTTAGGCATCAGAAAGGGCTAAATTGATGAATTTAATCCTTTTTGATTCACAATATTTTATCAAATCGTCATCTACTTGTTATTGATGCACGAATAACAGTCTATCAATTAATGACATTATTATTGATATGACAATGGAGAAAAATAAATGTGGATGAAACAAACGATTGGAGAACAACGGCAGCGAATGACTGGCTTATTTGAGCCTGCCCTGCTTAATTTATCTAAAGTTTGTGTGGTGGTTTGGTCAGATTTAGAGCGTTTGGATAAAGTCTTAAGTACACATTTCGCTTCTATTCCACATTGCCATTTAGTTTATGCTGTTGATAAATTTGGCAAACAAATCAGTTCTAATATCAGTACCAACGATATTGATAATAGTTATCGTAATCAGGATTTATCAAGACGACCTTATTGTGTCAGTTTATATCCGAAACGACATTTTACCTTGTCTTCCGTGTATATCAGTCACACCACTGGCCGCCCTTGTATCAGCGCAGTGCAGCCCGTGATGGCAGGGCAACAATTTTTAGGTTTTGTGGTAGCCGATTTTGATATTCGTCATTTACCGTTGTCTCTTGATTCTAAAACGAGTTATTATGGGCAACCCCACCACGACAACCCTGCGCAAAAACGGCCACGCCGTCTTACAAATCTGTTTGATAAGTACCAAGATGACATTCAGGGCATTTTAAACAAACTCATCAGCGAGCATGGTGTATTTCACGTCATGATTCATTACGCCAGTACTCAAGTTTTGTTGTGGCAAATCGACAATCCTTATGAATATCGTATTTATGAGATAGAGCAACTACTTGATCCTGATATGTATTTGGTTTATCCGCGTTGTTCTTATCCCGAGAAGGCGAAGGTTTCTACTCGAACAATCCAACAGGTGTTGAAACGCTTTCGCACTTTGCGATTAGCTGATGATAGCATTTATTTACGTTCAGGTTCCCTCAATATTATGAATGCTATGATCAGTTTGACTTTTTCTTGTGAAGGCACTGAATATTGGCCGACTGATGAATTTTTAAGCCAAAACATTTGTGATTGGTTTGAAACAAGGCCAGTGAATGGTAATGAACACCCACATTTCATCAATGTCAGTCATCCCGCTAACATTTCCAATTTTCAATTTCAGAGTTGTCATTTTTAGTCGTTTGGAAAAGGGCCACAGCTTTCATCGTTATACGAGAATCCGTTGTTGTTTGAGCTAATTTATAATGCCACGGAAAAACACAGAAAGCACGGAATGAATTTTTCCGTGTTTTTCCGTGTTTTTCCGTGGCAAAATCTACCCCATTTTAATTTAATTAACATTGAAAGAGATCAATATTTCTACAAATGGCTTATTTCTTGCTATATCAACCTATAGTTTCTTCAATAATCGGTTACTCTTAGACATCACTTAATCAAGCATATCAATGCCTTGATAACTGATAACTGAAAAGGATGATTTAGCAATGAAAAGAATACTGCAAATTGACGGAGGAGGGATTATGGGTGTGATTCCTTCAACGATTATGGCTCAGTTGGAAGAACGAGCGAATAAGCCACTGTGTGATTGTTTTGATTTGATTACGGGTACATCCACAGGTGCCATTATTGGCGGTGCAATTGCTGCCCGTGTTTCGGCAAGAAAAATTGCCAGCTTGTATCTTGATAAAGGCCGTGATTTGTTCACAAAAAGATCATTATGGGTTCCCTTTGTTCGTAGTAAATATGATCGCGGGCCCTTCATAACAGAAATTGCACAAACTCAGACAGAAAATCGGGATGAACAAGGGCAGAAAATCCCATTAGGCCAAATCAAGCTGTCTGATCTGAATACGCTATTTATGGCGACAGCCTTCAATCTCTGCTCACGGAGAACGCATTTCATCAAATCGTGGTATCAAAAAGATCAACCCTACCCTCTGGTCGATGTGATTTCATGGTCCGCACTTTCAGCGGCGTATTACTTCGGTAAAATCAACCAGGCCGATTATAAATGGTGTCATTATGAACCGGATGGATTAGAGTCTTACGAATGCTGTCGTTACCCATCAAGTAGCCCTCCAGATCACTCAAGCCAAAAAGAGGGGGCCGTCTTTCAGGATGGTGGACAAGGGGCACATAACAATACCTTGGGTTATATCCTGATGGAAATCATGACCAATACTTGGACGAAAGATGAAGAGATTTATATTCTCTCCTTAGGTTCTGGCGATCTGAATCCGTATGTTCCGTACAACCAGGCTGTGAAAATCAGTTCGCTTAAACAAATCCTGCTGTCTTTTTTTCAAGCGAGAGGGGAATCCATTGTTGATCAAGTACTGGCAGCCCTCCATGTTTCGCATATCAATCCCAAAATCCACTTCAAGCGCCTTGATAAGACACTGAGCAACAAAGAGGTGGGATTGGATAAAGTGGAATACATTGAAAAATACCAGCAATATGGGATTGAACTGTCTAAGCAAATCACTGATGAAGAGTTAAGAATAATTGTGAACTAACCTATCGTTTTGGGCAATCACAAGGGATTGTATTATTTGGGGCAACCACAAGGGATTGCCCCTACATAAGTACTGAAGCACAAATAAACAGGTATTTTACCGCAAGGGGCATGAGCAAGGAATTGCCCCTACGGGCGGTTCGTAGGGGCAATCCCTTGTGGTTGCCCATATTCTTGGTTGTTTCTTTTAATTAAAATACCTGAAAATTTATGGTTCAGTACTTATCTATTGAAAAATGCTATAGATTAATCAGCGTAAATCATGACAATCATGACAATCAGCGTTCTATCAGTTTTTAAAATCCACAAACTTGAGTACTTAAGCTTGTGGGCAACACACAGATGACAACTGAAAACAATGCTTTTAACCCTCACAACCACACATTCTCCCGCCACAGATTTAGGTTTTTTGCTGCATAAACACCCTAATCATGTTCAATCCTTTGAATTATCTTTTGGGCAAGCGCAGGTATTTTATTCAGAAGCCGATAAAGATCGTTGCACAGCGGCTTTGTTATTGGATATTGATCCGATTGGCTTAGTGCGTGGGCGACGTGGGCATTCTGGAGAAAGCGGTTTATTGGCAGAATATGTCAATGATCGGCCTTATGTCGCCTCCTCTTTTTTAAGCGTCGCCATTTCAAATGTTTATGGCAGTGCCTTATCGGGCCGTAGTCAGGAACGGCCTGAATTGGTAAACCAGAAAATCCCTTTGATCGCGAAAATCTCCGTACTGCCTTGCAAAGGCGGAGAAGGATTACTCAAACGTTTGTTTGAACCGCTAGGTTATCAAGTTTCGGCCAAACGTCATCCTCTTGATGAGCAGTTTCCTGAATGGGGAGACAGTGCTTATTTTACCGTCACGCTCCAAGCGACTTGTCGCTTGCAAGATTTGCTGGCACATATCTATGTACTGGTACCCGTATTAGATAATGAAAAACATTATTGGATTGGTGAAGAAGAGGTAGAGAAATTATTACATCATGGCAGCGATTGGCTCGCCCATCATCCTGAAAAAGCCTTGATTGCGAAACGTTATTTAAAACATCAAATGCGTTTAACCCGTCAAGCCTTAGCCAGATTAGTGGATGAAGAGGAACCCGATTTTGAAGCGAACGAAGCGCGACGTAATGAACAAGAAACCACACTTGAAGAGAAAATCAGCCTGAATGAACAGCGGCTTGGCACCGTTGTCGCTGCCTTGAAAAGCTGTCAAGCGAAACGTGTACTTGATCTTGGCTGCGGTGAAGGCAAATTGCTGCAAGCCTTAATGAATGATAAAGGTTTTGAAGAAATCGTCGGAGTCGATGTGTCTCATCGCGCCCTAGAAATCGCGCAGCGACGTTTACATTTGGATAGGCTGCCAGAGGCACAAAAAGCGCGTCTTAAATTGATACAAGGTTCCCTGACTTATCGCGATAAACGCCTATATGGCTATGATGCAGCGGCCGTAATAGAAGTGATAGAACACTTTGATTTAGCAAGACTTTCTGCTTTTGAACGGGTATTATTTGAATGGACACGCCCAACCACAGTCATCATCACCACACCGAATGTAGAATACAATATCAAATTTGAAAATCTACCCGCTGATAAATTACGTCACAGTGATCACCGTTTTGAATGGACACGTATTGAATTTCAAAATTGGGCAAAAGACATTGGGGAAAGATTTGGGTATTCAGTGCGGTTTTTACCGATTGGTGAAGAAGATGGGATAGTGGGGGCACCGACACAAATGGGGATTTTGACATTAAATCCTGATTTGTAAGAGTAATTCCTTGTCAGTAAATATTAATCATTAATCATTAATTATTAATGGCAAAAGACGCAAAAGACGCAAAAGACGCAAAAGACGCAAAAGACGCTAAAAATATTAAGGCCTCTTTAGCGCCTTTAGCGCCAAAGCGCGTTTATTTTCCTGTTATTAATTAAGGGCCTCAAAATAATCTTTAAAAAATGAACATTGAACAAAACAATAAAAATGCCCGTTTGAAAAACTAAAACGGTCAAAATACTTTTTTTTAAAATCTATAGCTGTTAAAACTTCATCATTAGTTGAGAAAGTTAACTCACATTCCAATTGATTATGAATAATTATGAAGACTCAACGTTCTGATATAGGTTAACTCACATTCCAATTGATTATGAATAATTATGAATAATAAGGAAGTATCTCTTAGCCAATCTATAAGCCCAAATAAAACATTCACTTGTTTCGTTGTCGGTGAAACGAGCTTACTGATTCGCTGTGTAAAACATTTATTACAGCAAGGGCATATCGTTCAGGGTATTTTTTCTAAGGACGCTGAAGTTAATGTATGGGCAAACCAGCAAGGGATGACTTGCTTTAAGAATCAGCAATTGTGGCTCCAACAACCGCAAAAATTTGATTACTTGTTCAGTATTGTCAATTCTTGGGTGATACCTTCTGAGATATTGGCATTACCTCGCAAAGGAGCAATTAATTACCATGATTCACCCTTGCCTCGCTATGCAGGTGTGAATGCAACAGTGCATGCTTTACGTCACAATGAACCGCGTCACGGGATCAGTTGGCATGAAATAGCCGAAGGCATTGATACAGGAGATATTCTCCAACAAGCGTGGTTTGATATATTGCCCGATGATACGGCTCTGAGTTTGAATATACGGTGTTATGAAGCCGCTTTTAGTGCATTTGCAGAGCTAGTTCAGGCATTGACCGAGGAGACTGTCAATCCCATCAAACAAAACTTGGCCGAACGTAGCTATTATGGACGTTGGGATCGCCCAGAAGCAGCTTGTGTCTTGAATTGGAACGATACGGCTGAACAACTTGATGCACTAATACGTGCTTTGAATATGGGTATCTATCGCAATACAGTAGGATTGCCTAAGTGTCTGATTGGGGAACGTCTGTTTATTCCCTCACAAACTGAAGTATTGGCAACTGCTTCGACACAAGCACCTGGCACCTTGCTAACGATTACAGATACAAAAATTAAAATAGCAACGGGTACTCAAGATTTAGCAATACACCAGTTATTATCCATTGAAGGTGAATCATTGCCTGCCTCCGAGTGGGTGCAGCATTGTAATGTGCAAGTGGGGCAAGTATTGCCATCTCTCAATGCAGAAAAAATCCAAAAGCTGAGTCAGTTGGATAACCGTTATTGTCGTCATGAAGCCTACTGGAGACGGCAATTATCGGCGGTGACACCGGTCAGCTTGCACTCTCATCGAACCATGTTGGCTAGTGATACAAGCTTACCCCCTTATACGCAGATTCGTTACCATCAAGCTTATGATGCTGTTTTCCTCACTTTAAGCTTTGCCGTGTTGTTGGCGCGGTTCACTCAATCTTATACATTAACCTTAGGCTTTAGCAGTCCAGTGTTACGTCAAGATATTACTGGATATGAACATTACTTTGCTAAACAAATACCGCTCAATTTACAAATTGAAGCCCAGCAAACGTTTTCAGAAATGCTTCAATCAGTTCATAAACAGTTAGATGAACTTCACAATAAAGGAACTTATTTATATGACTTAATTTTGCGCGAACCCATGCTGACGGCACCCAATGATTTGTTTTCCATCGCTTGGGTTGAGCATGCACAAGACTCGTTGCTACAACAACGCAGTGATAAGCTCTTGATTGAGGCGACGGGTGCTTGTTGTTATTGGCCTAAAGCTTTGCAGTATTTAGCAACACATTATCAGCAGTTGAACAACGCGATTATTCAATATCCAGATACACCGCTTTATCAATTACCATTATTAGATAAACAAGCAATACAGCAATTACAGGCGTGGAATAAAACCCAAACGGATTATCCTAAAGACGGTACCATCAAAGCCTTGTTTGAAGAACAGGTGGCAAAAACCCCAGACAACATTGCAGTGGTGTTTGAAGGGGAACAACTAAGCTATCGACAACTGAACGCCAAAGCTAATCAGCTTGCCCATTATTTGTTGAAACACCCAACGCTTGAAAACGCCAGCAATCCCTTGATTGCGATTGCTGTAGAACGTTCCCTTTCAATGGTGATCGGTCTTTTGGGTATTCTCAAAGCGGGTGGGGCTTATGTACCAATCGATCCCAACTATCCGGCTGAGCGTGTCGCTTACCTGCTTAAAGATAGTGCCGCTTCCGTGTTGTTGACCCAAAGTGCCTTGCAAGCGCAATTCCCTTTAACTCAAGCGGCATTGATTTGTTTGGATGAACTCGTTCTGAGTGCCCAATCTGCTCTAAACCCAAATCGGCAAAGCCAGCCTGATGATTTGGCATACCTGATTTACACATCCGGTTCAACCGGATTACCTAAAGGGGTGATGGTTGAACACCAAGCCTTGACTTTGCACATTCAAGCGATGTTGCAAACCTACTCGGTACAGCCTGAAGACAGGGTATTGCAGTTTGCTTCTATGGGATTTGATACGGCATTAGAACAACTGTTGGTCGCTTGGCTCAACGGGGCTTGTTCCGTGCTGGTCAAAGATAATGTGATGGCTGCCGATGATTTAGTGCAGTTGCTACAGACTCAAGCGGTTAGCATGGCTGATTTGCCACCGGCTTACTGGCAACAGATGTTGGGGTTAGAAGGCCTCGCGGAAGCCTTGCCAGCATTGCACACGCTGATTCTGGGTGGTGAAGCGTTGCCATTGGATTTGGCGCGGCAAACCCGTGAACGTTTCCCCACGTTGACTTGTTTTAACGCCTACGGCCCAACCGAGGCCGTGATTACACCCACTCTGTATCGCTTGCCTTCTCGCTTGGACAAGGAGAGTCTTTATGTGTCAATTGGACAGCCGCGTGCCAATACGCAAGTCTTTGTGTTGGACAAGCATGAGCAAGTCCAGCCCATCGGCATTGCCGGTGAATTGTGTATCGCTGGCGCGGGCTTAGCACGCGGTTATCTCAACCGGCCTGAACTAGAAAAATTTGTTGAAATCCAACTGTTTGGCGAGTCGCAGCGGATTTATAAAACGGGTGATTTAGCCCGTTGGTTGCCGTCTGGCCAGTTAGACTATCTGGGCCGGATTGATAATCAAGTCAAACTGCGCGGGTTTCGGATTGAATTGGGTGAAATCGAAGCGGTGTTATTACAGTACGCGGTGGTTAAGCAAACCGCCGTTGTCTTGCTTGAAACGGATGAGAATAAACGTTTGGTGGCCTATATCAGTACTGATGCGGCGCATGATGATTTAGTCGCTGATCTGAAGGCTTATTTAAAAACCCAGTTGCCCGATTATATGGTGCCTGCTGTTATCATGGTATTGGATGCGTTACCGCTAACGCCGAATGGCAAAATTGATCGTCAAGCCTTACCAGCGCCTGATATCAGGCGTGAAAATCAATTTGAAGCACCGCGTAACGAGGTAGAACGCGAACTGGCAAGCATTTGGAAGGCTGTCTTAAACCGAGATGATGTCAGTATTCATGATAACTTCTTCAGTTTAGGCGGCGATTCTATTTTAAGTCTCCAAGTGGTTGCGCGTACCCGTCAAATTGGTTTGCAATTCAGCCCACGGGATTTGTTTGAGCACCAAACCATTGCTGAACTGGCAAGTGCAGTACGCTCTGAAGTGGAGATTGAAGCCGAGCAAAGTTTAGTCAGTGGCGAGGTGCCTTTAACACCTATTCAACGTTGGTTCTTTGCCACTGATTTTCCTGAATATTGGCATTTCAATCAGTCTTTTTTGTTGATGGCACCGCTTAATTTGTCAGTCGATGCCTTACAACAGGCATTTGCAGCAGTCTTGACGCAACATGATGCTTTGCGTTTGCGCTATGCGTTAGTGGATGAGACTTGGCAACAACGGTTTGCTGAACTGTCAAACACGTTACCCTTTTCGATTGAAGACTTAAGCGACAGTACAGATATTGAGGCATATTTGTTACATAGTACAGAACACTATCAAACCAGCCTCAATTTGCAGGATGGCCCTTTAACACGACTGGTAGTGTTTAAGTTGAGTGATTCAGTGCGTGTGTTTTGGTGCATTCACCATTTGGTAGTCGATGGCGTGTCTTGGCGAATTTTACTGGAAGACTTGTACACCGCCTATAATCAAGCCGTTGCTGGTGAAACCATTCAACTGCCTAACAAAACGAGTAGCTTCAAAGCTTGGGCTCAGCGTTTGAATGCCTACGCCCACTCCGAAGCAGTACAACAAGAACTTTCCTACTGGCAAAGTGTAGCGGTTCAGCCCTTACCAGTGGATAAACCCGATGGACAAAACCGCCTAGAGTACACCCAGCATTACAGTATTGAATGGAATACTGAGATAACCCGAGCTTTACTCAATGAAACCTCGGCAGCTTACAACACGCACATTAACGATATTTTGTTGGCCGCTTTAGCCTTAGCCTTCAAAGAATGGACTGGCAATACCCAATGTGTCATTGATTTAGAAACGCATGGGCGAGTCAACTTATTTAATGAAATTGATTTATCAGGCACGGTAGGCTGGTTTACCAGTATTCACCCCTTGACACTCTCCGTTGAAGAGGATTTGGGCACAACGCTTAAAGCGGTTCAAGCACAACGTCAAAGCATACCCAATGAAGGTATTGGTCACGGTTTGTTGACCTATTTGTGTGGTGAATCCTTGCCGAGGGGCAACATCTTGTTCAATTATTTGGGGCAATTTGATCAAAACGCTGATAATGGATACTTTCGTTTTGCCAGCGAAACCACCTACTCCCCTATGAGCGATAAAGGTGGACGCGATCACTTGATTGAAATCAACGGCATGGTAAGTCAAGGGCAATTGCATTTCTTATGGAGCTTTAGTCAAAACTGCTATCATGCCAGTACCATTGAAACCTTGGCTAATCACTACAAACGTCATTTGACTCAGCTTATCCAGCACTGTCAAACGCAGGGGCAACCCAAATTGGAAACGGCATTGCTCTTGCGGCAAGGTAGTAAGACTACAGCCCTATTTTGTGTGCCGGGGCTGGGCAGTAAAGCGGGCTATTTTCGTCCGTTAGCCAAACAATTGCAAACAACACAAACGATCTATGGACTGGAATCGCTTGGACTTGAGGGACGTTATCCGATACCAAAGACGGTGGAAGCTTTAGCGCAACAGCATCTTGACGTTATTCGGCACTTCCAGCCCAAGGGGCCCTATTATTTGTTGGGGCATTCTTTTGGAGCCGCAGTGGTATTGGAAATCGCGTGGCAATTGGAACAACTGGGTGAAACCGTGGCTTTAGTCGCCATTGTCGATCTGCCCACCTTACAGAGCACTCCAAATGCGTCAAGACCCCTGCACACGACGGAATTTTATTGGTTGTGGCGTATTGTCGGCACCTTCCAACTTTTGGCAGGAATTGAACTGCCATTTGATCTCAATCAGCTCAAACAAACCCATGACATTCAAACCGCGTGTGAACAGGTTATGGCTTGGTTAAAACAGTCTGATATGCACGAACTTTTGTTTTCAAAGGAAGCCAGAACAGAAGAATTGCTCGCTTATGTCAAAGTCTACCAAGCCAATGAGACTGCGTTTTTAAGCTACCAAGCGATTGATAAAACGTTACGTGGCGCGATTGATTTGTTTTATACAGATGACTCGAAAAAAGCTTGGGATCAACACGATAAATTGCCAGATGATTGGGGATGGGGGAGGCATACAGATGAAGTGAGAACCCATCAGTTAAGCGGTGCCCATTTCAGTGTGTTTAATAGGCCTTATGTGCAAACCGTCGCCAAAATTTTAGAAGTTCATCTCCAGAATACGGCGCTGTCACAGTAAACCCTCTACTTTCTCAGTTATCAGTTATCAGTGAACAGTTATCAGTGATAGTCAACAGATTATCGAACAAACTATAGCGATAGCGTTTCAAAAAAAGATGAAAGCAACATGGTGGGATCGCTGTCGGTGAGTTTATGGATTGTTCTTGAGTTCATTAGTGCCCGCGATCCCACCCTACATGTGGATTGGAGAATAACCCATGTTAATCGAACTTGCCATATTGAGCGGAAGCGCGACTTATTGGCTTATGTCTCGTCAAAAGCACGTTCAAACCTCAGGTAAGCGCAAGCAAAAAAGTGCTGTATCCAGCACTAAAAAGTTGCTCAAGGATGTCAAAAGTGCCTTGCTGGGGGATGAACGTCAAAAACAGCAAAGCTTAATACGAGGGGACGAGAATGCGGATTTGCAAAAAATGGATCGCTTACTTAATTACAATTGGCTTATAGCAGCGGGCACCTTGGGGGCTGTTTTACTCAGCCCTTTAAATTTGGTTTGGGCAGTATTAGCCAGAGTCGGTATTTTATATTTGAGTTTTCCCCTCTTTCTTTTTGCTTGGAAAAATACACAAGCAGGCTATGTGATTAATGTCTTTACGGTTGATAGTATTTTGGTTGTGGGGATGCTGTTGACTGGTCAATTAACCTTTGCTGTGAGCATGTCAGTTTTGGCCAGTCTCAAATATAAATTGATCGTCCATACCGAGGATAATTTGAAAAAACAGTTGATCAATGTCTTTGTGGGGCATCCAGTGTGGCTTTTGAAAGAGGGCGTTGAAATTCAAGTGGATTTTGAATCCGTCCAAGCGGGCGATATCGTGATTGTCAACGCCGGCGAAATCATTCCCGTTGATGGTGTGATTCAAAGCGGTTTAGCCAGCATTGTTCAGCATCTTTTAACGGGCGAAAGTCAACCTGCTGAAAAAGGCCCAGGTGAGCAGGTGTTTGCCGCGACTTTGCTGTTATCGGGACGAATTGCGATTGATGTGCAAACGGCGGGTAATGAAACGGTAGCCGCGCAAATTGGTGAGGTACTGAATAAAACACAGCATTATAAAGACAGCTTGATGCTACGGGGCCAGAAAATCGCTAATCAATTAGCACCGGTTACTTTCGGGATTGGTGGGTTCACTTGGGCTACACTGGGCGCAACGCCTGCACTGTCAGTGTTATGGGCGGGTTTTGGCTTGAATATGATCGCTTTAGGCCCGCTGACTGTGTTGAGTTATCTACAAATTCTCTCACGCCACGGCGTTTTGATTAAGGATGGGCGGGTGCTGGAAACGCTACGTAAAGTCGATACGATTGTGTTTGACAAAACGGGTACTTTAACCTTGGAACAACCCACCGTTGGCCAAATCCATTCTCTGGGCGATTACGATGATGAGACGGTGTTGCGTTATGCGGCGGTGGCGGAATACCGCCAACCGCATCCGATTGCTAAAGCGATTCTGGCTAAAGCCGAAGCGGCCGAACTGAAAGTGCCTGAACCGGATGAGGCGGGTTACGAAGTGGGTTACGGCATTAAAGTCAATATTGATGAACACACTATCCGTGTTGGCAGTGCGCGTTTTATGCAGCGTGAAGACATTGTTCTGCCAAATAGTATTGCTGAAATTCAGGCAAGGGCCCAAGAGTACAGTTTTTCTCTGATTTATGTCAGTGTTGATCAAGAGTTGGCGGGGATTTTAGAAATGCAGCCCAGTATTCGCCCTGAAGCGAAACAGGTTGTTGAAATACTCAAACAACGCGGTATTGGGCTTTATATCATATCGGGTGATCATGAACAGCCAACGCGCAATATGGCGGAAAGTTTAGGGATTGATCACTATTTTGCTGAAACCTTGCCAGAAAATAAGGCAGATTTGGTGAAACAACTGAGCGATGAAGGCAAATTCGTATGCTTTATTGGCGATGGGATCAATGATGCGATTGCACTCAAATCGGCGCAGGTGTCCATTTCGCTTAAAGGGGCTTCGACTGCGGCGACGGATACGGCGCAAATTATCTTTATGGATGGTACGCTCAATCAGATCAAGTCCTTGTTTGAATTGGCTGATGAATTTGAAAGTACGATGCACACTAATTTACTGACTAGCATTGTGCCCGGTGTCATTGGCATTGGTGGGGTGTATTTTCTGCGCTTCGGTATCGCGGCAAGTATGACAACGTATTATATTGGCAGTTTGATAGGTTTAGGCAACAGTTTGTGGCCGTTGATAAAACATCAAGAGATTGAGCAAGATGGTGGGCAAGTGTTGGCAATGGATTGAAATCGTAGGTAGGATCGCTGTCGGCAATGAACTCAATATAAGCTCAAATTTTCACCGCCCGCTGGGATGCGAACCCTCCCGACGAAATCCGTTCAATCGGCCAAAGTACTTGGGAGTTGAGTTTATTAGCGCCCGTTAACCAATCCGTTCAATCCCCAGAGCCAAAATACTTGGGTGGTTGAAAGAGGAAGGGATAATTGATTGGTGGCAATGCTGGGCAAGCGGGTGCATATGCTAGCACTTGATTTCTTACTCAAACCTAATCAAAGTTACTTATTTTAGTGCAGTTTTAGACTAATCTATTTTAATACTTGACTTTTGAAATTATATCAAATAGTATGAGTGCTGTCATCTGTTTGGATGACACCATGACGGTGTCATGGATATGAGGGGCTCTGCAAATCAGAGGTTGCAAATTCGCATCAAGATTAGGTTAATCTGGGTGTGAATTTTATTAGGCCTTGAGTC
>Ga0164315_10001267_pt1 | contig 18971 bp, 40 predicted proteins | sample GuaBasSedimGuay6_FD_113737 | JGI IMG/M metagenome (GOLD analysis project Ga0164315, IMG submission 113737) | Subseafloor sediment microbial communities from Guaymas Basin, Gulf of California, Mexico - Guay6, Core 4569-2, 0-3 cm | ecosystem: Environmental > Aquatic > Marine > Hydrothermal vents... | reverse complement strand
TTCAATCAGAATACCGACCATCCTGTTTACGAATGCTGATTCACGTTCATATGCTTCCATACTTTTCTCCTTTTAGTTATATCAAATCAGAATGAAGTGATATCATCAGCAGATCTAAATTCTGCTTTTGCTCGGGGCTGCCTTGGTTTATCAATGCTACCATAGCCTTGATAAATATAGGTCATGATTTTACCCATAATTTTTTCTGGGTTATTCCACATTTCTTGACGCCACTCTTTGGTACCACCAATAATAGTGCCACAGTTAAAGGTTCCCTCCCAGCGTGGAGATCTGAGGGTGATGCCACCCAATGTACCTTTTCCGGCTTTGTTCTCCTTGTGAGCTGATCTGACCCCATTGCCGAGGGCATCCTTGACCTTTTCATTGTTGTTTTTCATCTGCTCATAAACACCAACAACTATTGCTTCATCTTGTTCTAACGGTTTGCGTTTGAGAATGTGGCCTTGCAACACTGTTACCCGACCTTCTTTGTAAATATCATGAAGTGTTCTGGCCATCATTCCTTCGTAACCCTGGAGAATTAATTCTTCTTCGTAAGCTATTGCTTCTTCAAAGGTGTAACAGATTCGTTGCTCAAGAATAATAACATAAGGATTTAAAAATGGGTTCATTGAAGAGGGAACAACATTGTCTATAATGTTTAACCACCGTGTTTGATAACTGAGTTCTGGATGAGTGAAGTCATCGAAGACATAAAACTTAAAGTCGGGCTCTCCTTTTGATCGACGAATGGCACCAGAGGTACGATTGAATACGTCATCATCTTCAACATTCGGATCAGCATAAGGTAAGCCTACGACAAGCTCTCCATCCAGTCCTGCCAAAAGATCATCATTAAGACACTCTTGCATGTAAATGTTGCCCAAAGGCTTCAGAGTGGCTGAGAGGACTCCCGTACCTATCGCAAGAGCACGTATGCCATCAAGTTTGGCAGAGCAAGCAATGGGATATGCCATGTTCTTTAATATTTCCAGACTGACTCCCTCACCTGGAGCTTTCATAGGCTTACGTATCATATCACTCTCCTCTGGATTTTGATGCTAGTCTATCAATTGTTCGTTGAACTTGCAGCATAGCCCAATCCAATTTGGAATCAGGCATATTATCTATTACTTTGCCAATAGGCATATCCAGATCACTGGGAGAATACATGCGTTTAAATAAATAATGGCTTTCCAGCGGAAGTTTAATTATTTCCTTTTTTAAATATTTTCTGGCAAAATCTTGTAATTGTTTATTCATTTTATAACCTCCTTAATCTAAATGTGTTGCCCTTTTTCTGACCACTTTTTGGCACGGTAAACAGTTGCTCTGCTTACTTCCAATTTTTTACTAATTTCCTTGGTTGATAAACCTTTAACTACCAGCTTCATGACTTTGGTATATATTTTTACAGCCCTTTCTTGGGAATGTTTATTGGTCAATCTATTCCCATGATAATTACCGGATTTTTTGACTTTACTTTCATCAATTTTGCAGCCACCGAAGCATGTTTTCATTCTTGGGTCTTGCTGACGAATTAGACACTGCCTTTTAAATGCATTTAAACTTCGAGTAGCATTCGGTATTGCTGGGCAATAAAGGTCATATTTTTTCATTACTTTTTCAGGTAATAAATTTACTCCACACACACTTTCCATTGTAGCTCCTTATGGTTTTGCTGGGCTTAGAGCGTAGGATTTATAAACTTTAGTCAGCATCCCACGCTGAATTAATACTTCATGTTTAGTGGGCATGAGTTCTTTTCTTGCTTGTATTTTCTGACGACAGCGGCGAATAGATTCGACAGTTACTGCATCTTTGTTAAGATTGGTAGCTTGGTAATATTCTTTGAAAGTAGTGATACCTTCATAGATCTCAAGATAAGCAGCGATCAGGTAACGGTCACTGTTTCTTGCTTTAACATGATTAATCAAAATCTCTTTAACTCTTTTTTCAATTGAATGTAATTTTGGCACAAAAGCCTCCTATTGCCAGTAAAGTTTTCCATGCTGTATTCCGAATAATTTGGCAGCTTTTTGATCACACATCCAGATATCAATAGTTCTTTCAATTTTTATCGGATTAGCAGTATTTTTGCGTTTGTATTTTCCCATAACATCGTAAACACTGAAAGCTCCATACCCAGGTACCAATACCTGGGAATTTTTACTTAACCCAAGATCAAGAAGATCTCGTGAAACACCAATGATACCTCTACGTACAGAAGTATTCCAGGCAGCGATATGAGGATCTGCGTCACATTGAGCAACGGTTGAAGAATAAGCAGTGATGGTTATATCTGTGGATAATAAAGGTTTATTTATGTCCCAGTTTCCCATGATCTGATGGATGATATTACTTAGACGATCTACCTGTTGTTGGGATGCATCCAATGCAGTTATTAATTTTAAATCTGGATTAGGTAAAGTAATTTGTACTTCTGGTGGGGGTTCTTCCATTCTATCTAAAAATATTTTTACAGCACAAGAAGCAGATAAAATAAATACTATCAACATTATTGCCATAAATATTAAAAGACAATTTGTGTATAAAGTAGTTTTACTTTTGTCCATCATTTCCCCTTTTAAAATAAAACCACCCTGTTGCGGTAGATGTTCGTTGCCTATAAATAACCACATAGTATAGCTATTTACCTACCACACTGCACCATTGCAGCCAGGGTGGTTTACTATTTCGTCATATATACCCTGAGATTAAACTCTTTATGACGAATCAATCGAATTTGATTCATGTACTGCTCGTACATTTTTAATGACAAAAATGCCAAAGTACTGGCACTGGGATAACCACTCATCTCATTTTTGGCACGTTTCTCGATGAGCCATTCACGAATTAAAACAACCTCCTCGACGGTCTTGTTTTCACTAGCCACCATGTCCCAAAATTTAAAAGCAGTTTTGCCATACTTTTTCAAAGTGATCATCATAGCTGTAAATAATCCTGCTGGAAAATCACGTTTATTATAAACTTTTTTATCCAATAAACGTATTTCTTTATTAAATTCATCAATGACTTTATAAATACTTGGATGCTCTCCACCCATGATTTTTGCCATGGTAAATAATGGTGCTTTAATCACAATTTCATTACGTGGCAAAAACCCAACTTGTTTATATGCACCATACTGCCGATCCATAGATGTTTCTGTGGCCATAGAATTATCAAAGCATTTGTACAAAAATTTTACTTCATTCATGCTTTTGACATCGTAATACATGACGGTCAGAATATTTGATACAGGAATGAGTTTTTTCTCTTTCCATAGTAGTGCCCGAGTATGGCCATCCAGCTTAAAGAGTTTCTTCCCAAATTGGGCTACGCTGACTACTTGATGTGGTTCGATACCTGTTCTCAGGTGTTTTCTATTAGCTTTGCCAGCTCTGGCAATGGTATTTCTTTGGATTGGATTATCGGGTACCTCAATCCATTTTTCCACAGTCATAATTCCTGTTTTCATGATGCTCTCCTGATGCACGAACTCGTGCAAAGTTAATTTCAATTATTTTTTTCAGCGATGGCTTCTCTTAATTGTTTTCCGGGTCCCGTTGTACCTTTCCATTCGCAGTATTCACAGTATGTTTCTCTGGCATATACTTTGGAACAAAATGGTCCAGTATAATTGGCGAGGACTTTGCGAGTTTTTAAATTATTTCCACAAATATTACATTGCATAATAATTACCCCTGGAGTAGCAATTTATCCATTAATATTTCTCTTAATAAAATTATGGTTTCAGCGTAATGATTTTTAATCATAGCAATATTGCCCATGGTTATTACTTTTGGTTCATAAGCATTATTACCAAGAACTCCTTGGTCGACAAAATCAAAATCTTCGATTGATAATTTATTACGTAGTTTATTAATGAGTGGTTTTGGGAGTAGTTCTTTTAAAACTAAGCCATTATAAGAATGGGTTATCACAGCAACAAAGTAATTTTTAATTTGGTGGTAACCAGAATCTACTTCTTTATTTTCTATTTTTTCTGCTTCGTCCATCAATGAAAAGTGTAAATTTATTACTTTGGGTGGGGTATTATTGGAAACAGTTTTTGGATAAATCAGCCCATTATAAAAGAAATATTTAGAATCAATCTGACGCAGCCTTGCATTCTCTCTTGCCAGGTTAATGTAGGCTTCTTGTTTCATATCAGCAATATGTTGAAAGGTTTCTTTTATTAAAATATCAATAGATTTCTCTTTGAGTTCATTACATAGTGATGTCATTGTCTCTCTCTCTTAATTGTCACAATAAGGACAATATCTTACCCATCCTTGATCAAGTGTATAAATATATAGTTCTTTAGTGTCCTCGGTGTTGCCAAATATAAGGTCACCTTCTTTAATATTCTGTAAAATGGGTAAATCATTTTTTGTTTCTACAGTAAAAATTTTTTTAAATATAAATTCCATATTTACCCTTTCAACAATACCGGTCTGGAAGATGCCCATAGCAGACAACTTGTTTAGCTGCTCTGGTGATTCCCACATACATAAGACGAGCAACATCAGTTGCATTCCAATTGGTTCCAATATCTGAAAGATCAAGGAATACTGTATCGTAAGTACTGCCTTGAGATTTGTGAATTGAGCTTGCATAAACAGCTCTAAGATCCAGCCAGTTTTCTTTGATTTCAAAGAATTTAGACCATTCTTTTTGTGCTGCTAAACGTTTCATCCATTTTTTTGCATCTCGAAAATCTTCGGGCATAAAACCAACATGGCTTCCATCCAGCTCTACCATAAAGCCCCGGATGCCATAGTTGTTTTGGGTGACAGGATTGATTTTAGTTATCATTACTTCTGAGTCGACCGATCGAGAGAAATGGGTAGCGCCATTTATGAATGAATTGGTTATGACGATTTCCCCAGTTGTGAAGATTTCAGGTTTATTTAAAGATTGACGAATGTGCTGATTATATTCTTGGACTCTCTCATTTGTCCAAGCCAGTACCTTACTTTTAGAGGTATTCCAATTTGGATCAGAAAACGATTGTTCAATCATTTGCTGGAAATTTTTACCATCAACATGAATAACATTACTGTTGTTATAAGATATGGGAGTAAATATTCCTGTTTCTACAGTGTCTCGAAATTGAGTACCAATTTTAACAATATCTCCGGAGTTACGAATAATTTTATTTAGGGATACTTTGTTACATTTTAACATGTCCAGAGCTGAAAAATTTTGACCGACCGGGGCTAATTGATACTTATCACCGATGAATACAACTTTAGCTTTTGCATCATTAACCAGAACAGCTTGGATAATTTCCTGTAACTCTTCACTTATAAATGATGCTTCGTCAATAAATACTAAAGGTATTTCATTTGCTCCATGTGTAAACTCAGAACGAAAAGATCTTTTATTATTAAAACTGAGAGTGGTTTTTCCGGTGTTGATATCATTTGTGACTTTAAGTCCCAGAAGGGAATATATGGTACTGACTGATAGGTAAGATTTTTTGGCGAGGAAATCTTCAAGAAAATCATCTACTACGTTGACAGCTTTATTGGTTGTAGCTGTGATTTTAATATTAAAAGTTTGCACTTCTTTTTGTAGTAGTAAACAATAAGCTGAATATTTGGCATAAAAAGTTTCCAGTAGATGTCTGATCAAAAAACTTTTACCTGTACCGGCAGCGCCTTGAATAATAAAAAAATTATCGTCGCTTACAAGAAAATCTAAAAACTCATTATTGGCGCATTCTTGATCTTTAGTCAGAACAGCATTAAGAGGTTTTTTCATCGTCGGTTACTCCTAGAAGGGAATTCATCTCACCGGTGCGGTAACTTTCTTGTGACAATGCTAAATGATATACATTAGCTGAGGAGACATAATATATATCATCTTCTTTTACCAGTAACGAGCCATCTTTATACGCATCGATTAAAAAACTAAGGGCAATTTTATATTGTCCTTGGGCAAGAGTAATATATCTGCGAAAATTGGCTATAATACTATCAATACCATCTTGAATATCTTTAGCAATATATATTTTATTTTTGATTTCTTCCAAAATGCCTTTACGTTCTGTTACTGCGTTGTCATATTTATTTTTAAGATCGGACCATTCTTTAATCAAATCTGCAGAAATTTTAGCAGAATCTTTAATTTGAGCAAATTTTTCTGAAGAAAAACATTTTTTAGTTGTTATTTCCGGCCAATTATAATGATCCGGAGTCATAGGAACTACAACATATTCACCATTTTTAGCTTTTCGTTTACAAGGTCCAGCATCTTCGATGTAAGCTAAAATAGCTTCAGCATGTTCACGATTTTTAAATCCCCAGCCCCCGATTTCAAATATCAGCATATCACTTTTATATTTAGTAACATTTGGTTTTTCTCCAGGATTTGGCGGAAGAAGGCAAACACCTTTATGAGCACATTCCAGATCAACTAGATCTTGAAAGCTTTGGCTATACATATCCATATTAAGTAGCTCTTCTGTGGTTAGTTCTTCTAAACGTTTATTTTTTATTGTCATCTTCTTCTCCTGTGATGCCGAGTAGTTTTAACATTTTTTGTGATCGGTATTCTTTTTGAGTAATTATATTAAAAGTATATTCAGCAGCTTCATCCTCAAATTTGATTTTTTCATGATTATAATATTTGGCAACTTTTTCTGCCTTTTCTAAATTTTTTACTATTGCAGCACCATCTTTATAAGGTAAGCAAACACTCATGCTGTAACCAAAATCAATAACCATATAATTGGCTACCTTTTCAAGTGACTCTTCTATTTCATCTTTTTTGGATATAACTTGTGCCAGCTTTTTGATAGCCATAACTGCTCCGTTAAATATTAATATCGTAGGTAATTACTCGGCCACATTTTGAAGCCCACGTAGGGTTATCGTGAATCAACCAAATGATGGGGATGGAAGGATCCACTGGGTCTCTCTCTTGGAATTTCCCATCTGTGAATACCAGTAGCAGGGTAGGCTTATTTTTATCTACCCAGTCGTGTATAGGGGTAATGTTGGTACCACCTCGACCAGTAAATTTAAGTTTTGTAAATGGATTTTCTTGCCCTTCCAATTCTTGAACATTTTTGATTTTTGTATCAAAGCCAATAACTGTAATTTTCTTCGGCTGCATTACTTCCTGGATTTCTGCAATTTTTGAAATGAAGGTATTAAATTCTTCTGGGCTCACAGAACCGGATGCATCAACAGCGATCGCAATATTTGGAATGGCTTCTGAGTGAGCTGTAGGTAAATAATGCTTTGGAAGGAATCTTCGATTTGGTCGACGAAAAGAATAATCATCTTTTGAGATATCTGTCAGATAATTATTGAGAATAACGTACCAAGGTAGAGGTGGATTTAATGTTTTTTCCAACTCAATAGCTATCTCACCTGGTACGCTACCCGGGGCTTGCCCCATAGCTTTAGCTTGTGTGGTTGCTCGAAGAACAATCTCAGTAACTTCATCTTTGGTTACTTGATCTTTGGCTCCTTCTTTTGGATAAGTAATATCGTTGCCATTCATCGGATTATTTTTACCACCAGAAGCAAATAATTGAATTTTTTCTGTTTCAGTTTTATTGTTTAATAGATCGTAAACTGCTTCAGTAGTTTTATTACCATATTTAATATCGTGCAAACCGCCTTTAGGAAGCGTATATCCAGCCTCCACTAAAACGTAATTTATGACGTAATCAGCTGCGTAATTCCAAAGCTGTGGGTCTCTTTCACCAATTCGATGCATGTGGTCAAAAGCAACATGAAGTACCTCATGAGCCAATAATGTTAGACGCTCGTTTGGGGTTAAATTGTTAAAGAAAACAGGATTAATCAGGAGAGATTTACCATCAGTTGCTGCAGTCGATAATGCGTCTGTAATCGTTTGTTTTAAGGAAAAGAGTATCGTCGTATAGAAGACAGTATTCTTTTGCATCATAAGGGTAATTTTAGCAATTTTCAGAGCATCAGCAGCGTCTGCCAATACGGCAGGATCGACAGGATTTTCAACAGGATCAGTCATTTACTTCTCCATCAAATTTTTAAATGCTTTTTGAATTTGTGCTTCGGTAGCATTACCTTTGAAATGATCTTTAATGCTTTGAATAATTTCTGGGGCTGTGCCACCCATTCTTACAATTTGAAACACATCAGCCTCAACAATAGCATCTGTTGGATTTTTTTCGCCTCTGTAGAATATTGCCATTTACTTACCCTTTCTTAAAGCATCAACTAAATTTTTTGGTAATCCATCTGCACATAGAGCGTCAAGTTCAACAGCAATTTCTTCCTGTTTATCTATGTAGATTTTACGCAGCAATTCAAGTTGTTCTTTAATATGTGCGTATTCAGAAATAGGCAAAAGCAAGATAGGTTTAAAAAACTTTTTTGCACCAAATTCTACGGTCTCTACATTACCAAATTTATCCATACCGGTAATGCGTCCGCAAAGGAATCCAGGGAATTCATCGTATCGCCATACTGCCATCATCTCTTTAACCTTCATCTAGTCTCCTTTGTTGATATGGACGGACATGGGAGCATCCTTCAGGTTGCGACCTATTGTCCGGGAATATCAACTAAATTTCTTTTATAAAATCATCAATGTCTGCAGTGACCATATAAAAATAACCCCCTTTTGCTTTAAGTTTTGGGTCATCCCAAATAATTTGAAAGTGGATAAAAGGCTCTGTCATTTTATGAACAGTTCCTTTTGATCCAACCGGGACGTAACCTGCTATCCATGCAACAATAGAGCGGTAACCACTATCTTCATTTGGATCTCGGTCACCACGAAATAATTCTACCCGTTGTCCGTTAATTAAAATCATATATACATTCCTTTTTTCCAACCCAACTTTTTTGATATTTCAGGAGAGAACCAACCTTTTTCTTTAAATACTTTTACAAAGTATTTACCGGTTTCTCCAGATAGTAATGGTTCTGGATCTTTGGCAAAGCGCCACATACGTGCCAATTCAAATCGAGTCATACCATCAATTTTTTCTTTTTGTTCTGATGTCATACTCATTTTGTTATTCCCTGTAATTCTTGTCTAAATATTTTAATTTCTCATGTTTTTCAAGGCCGATCTCTGATAGATCAAGTTCATTGACTACATCTTCAAGCATGTTTTCAAGTTCGGACTTACTGTGACAGCTCATTTTATTCTCTCCTTTAGAAATTCATAGAGTGCATCAGCAAAGCGGTCTTGGTAAATTATTTCTATTTCTGATAACCAGCAATTACAACCATCTGTGCCATATATACGACAAAAGTTACTCCACCAATCTTTTTCCATAGCTGTACTCCAGAGCTTGATAAATCCATCTCCTGTTGAGAAGTTGTTATGTTCATACTTTTTAGCTTCTTCTGGATTATAATGAGCTTTACATTTAATGCATACACACCAATCCGGATAACTAAATTCATGCCAGCATTCATCAAGCACTTCCTCAGTTAGAAACTTATCTCTTTCTTGGTTCATAAGGTTTCCTTGTATTTGCGGACAGCTTCTGCTAATGGACGTTCAAATGGACAGTCTTGTTCCCATTCTATGGCAGCATCCAATACCGCTTGGATTTTACTAGCCCTTTCAGATATAGCTGGATCATTATATATTTCAATCTCATGGCAAATTAAAGCATTAAGCTCATCTTTAGGATTACCATTAGCTACGCTTTGCTTTTATTCAGGCGGTGAAACATCAGCATAATTTGCAACATAGTGATTATCCTCGTGTCTTTTTAATTTTTGTGACTCAATAACTATAAGTGAAAGTAAATCTTTGGTGGCTGCTTCGGCTCCTAAGTCAAATGAATCTCGATCACAGCAATTGGTGTAAGCCTCAATGGATACCGGAGTTTCATCACCTCGAAGTAATGCACCTGCTGCCCAGTCGTAACCTTTAGTCCACGTTTGAAATTTCTTTTTTTCTTTTCTTTTAGCAAACCACTTCATAGATTATTCCTCCCTATAATTTATCAAATAAAAAACCCCACCAGAGTTATCTGGCAGGGTTTCTTAATTCATATATTATGTATCGGTTTAATTAATTAAATTAATCTGGGTACCCTGGGTATACCGTTCCGCAGAAAGGCGGCACCGCCTTCCACGCCAGAGTATACGGCGGTCAGTTCGGTATTAAAGGTAATCTCTCTGTTTAAGACGCCCAGCATTGCCAGGGATGTTGCTTTATTCATTTTATAAGTGGTGGCCAAATCCACTCGATCAGCCGAAGTCTGGACCTCAGCCTGCATTGATACGTCGGTGCATTGGCTACCTGCAGTCGCTGGAATAGCGAAAGCGAATAGGATCAATGCGACCAAAAGGAACATGAACTTTTTCATTGTCTTCTCCTTCTGTTAGGGTGAAAAGAAAGTCTGAGTATAACGAGTTGTTTGCTCAGGCGCAATAAATACTTATTTAATTTTGTTTTCGTGATCCTGAATTAGTTTATCATCGGTAGAACATTTTACCAGGTGCTTATCATATTCAGCCTGTTCATAAATTTTTAGTTCTTTTTGAAACATTGCGAAAGTCTGCTCGTTTACATAAAAAAACCATTCAGCTTCGGTGTAGAATCTGTTTTTAAAATAATGACTCCCACATTTATGACAGTAGAAATGTTTGGTTTTTTCCTCGAGCATTGATTGAATTCGGTAGCACCAATCTGTCATTTTTCTTTCGCAGCATTGCATATTGAACCTTTCTTTATGGAAGATACTTTTTGGTAACTTTTGTAATAAGTTCTTTCACGGTAGTTGCATCGATCTGAGCAATCACCAAATCATCGATGATATCGGATGAATAAGTGTAAGAATTCCTTTTTTTAATTTTTACCGCAGATGTACGCAGATTTCTCAGTATTTGATTGAGATTGATCATACCTTTAAAATTGATGCCTGCTTCCTTGGCCAGGTAAGATTTGGTGACTTTATCAAGGCCCACGATGGCATCTTTAATGGCGAGTGCTTTTTCCATGTTGGCGATGTCATCTTTTTTATCTAACTTATCCACTTTTTCTTCTTGAGCATCAATAATATTATTCACAATACGTCGAGCAATTGCTTCTACTTCAGTTTTATTCAATTTCATTTTTTTCTCCTGTTTGTATCGATTTATTCACAAAGTATTTCTCTCCCTGAATACTAAGATCATTCGGCGAAACGCCTCAATCGCTTAGTATTCAGCTCGTGAAAAATTTGCTCATAAATCTCATGGTTTTGGTTTGCCAATTTTCAGTGTACCAAATACAGTAATTGGTGTATTGGTATGACGAGCTTCTGCTACCATAGATTTGGTAATTTGATTAGCCAAACCAATAATGTTACGCCCATCTACTTCAGATAGCTCAGAATTACATGCTTTTTCTAATTTGCTGGTCAAAATTTCTCGTAATTCTCCTGTTGTTTTAATTGCCACGATCTTCTCCTGTTTTTTGGGTTAGTAGTTCTAAAAAAGGCGGATATTTTATGTTTTTTATTGCACGGTATATTCGCAATGTTGCTAATTTTATTTGATAAATATCTTCAGATAATAGTTCAACAGGGAGCTTTAATTTTCCCGCAATATATGTTTTAGATTCTTTATATTCTATGGATTTACGATATAATTTTTTATGTTGAAATCTATTCAATGAGCTTTGATGTTTTCTTATTCTGGGAATATATTCTCTATATTCTTTTTTATTATCATTTTTCCGTCGTAACTCAGCTTTACGTAAAAAACGAATTTCTTTTTGCTGTGCACTTTCTACCTTTTCTCGAGCGTATCGAAGAGTATTTTTTTTAGCTAATCGTATTTCTCTTTGTTCTTTATTTTCATTTTTTATTGCAGCATTACGTTGTAAATTTTTACAAATACGACAAGCGTTTCTTTTTGTTTTATTTTCTGGAGATTTTACGTGACCACGCAAACAAACTGAATATTTTTTAAATATCCATTTCATTTTATCCTCCGATTAAAATAACTCTTTGGCTACCTCATGAGCCCAGTCCCTGACATGCGGAAGCTTCAACAAATCACTATTTCTTTTTAAAGCTGATCGGGTTGCTGTAACACCAAATTCCAAAGGCAGACGTTTGATGTAGCGCATCAGTCTTTCTGAATTTGTTTCTTTGAGATAAGCAGCAACCATGTGACTAGTGGCATAGAGCAAGCTTGGTTCATTTGGCATTGCGATATCATCCGGTCTTGCAATAATGTCAGCGATACTCGGTAACTCACTACAATAAGCTAAATAAGCATTGAACTCGTGAGCTACACCTGCTGATAGGGTTCCAATAAGGATACCCAATAAACGAGGAGATATCTCTTTATCCTTGATGAGTTTAGATGCAAACTCCCAGGTTCTCGGGCAAGCAAAGGTACTGTCATTATGGTTTGGATCAAACTGATGAAGATGCTCTGGCCGGCCTTCAATATAGCTGATGCAACGATGATCCAGTTGAGCACTTGTTGCCCAGTGCACCCAGGATTCTACGTCAACTTCCAGTTCCAGGTGAACCAGGCGTGACTGCATAGCTGTGCTCATACGATTGGTAATGGCACCATCAGTGGCTTTATTTCCGGCGCAAACAATAGCTACTTTTTTATGAAGTTTATGTTTACCAACTTGCCGATCCAACACGAGTTTATAAGCTGCGGCCTGGACAGCCAATGGGGCTGAAGAAAATTCATCCAGAAATAGCAACCAACCATCAAATCCGCTTGGTGGTGTATCCAATTCTTGAAGCGGAAAGTGCTCTGGTGGTGCGTATCCCATACGATCGCCATTGTGGGTAGGGAAACCAAGCATATCCGTTGGATCACACTGAGAGAGCCTCATGTCGATGACAGAGAGCTTAAATTTTTCTGCGATCATCCGAATAATATCTGATTTACCAATTCCCGGGGAACCTACGATCATGGGTGCCAGGCCGGCAGTCAACACATCAATAATATCTTCTTGCAGCTCAAGAGCGTTCATTATTCAAAATCCTCCGGCTCATCTTCTTTGGTTTCAAGAACACCGTTATCTTTAATAGCTACAATTCTGGTACCACAGGAACCGTACTCGGCAAACCAGATAGGAGTGGCTTCTCCCATCATAAATTCTCCACCTTTGTAACCGGTGAAAATTTTACCCATACAGCTTTGACAAAGCTTGTGTGTTTCGAGAACTGTTACTTCCCCAGGTCCTGCTTCAAAAGCAAGATCACAATAATAGCCACGATAGCTATGGGGGTTGATCAGATTACCTATTTTTAGATCATGAGGTAATTCCAGCAAACGAGCCATAAATGTTCCCAAAGTCATTTGAGTTTCAGCCCGTTCTTTCTGCCAGTTAGCTGCCATACCATCCATCAATGCTTGTAAATTATTCATCACTTTTCTCCTTAATGATGTCCCTATTTTCTATAATTATATTAAGTAAAGCGCCATTATTGGCGCATCCTTTTTCCATCCACCGAATTGCTGCTTGGGCAATAGCTTCTAAAGCTGCAAGTCTGATTTGCTCAGCTCGGAGTGGGTGGTTGTCTGAAAATTTTTTTAGGCTATCAATTGCTTTTTGTTCTTTACTCATAATTGCCTTAATTAAGGGATATGTTGACTATCTATTTATGGTGAAAATACGGGTTAAGCGTTATGTTGGCGTAGAGCACTTTTTGACAAAATCGCCAAGTTAACTGATATGTTTCCCTGTCTCCAAAACTACTGAAAAATTCATTGAAAACAGAAAAAAAGCGCAGCAGTAGCCGGAGGCTACTATTAAATTTGGTATACTATTTTAGATGGATTTAAGTGTTGATTCCACTTATTTAATAACATCATATATGGTAAAAGAAAACCTACCCTTTCGGGTAGGCTTGTCCATCAACTCAAAAAATATTCTGATTTCATAATGGCATCACCCAGATCATTGGATAGTTTATTCAGGACATAAGTGGGATCATTACGTACTTCTCGAATAACTTGTTGGCCTACTGTACTGTCAGCTAATTCTCCCAGAATATTTTGATAAATTTTCCGTAATGAATTCATATAATTTGGATGACATTTGAATTCATCATGAATAGTCAGTACAGGAAAGCTTGGTTCGTCCATGACTTCACCAATTAAATGATATAGTTCCTGACGATAAGCTTTGGAGAATTGGTTAATATTGTGTTCATTAATAAACTCGACACCACGTAAGCTGATGAATCCATGATCAATGGCAGCCTGTTCAATTGCATGTGTTGAACAGCCAATGGCTGCGTAGGTAGTATCGTAATGTTTATCCAGTAATGCACTGACAAGAATCAATTGTTCTGCATCATAGTTGCAGCGTCTAACGGTTTCCCGTACCAGGAATCCATCTATGCCATGGGTCATATTGGCTGCTACAGCTAAGCCTTCCTCGGATCCGATATTATCTTCATAAATGTAGGTCAGGGTTTGATGATTAAGTTCATCGATCTCAAGTTTAACTTTCATTTTCTGAAGCACCGGTACGATGCTGTGGAAGCCATCAGGTAACGTGTGGCTATGCTCTAAGGCATATGATTGCCAAGATGACAGGAATTCATGCATCATGATACAAGCACCAGGAGCGACCATTTCTTGAGCCTCATAGAATGCTATGAGTTCATTTGTATCTTCACCGAAGATATGTTTGGGCATAGCTTTAGATCCATAATAGTGAGTCATCTGACTTTTTTTGACATCTGCTCTTGGTATTGTGATGTCACTATTTAAAAGATCATTCATAGCTAAGGTGCACTGGTTGTACATGTCCATTCTCTTGTTGCCAATGACACCGGTATTTTGACTGGTAATATGGCAACCAGCCAGGATCCCAAGGATGGTGATACCAGATGAGCAGGCATCAAGACCAACCAGATGACCTGATGGTACGCAGGCGTAAGCGTCTTCCAAGGCCAGAACAGCAGCCAAATACTGCGGTGGTTTCTCTGCAGATATAGTTTTACTGTGAAGATCCTTGATGCTGTTGACCCATGCGATACGCTGGGGAAAGGTCTTTTTATCCAGACCGTATTGATTGGCTATGTCAATTTTGATGTAATCCAACGGGCTATATTGATTCATAATTTCTCCTTGTACATCGTGACATAATTGAAATCTTTGCATGGGTTGATATTTCCAATAATAATCCCATGTTTACACAAAGGTACTTTACTCATAATTATTTAATCTCCTTGTCAGTGAGAAGGGCTTCAGTTAAAGATTTACGTAAGCAGGTAATTAAATCTATTGCACATTTTGTGCATATAAGTTCTTTAAATAACGCACGTTTATAATCTCCACCAAAAGTAATTAAATGCTCTGCTGTGCAATCCTTACCACAGCATTCACACCAAATTCCTTTCTTGGTATTTAACTGAGTATAAGCAGCACCTGCTGTATGTCTCATAACTTCACAATCTCCTTGTCAGTAAGTAATGCGAGCATTAAAACTTTCTTTAAACCATCTACAAGCATGCGTGTACAATCTGTACATAAATGTTCATAGATATTTGGATCAACCTGTATGGTTATCAGGTGTTCGAATTCACAGTCTTTTCCACAAGCTTCACACCAAATACCTTTTGCGTCATTAATAATTACTTTAATATTTGGAGATACTTTTGGGTATAATTTCTTATTTAAATCCATGGCTTTATAACCTCCTGACATTTTTCATAAATTTACTATCTCCTTATTGGCAAGTTGAACAATAGCTTTCTTGAATGAAGAGCCTTGATAATTTACATAGTAGCCCTTGCAATAACACCGGCCTCTGGTATCAGTGCTGTGTTTAAGAAAGAACTCTTTATGCTTAGTAATTTCATTGTATAGCTCAAGAGACTCCTGCTTAAATTTTTCCCACTCATCTAATTGTTCTTGATACTCAATCACAGCTTTACTGGTTTCCTCCATATCGGTAATAACCCGATACTCCAGAGTCAGTGGGATAGCATTCATTTTATTAATATGATCAATACAGGTATCAGCATCATGCTGTTTTAACTGATTACCAAGGATTGAATTAAATAAGATTGGTTCAGGCTTCTTGAACTCTGGTCTATGTTTGGGAAAATCTGGTATACTTTCACCAAGCATATAGTTAGTAGTGATCATCATTGTTTTATCACTGACTTGAGTGATTTTAATCAGATCACATTGATAGGCAATAGCAATAACCTCAGAAGCACATTTGGCTCGATCGAGTGGAGCAGCACAACCGATATCCCCAGCAATATAACCAATCATTGCTTGATAAGTCATACCTTCTTGATGAATAATCAAGCTGGTGAAGATCTTACAGATTAACTCGTAGTAGTCTATTTTATGGAAGCAGGATATATTCTGATTCCACTCTTTGATCCGGCGATTCTTGGACTCATAACCATGATCTTTACAAGACCATTTGAATATTTCGTCCATAGTTGTTTGGATTTCTGGAAGTATCTCTTCTTGATCTAAATAATCCATTACCCACTTTACTTCTGGTTGCATATCAGCTCCTTAAAATTTGGTGAATAGTCTATCGAAAGTCTTCATGAATGCTCGTAATTGCTTACGATCTTTGCTATTTAAACGGAACGGATTTGATGGATAGAAAGCTGAAGCAAATTTCCCCAATCTAACTATCTTAGCTACCCTTGGTCGCAGTGATTTAGTACTCATATTCAAAATACTCCTACGTAAGTTGGATCCAATACCATTCGTAGTCCTTCTGCTGTATTATGCAGATTGACACTATTACCAGTAGTTCTATGAAGCTCTTTCATAAGAATTAAAATAGCTTCTTCAATGGTTGCACGTTCTTGATCGTTAAGCATATTTTCTATCCTTTCGTAAAGAAAAGACGACCTCAATTAAGAGGTCGCCTTGGGCGATCAAACCGGATGGGCTATTTACTTGGCACCAGTTTGATCTTGCTGATATCAAGAGACTCGGGCTTCTCTTGAGCGATGACAATCCGAAGCTCGGCGACTACCGATGCAGATCCGTCATTATCTTTAGCCAGCTGGATAAGAGCTTTCTCTTCGAGGGTCAGATACTCATTGTCATATAATGAGAAGCCTCGAGTTGAACGCAGGATATTTTCGCCATCTTCGTCTTTGATAGACCAGTTGACGAAAGCAACAGCTTTCTGTTTTTCTTTCTTTGCAACTACAGGTTTGTTTGGTAATTTTGCAGCATTTGACATAAAGCACTCTCCTTGAGTTGAGTATACGAGTTCAGGTAAAATACCTAAACTATCCTCGATTTAAGAAGGGTTTTGACCGTGCTTAGTGTGTGGGTTTTGTGTGTGAAGCCAAAAAAGGAAGAGGCCGGCGAATGCCAGCCCCTTGGGTGTTTAGATAGAAATGAGGGAAGCGAAGTGCTCTTCCTCGATCTTGGTGATCATGTTACGTAGACGCCTGGTATTCATAGCCAGTTTACCTGATCGCATTTGATTGGCAGCATCTCGAAATGTTTTGGTACGGCGAGTATTGGAATTATTAATATATTCCAGAGTATCCCGATCCAGAGGTGCTTCTTTATTAATGATCTTACTCCGCTGCCTTGCGCTCATATTACATTCTTCTATTTTTGGATTAAAAATCATGATAACTCTCCTTGATACATGCGTTGACTCTTTCTTGGCTTCTTGATAGTAGTCCTTACAACTCGTTTACGAGTTGCTTCGAACCGCCATAACACTAAGCCAAAGACGACTACGAACAGCAGCAATATGATGCTATCCGGTATAAAGATATTCATAACACTCTCCTTTGTTATTGGTTAACTACTTCCCACGTACTTGGTGCTGTACTCTTGCAAGACACCAAGTCACTAGGGCAGGTTTTAACCTTACAGCGGCATAATAGCCTCCATATTTAATGGTTAGTATTATTCCTTTATTTAAGAAGGGTTTAGGTATCAGCAAGAGCAGCTTTTCGTTCTCTTGCCTGTTGTCGCAAAATACCTCCAAGCTTTCGAGCATTATGCTTATCTTTATTATCCTCCGCCATTTGTTGAGATGATTTCTTTTTCTTTTGCGGAAAGCTAATATTTCCCTTGCCATCTTTCCGCCCAATAATTACATCTGTTTTGGCTTTCTTTCGCCTGGTGCTCGGTGTTCTTGGTGCCATGACTACCTCCGTCGGTTAGGGTTACAGCACAACTTATCACAGTATTTACTGTATTTTAAGGTTTTCCTGGTTATTTCTCTGAATAAACGCTCTGTATGCCCTCAGAATGGACGAACTGAGTTCTGGGCAGGTGATGGCATTGATGATACTAAGAGTTTCTAGTGGCGCTACCATAGTTTAATCCTCCTTAGATAAATGACGATGGCGAGGGATGCGTATAGCATCCCGATATTTACCCCACCGGGTAAATACGCCAAGCGTCGTATAATTACAAATCAACCTTTTTTATAATACCAGCAGATATAGCTGACAGGTGCCGGTGTTTAGCTAATTCATCGTCCCAGTTTTCCCACATAATGAGGACAGCTTCCTCCTCTATAGAGTAACCTTGAATTTCCAGCTCTTGCATGGTTTGCTCGATCTAGAACCCTCGAGCCCAGCCATCATCGATAATTGCCTCTGCCTGAGTACCGGCAACATAAACAGGTGTATTTTTACTCATTATTTCCTCCGTTAGTTAATGTTCCAGGCATCGGCGATGCAAGTTGGTAATGGTTCTTTGTTGCTTAATTTTACGTGCACAGTGAAATCTTCAGCTTCTTTTTGACGCTGAAGTTCAAGAGTAGTAATATCCAGAGTTACCAATGTATTTGGCGTGATTATGTAATACTTTTTTTGCACTATTTCCTCCCATATTTGATTCGACAACCACACATGAATTGAGGTAGGTTGCAGTCTTTGCACCAGCCACATGACCAGTGCCCCATATCCCCGGCATACTCACAGTTGCACCGCTCAAGATCATCCTGAGCAGGTGCACGACCTGTGGCAGCTTTAAACATAGCTTTAGTTATATTCATATACTATTGTT